>Ga0126332_10000519_pt1 | contig 13760 bp, 10 predicted proteins | sample InaspJWI42metaG_FD_94482 | JGI IMG/M metagenome (GOLD analysis project Ga0126332, IMG submission 94482) | Marine gutless worms symbiont microbial communities from Oahu, Hawaii - Inanidrilus sp. 2 OAHU.JWI-42 metaG | ecosystem: Host-associated > Annelida > Digestive system > Unclassified...
ACTACGTACATTGTATAACATTTAGGCCTATACTTTATTTTATGTTTAGATGTCTAATTGCCAAATTGTTGCTTTGCGGTTGTCAAAGTTTTATTAAAGAAAGTTACTTACTTACTTACTTACACCGCCGTGTGCTTCTCACAAGTCGTACTCACGCTGCAGTGTGACTATAGCTTGACTCAAGCGTGTGGCTGCAGGGAGGGAAGGTAAGGCGGCGGCGTAGCGATTGAGTGAAACGTGTTTGCAAGATACTTTTAAGAATGCATTTTGAAACTATGGTGACAAAATAATAACACCTTCACAGACATTTCCCAAACACTGGTCACGACCCTACGAACAATATAGACTAGAGGATAATGCTTTGGCCGATTATCGGCCGGCCGATTATCGGCGCCAAATAATGGGCCAATTACCGATTGTTTAGTTCAGGACGCATCTTCGTTCAGAAAATTGATTCCTTTTCTGCAAACTAGTTCATAAAAATTCGAAGCAATGGGACGGAGGTCACGGAACGATATTTGAAATTGAATAGCATCCACTCATTTACTCTAACGTCTTTACTTTGTTCTGTTGTATGTTGAAGATGATACGTGACTGATTACTGAGTCATTAGTTATCTCACTGACATCAATGTGAATTGCAGTTAAAGCATTTTTTGTTGTTTTGCTTACTAAAACAAATAATCGGCCGATTATCGGCCGATGCCGATTGTCAAATGGCCGATACCGATTATCGGCCAATAATCGGTGCACCTCTAATATAGACGTCAACATAACGTCACGACACGAGACGCCTGTGGCTGGACAGACCATGACGAAGTTGGTGAAGTAGATGACGGCGATGGTGGTGGTGATGAAGAGGTCGCGAGTGTCGGCGAAGTGTCGTGCGTCGAGCAGTGATGCCAGCGCGAACGCGATCGCGCCTCGCAGTCCGCCGTACGACAAGACGAACTGGTCGACACGATCGAGTCGGACCAGGCGCACGCGGTTCGCTACCGACGTCAGCACCACCACGCCTAGTTGGTGTACAGTACGTCACCGCGTACACACACACACACACACACACACACACACGCACGCACGCACGCACGCACGCACACACACACGACAGTATACTGTCCTCGTAGAGATATAATTTTGTTTTAGCAACATTGTATTACATTATGTACTTTTGTTTTGTTTTTCTAAATTTACTGACTTTATTTTATTGTGTATGTGCATATCCTTATATTTTACGTTCATGTATATCCGCATATAGGCCTAACTGTCTTTTTGGCCGTATCGGCCACAAGTCACTAAAACACATTGTCATTGTCACCCGCGCGACGCTCTACTAGCGTGTTCTTGTGTCTGTTACAAGTCGGGAGTTCTATCGAAACGGACGAGAGTACCGCTGCGAAATTTTCTACGCGCACTGCAGTTTAGGACAAAGTTCTAAATGGCAGTACCTGAATTTTTGAAGATACCTGAATTTTCTTAAAACTAGGTTTATGATAGGTCTAAGAAGCCTCCATGACGTAAAACAAACAGATCGATACGTCCAGCTGTGTCGATACAATACCGCGGCTTGTGACGGACAGACATACAGAAACGCCGAGCGACTGCTCACTTCGCGCTAGCATAGCGTGCGCGAGTGTTTTGTTGTTGAATGTACTACCTCGTATAAGGAACGAAAGTGTGCCGATACTAGTGGCACAGTGCTGGTTCTCTGGGCTGGCCATTTCCAATGCTAAAATATAAATACATTTTTCAAATAAAATATACGGGAGCAATTTTATCAAACAGCACTCGGAAACTGTTATGGTTTGAAATTACCAAAAGACTGGTTATAAGTGGAGAGTTATTATAATTTTCGTCACACTTTCGTTGCCTGTAGCATCACTGACGTTACAGACATCGCTAAATCACGGCTCAACATTCAGGCATCTACTAAATCGCCCACTAGGTACGTATGAGAATCAACGTCTGTGAGTGAACTGTGAGACAAGCATCATAATGTGGAAGAGCAGTTGACGTATAGTAGTCGATCCCAAATATGGACGCGAGTGGGACGCGAGTGGGCCAATTTTCCACACCCAACCCAACCCAACCCAACTCATCCCATGGATTAGCCTATGTCCACTAGCGGTTCGTACTGTCAGCGTCTACTGTCATTTCCTACAGTCCCCCAGTGTTAACATTTCCTCCTCTCCCGTAACAGTCACTGATCAGATCACAACCCTTAGCGTCATTAATCATTATTGACAAACATTTCACCTTTGATTCTCATGTTTCTGCACTTTGCCAGAAATCTTTTTTTTCATCTTCGCACCCTGAGGCACATATGTTCCTTTCTCACAAAGGACATGGCTGCATCCATAGCAAGCGCAATGGTTCTATGCCGCCTTGACTACTCCAACTCACTCATTTATGGCTGTTCAGTCTCCCACAAAGCAAAAACTCCAACGCATTCAAAATACTGCTGCCCGGGTTGTTTTGAACACATAACGACTGTGCCCTTCCCAGCAGTTGCTCCAGCACTTGCACTGGCTACCTGTTTATTTCCGTATCAAGTATAAAATAGCTACTTTAACTACAAGGTTGTCGCCGTAAATCAACCACTATATCTCTCTCATCTGTTCTCACCGTATACTCCGGGTCGCAGTCTCCGGTCTCAGGATAAACTCTTGCTTTTAGAGCCTGCAGTTTCCACCGTCATTGGCAGCCGAGGCTTCAGTTATGCAGCACCTTCAATATGGAATAAACTCACTCTCCAAATTCGCAGTAGCTCGTTGTTTGCCTCTTTTAAAAGAAAACTTTAGACATTATTTTCCTGTGCCTTCTCTCAGACCCGCGCCTTTCCCCCTAGCGACTGCACGCGCCTCAGATTCGGCCCTCCGGCTGACTATGTGCGCGTTATAAATGCTTTTATCGTATTGTATAGTATTGTGCTGTACAGCACTGTACCGACGGTCCGGTAGAGGAGGCAGAAGACGAGCGTGAGTGTGACGAAGGCGGTGTTCCAGTGGCGTGCTGCGGACACGGCCGCGATGCCGAGGTACATGAAGATGACGGTCTCAGTGACTGACGCAGACAGCTTGACGATGCACTTGACAGTCGTCTGAGACTTGACCGAGATGCGAGCCTCGGCGAACTTGCGCAGCGACATCGCGCTCAGCATGCAACTGCACACCGCTCGCTCACTCACTCACTGACAACACGAGAAATCGTTCGCATAATTAAAACAAGACCTAATTTGCTTTATGTATACTTTCGGTTGCGAACGGCGTATTGTTTGCGCAAAAGTGCTGAAAATAGTGTTTGGAGTTGAGTTAGAGTTAGAGATAGGGTTAGGCCCGGTTATGATTAAGGTAAGTTAGAGTTCAAATGCACACTATCGGTCAATACGCCGATAGCGGCCGATTAGCTGATGCTTACTACACACGCCGCCGTGTTCTATGGTGACTTGTTCACTGTCGTCGTCAGCCGCAGACACGGTCAGTGTGATGTCGCTGTATACGTCATGACACCCATGCTGCGGGGTAATTGGTTGCGTCTCGTCTACGACGGCTGGCGCCAAGACTACGACTGCATCGTGCAAGGGCTGCAGTGCCCAGGCGGAGTCTGCGACGCTCTGTTGCCTTGCTGACAAAGCCCGCATAGTAGGCGGAGCGGGATCTATGAAACGGTCGGGTGGTCGTCTGTCTGTCCGTTTGTCTGTCCCATCATTTGACCGCAGCAGCGGCGTGCGGCAGGTTCGCTGCCGAGCGGAGTGCGGGCAGGAGATATCGATCGACAGAGGCGGGCGCCGGACGCCCAACAGCAACGGCGCCCAGCACGGGGCTGCTGCACGTCGATCAGCAGCAGATGCGGGCAGTGTCATGTTGACAGCCGCCGTACGAGGCTGAACACGGACTGGTTATAAGCGGAGAGTTGTTGGTGTCGACTGGGCGGGCGGGTGACGTACGCGAGTATGCCGGAGAGGTGGAAGAGTTCGGCGGCGACGAAGGCGAGGTAGGAGACGCAGTAGAGCAGGAGGGGCTCGGTGAGTCGGGCGTGGTGCGTGAAGCGAGTCGTCGCCGAGCCGAGCAGGCCGAGCACGAGCCCGATCAACGTCGACCCGGCCAGCACGACCACGAACGACGCCACGCCCTTCACCACGTCACCCGCCGTCATCGCGTCCATCCCGATCACGCTCAGCTTCTCGAACATCCGGTACAACACCTGCTCCACGCATGCAACCACACGACGCGCCGCATACACACAGAATACCTTTCTATAGATTCCTTACTTGCCAATCTAACACCGATCCACCGATCATTCCCAAAGGCGCAACCGCAAGATGGCGGACTGCCCGAGTTATTATTAACCTAACCCTCCCTAACCAATCACACGAAGCAGATCGTCGGCGATAGCCAATGACGTGTAGTCTGCTGTACGTAGAATAGCTAAATGCGAAATGCGAAACCTGCAGCCATCTTGCGATTATTACCATAGTGGTGGTTTCAGGTTAGTTTACGGGTAGTGCCCCTGCGGATGCGCCGCGCTATAGATTAGAATTAATCATTCCAGATATGTGGCGGTCTACTAGCTACAGATCTGAATCCCAATGACCAAAAGGTCTGGAAAGTACTGTAGAGAGAGTAAGACAAGGATCGTTGCTATCAGCAAACTGAAGTAGTGACTGACTGAAGAGTACTATGGGCTGCAACAGACTGTCATGCAGTGACCGATGCACACATCTGCGAGCTCTTGGCTCACGTTTCAATCAGTTAATCACTTATTTGCTTGAAATCGTATACAAAAAAAGTTAAACATAAATCACAATAAAAATCCAAATAGGACGGCACAGACTAGCACTTGTTTGTATAGAGATGGACGGTAGATTAAGCTGACTTATGTCGGCTTTCGAGCGCACGTTAAAATAGCATCTCTTATCGTATCGTAATGACGTTTTGGACACGAATTAACTTTTGGCCTATTTTTCAGCTTGATAAACTGCACCAGGTTATGTATCATATAAAGCTGTTTAGTTTCATGTAAAACAGGTGCATTTTGATCGTTAGAGTAGTAGTTCGGCGATTATTTTCAATTTTGAAATTTCACAAGGTAGTGTAGCAACGCATGTGTCACAAGTCGGCAGTCTCAGTGATTCACATACACATGGACAGTTTTCTTCAGAATCTGCCATTGAATTTTTTTTTAGAAAATCGCTGGACATTTGCTATTTTAACGTTCGCTCGAAAGCCGCTCGAAAGACACTCCACTTCGGTCATAACGACCGAAGTGGAGTGTCTTGTTTTGTCCTGAGGCACTGCAGTGTATATAGAGACTGAGTGCGGCGTACGACGGCAATGCTGTCGTTGAGGAGCGACTCGCCGAAGACGACGACGTAGAGCAGGTCGTTGACTCGCAGTGACTGGAAGACGGCGAGCACGGCGACTGGGTCGACAGCGGCCAGCAGCGACGACAAGACGAGTAGGTCGAGTAGAGGCAGGTGCGCGTCGGCGCCGAAGAGTCCCGTCAGACCGGCCAGCCACAGAGACAACCCGACACACACCGCGTTCACCTGACCACCACCCGCCCGCACACGCAGCAGCATTACTCACACCACGCACCACGGCGAACAGTCGACTAAACGAGCCGCCAAATATTTCACAAGGTTGTGTGGCAACGCAATGTGCAACGAGATCTTAAACAACGACTATTATACATTCACTGCTGCGTTTGGGGATGAAAGAATATTGACAATTCTGACTTTGGGAATGATCGGTGGCAAGCATCTATGCCCCTAACAGCTACACTTATTATTATTAGTGTTTCATCACCCACTCTCTCTTTCATTCCAGACGTAAAACCTTCTTTTTCTGCAAATCCTTCCCACTGCAGCCTTTCTTTTTCTTCTTCGGGACTGACTACATGATTACCCAGACTTCTACGGTTACTTCTAGCATAGGCTGTTTTTACTTTTTAGTTTTTCTGTTTTACAATTTTTAGGTGTCGTTTCCGTGCGGTAGATTAAGCCGACTCATGTCGGCTTTCGAGCGAACGTTAAAATAGCATCTCGTATCGTATCGTATCGTGACAACAAGCACAGCTATCGCAGACGGACTCGCGCGAAGTACTACTGAGTACTTCTGTAGTCTGAGGTCGACGCTCAGTGTGATAAACTAGCAGTCGACCGTCACGATTAACGTCAGTTTGATTCAATAGACCTGTTTATCACACTCGGCGTCCACCTTTGTCGAACTAAGTTGGCAACATAGTACGTCCATCGACGTATTATAGCACAGTGTTGGATTGGTTGAAGAGACTCTCCATGCGAATACGAGCTCCATCCGTTCAACCGTTCCGACACAATAACTTACCGGCTTGAGACAGACACACGGCCGTGGCTTGTACAGCGCTTGAGTAATGGATAAATGTAATATACACGTAGACTATATTTTTATTTAAAAACTGAACAGTGACTTAAGCAGAGGATGATAGATTTTCTCTGTATTCCTGCAACCGAATATAAGTCCGTATTCAGCTACTAGGTACGCTGACAACGTGGCACTTCCTGCATTTGCCCACAGCACGCCGCTGCTGCAGCAATCGACAGATATCTCCTACCCGCCGCGCCCGCAGCAGCAAACCTGCAGCAGTTGGGCCCATGCTGGAACAGACAGGACAGACAGGACAGACGGACAGACACCGAACCGTTTCATAGACCCTGCTCCGAATACTATGCTGCAGTGCCAATAATGACTATAATGTAACGCAGTTTTCCAAGTCATGCCACATCGCTTCGACACTCCGGCCATGGATTGGGCTTGGCGAAATATCTACGGTACACAGTGCGTTGGATTTGGTTGGGTCCAGCATCGTCTGGTGGGTCGGGTCGGGTCGGGTCGGGTCAGGTCGGGTTGGGTCGGGTGGTGAAGCGGCCGTGTACCAGGGTGCCGATGACGGCGTAGAGGACGATGGTGCCGAGCTGGTCGAAGAAGGCGCGTGTCGGCATGAAGTAGCCGGCGTCGATGATGATCGGCGGCAGAAGGACGAAGAAGAAGGTGCCGCTGTCGAGCTGATGCCGGTCAGAGCGGCCGCCGGCGTCGGCCGCGTACAGCAGCAAGCCGACCACGATGCCCAGCACCATCAACACGCAGCTCTCAGGCAGCGGCCGCAACAGCTGCTGATGCGCGTGGTACGCTGCAGTCACCACAAGCAACGAGCCAACTTCAGCATCAACAACTGGCTGCAGTACTGGAGACGACAGCGCTTCGCTGCCACCTGCCGAATAAGGTTGAGAATATCGACCGCACGCCGGATATTCCCTATACTTTACAAAGGGCCTGAGGATGTTTCCTTTCAAAATCGCCCCTTCGCCCGGGTCCCCTCCAATACAGGGTTTCTAGCTCCCAGCCGAGTCCATAATCAAAACGGCATCTCGACTGGTTCAGCCGTTTTAGCACAGTTGACGGTTGTGTCCTACACACGCACACACCAGGCTACACCTGCAGCAATAGGCCGCATCTTGGCACTCCGTGCGTGCGATTCGGTCCAATAACTGATGCAAACAGTGAGGAATCGCAATACGTGTGTGTTGCTATTTAACAACTGAACACTGAACAATGAAAATATCATTTTTGATGTCACCGAAAAGCATTGTCACAACAAGAGTCATGTCGCTTCAACACAGAAGCATACGTCAGTGACTCTATACTACTGCTGATTCGGTTTATAGAAAGCACTTACGGTTTATTTTAGGACAGTGAATGTATTATTGTTGTTTAGTCGATGCTTGCTTACTGACGACCTACACTGTAAGCAAGTAAAGTAAGTAAGAAAGTAAACGGAGTATAACAGTTTGCCAGTTCGCAACTAGCCTCGCCGTTACAGGAGCTCACATGACATATGAGATCACACGGTGTTGCCTACCACCCGGCAGAGCTGACATTACCAAAGTTGGTAATCGATTTAGCGACCCTGGAAGGATGCGAAGCTGAGTTGAGCTAGAGGCCGGTGACAGCGGATTTGGAGTGGGCTGCTGACCGATCTTGGCGGCTGCGGTGAAGAGGACCCAGAGAACGACAAGCAGAGGCGTGTCGACATGGGCAAAGTCGAACTTGGCCACGTAGAACTCAGCCGCGCCGTCGTGATGATGGCGATGATGATGTGACTGGTCCGAGCCTGACGCGCTGATGCTGCTGCTGCTGATGTTGACTGCCTCACCACTGCTGCCACTCTCCTCGGACTCCTCCTCGGAACTCTGTCGCCAGTACAGCACGCAGGTCTACTCAACTAGTCGATCACCCGAGAAAAAAGCAACAGAACTGCCACGGCGCATTGCTGCATTCATTTAACGACTGAACAGTTTTACGGACCGCGTTAGCGGACAAGGTATTGCAATCGGTCGTGTCCGTCCTTCCGTCTGTTTTCAGTATATCTTTGAACCAACTGGCCTCTGACCTTGGCTTTTTTGTTGCTTGTGTATGGACTGTGGGGGACTGAAAGTCAAGGTCATGGGTCAAGGTCAAAGGTCAAAATGTGTGTGTGCAACACGAGTATCTACTGCTGCATCTTATGAGTACTGACTGATGGCCGTAATAGTACGTTTAGATTGTGACATTATCAGCTACAATCTGTCGCTCGGCGTAGCGTGTGACAAAGCCAGCTGCAGCGGCGGAGTCCAGTGTGAATGGGCGTGGTTACGCGGTCGGTATGACCTCGATCATCAATTGATGGTAGTTTTTCAGGTATCGACGAAGAGGTCGAACGCGTTAACTGGATGTTCTGCATAGACTCGGCTTTTACTAAGCAAATGCGGGTGTTCAAATGCGCTACATTCAAAAGGAAGTTCGACAGACTCGATACAGTGCATCATCAACTTTAACTTTCAATATCACCAAAACAAAACACCCAGCGGATTTCGTGACAGCGATGCAAGTGTAAATGAAGCAAGCTGCAAGCCACGCGATGAGTTGTTGACTGGACCTGGTTGTGTTGGCGCAGATCCTCGTGTAACGCCAGACCGCAGAAGACGACCTGGACGTAGCACATTGCAACCAGAAGACTCTCGAGTACAGTCGCCATTGGCCGCCGCGCACGCAGACTGGTCACAGCGCGACAGCGGCCGACGACCGTAGCTGGAGACAAGTGCGACATGAAGCGAACTGGTAATTACCGTTCCGTCGGCGCATAATCAATGCAGTTATTTCAGTTACGCCGGTGACATCAGCCGTTGCCGGCGGGCACTGGCCATCTTCTACGTCTATTGTAGCATAGTCAGTAAGTAAAGTAGACAGGACTTTCATACACGGCCTTATTATCAGCCACGCTCATCACCGGAGTGTTCAGGTATAGTGTAGCACGTGTTAACGACGGATCACACGGTTTTACTGGCAACCGCGTTCATCGCGAACCGAATTGACTACTGCAACTCCGTCCTGTTCGCAGCTGCCACAACGCATGCCATTCGACGACTGCAGATGGTGATGAACGCTGTTGCTCGTATCGTCATCATCATCATCATTTTATTTGCCAATAATGCAACAGCATGCACATCTACATCAATACAGTTAAGAAGAGCAGGACAGCAAGGTCCGATAAGAACACTAACAGCTGGCCTAAAACGTTTAATAAAACAGTTATTGGGTACATATTATATGACACAAGTAAAGTATTACAAACAATCAAGAAAACTAGAAAATCAATATTTTCAATGCTATTCCTAAAAACATTTATGGTGGCTGGCCGTCGCAAATATGAGCCTCTTACACCAGTGCTCCATGATGTCCTATTCACTGGCTGCTGGTGCCTCAGCGAATACTGTTCAAGGTCGCATTTCTCACGTTCACTTGTGTCCGAGGAGGCGCAGGTCCAACACGTCTGCATAGCGACGGCGAATCTCAGCGGCGTGCTGGTCTCCGCTCAGCAGGACGCGGTGACCTGGCCGTGCTGAGGACAGCCACGGAACTCAGCAAACGCAGCTTTCCTGTCGTGGCTCTGGAACAGAATCCCTGAATATCTGCGCTTGCCCTCCACGTCCAAAGGACAGTTTCGGTGTGGTCTAAAACCCACCTTTCTAGCAAGCCTATATACTATGAGAACCTTGCGTTTTAAGAGCGTATTCAAATGAACTGAACTGAACTTGCCATGATGCCATCCACACGTTTGGAACCGGCAGGAGCCATCTCGCTTTTAGACTACGGGGTTGACTAAAAATGCAGGATGTGAAAAACTGACGGACCAACTATAGCAGGACGTAAAATTGCAAGACTTGTTAGTTAGTTACCGAGTAGCAGTAGGCCTACAGGAACTCACACACTATAAAGGGCTCATACAGTGTTACCTGCCACCTGTGCTATGCAGAGATGACATTCCCGCCTTTCAGAAGGACAGTTTGTAATTCCACGACCTCTTGTCCCACGGTTTTTAAGAGACAAATTTGGAAATCGTGGGGCTGATTTGAATTCAGCATCCGAAAATTGTCCTAAAACAGTTCCGTGGCATATTCTACTCTAAAATGCACCAGTTGACATGTGTGATATTTCCGACGCGGCGTTTTCATCAGCTGGTCGCAAGTCGATGGTGCGCATCTGTTACTCTGCAGTTAAGAGTTGGTGATTAGTTGACTTGACTACGGGCCCGCCTGTGTCGCTCGCTGTGCGTGCTCGTGTGACCTATCGATCTATTGTTTTCGTCATCATAGCGGTGTGATATCGCAGTATTTTGTGTCGTTGTGTAACCGAGTCAGTGGAAAGTACAAACGGAGAGGACGACGTCGACGATGCGCTGCCTGGTTGTTCTTCTAGTGGCCGCTGTGGCGGTCGCACGCGCTGCCGAGGAACCGTTCTACCTGCGACACATGGAGTTTAGACGGCTGGTGGTGGCCGTGGAGGCCGGGCAACCGGCGACCGCCGGCAATGCGCTCGTTGCGCACTACGCTGAGGAGCCGGCGACCGACGCCTTGATGTTCACACAGGACCCGCAAACTCAAAGTATTATCACCGTCGACGGAGGACTGTGCATAACTGACGACAACGGTACGCCGCCAGTGTATCAACAAGTTGCTACAGTAATGATGGCGATAGCCCGCATCGCCGCCGCCGCACACATCGATTCATCGTATTTGCCAGGTGGCGCCACCGTGCACATCCCCATCTAAACACGGTTGCCAACTTCCTTGGGCTCATATGAGTTTTCCCCAAAAAGGCATCTCGATCGGGTCTCCGTTTTTGCGTGGCTCACGGTCGCGACCAACACGCAGTCGAATGCTCAGATGAACTAAGCACTGCGGCATGTGCCTGTCTGTCGCTCTCACTCACTCGCACATCGCATTTCATTTCAGTCGGCTGCGTGGTTGGGTGCTGTGAAGGGCTGAAGCTGACCGAGTGTCGACCGGGCGAGTCCTACTATCAGCTGAGATACGCGCTCGGCGGCCGTCTCGCCAAGGGCATCGTGCGTGGCCGTGACGACGCGTCGAGGACGATTGCGTCGTGGTCCAACAAGTTCGCCATCATGCACCGCCGCGACGACCCGCTCATCGGCCTGCCATACGCCGCCAACAGACACAAATTCGCCACAAAATTTGTGCCGAAATATTAATGAATGGAAACGTTTTAATGTTTAACCACGGCTCACCCAGATTTACCTGGAAGAGCCGTTAAAATGTAGACGGTGGTGGGTTTAATGTAGTAGTAGTAGTAGCAGTAGTAGTAGCAGCAGCAGCAGCAGTATTTTCGTTTGTTAATAAGTTGTCAAACGCAACGAACACTAAGGTGCGTTACACATAGAAAAATATCAGATTATGAGGGTGAGCAATATATAAACCAATGACTAATACATATCCTTATATAGCATACGAACAATAAAGTCTTTGTCATTAATGTGTTAACGTACTTGACATGATAGTTTGCGCTGCATGAACACAAGTATTATTGACACACATTTGTAGCAACGTATTGTGCTGAGCTGCTTTGCTTCCAGGCAGCCCATTGTGGATGTTACACTCGTGTCCATCTGACTGACTGTCTAACCGTCGCTTTATCTGTCTACGCCGTTCACCCCAAGCTCAACAGTGGCAGTTCGCAAAAAATACATTAAGCATTTAGGTTCCATAGAGAGTGCAACAGTGCAACTATAGTTTTGTTGTACATTTGCTACATTTTGCATTATATTATACAATGTTGAATACGATCCAGTAGTGTCTGCCCATGAAAGAGTGGCTCGGTAGCCGAGTGGTTAGCGTGCTGGACTCAGGCGCAGAACGGCCTGGGTTCAAATCGCAGTCGCGACGCTGTCGGGTAACAGTCTTAGGCAAACTGTTCACACCCATCGTGCCACACAAGCAGCGAAATTGGTACCGGCCTGCGGGTCAGAAAGGTAACTGCTGGCCTGGCGGAAAGTAATGGCAGCCTACCGCCGGGTTTATGACTCACGCCACCCGCAGGCTGACTGCCAAGAACCGGGATCAGCTCCGGAACCCTACGCTCGGCAATCGAGTATGGGCTACCTTTACCTTTTAGTGTCTGCCTATCCGTCTGTCGTGTTCAAAAATCGAAAAAGTCACAATGCAGCGACGCTAAGGATGACAATTCAGCCTCAAAGTCATATAACATTTTAAATGGATTCCATTCCATTCCTTTCTAGAAAAAGGAACAGTTTTAGGGGCGGAATATGATGCGGCCTTGTGTCAAAATTCGCTGATCATTTGTCCCTTTCATTTCGTGAATTACTAAGGCATAGGCCTACATCTCGGATACTGTACGAGATAAACATGTCGATGATAATCGTGAGTCGTAGAAAAGTAAAGTGTTCTGTCACAGCGCCATTGAGTAGGCCTAACCGCTTAAGCTGTCTAATACCTGTTTATGTTTACACCACCCGACCCGATGCGACAAAACTGTCGAGTTTTATCGCATCGTGTCTGGCGGTGTACAATCAGTCGGGAGTTTTGAGCAGTCAAAACAAAATATCAACTTGTTGGCTATACATAGGGTGACAGTGACGTAATTTCAATGCCAGCTGGCTTTCGCCGCCATCTTGTGGGTAAAACTCTGATAAATGTTTTTCACTATGATATCGCTGACGCTTTGTTGGCAAGCTAGTGATCATACAGACATTTTCGTAAACCAACGGATCGAATGTTATATAAATAGCACGATATACAGTGTATGTTCGCCCCTTAACTCCATACATTATGCCATGTTATACCCACAAAATGGCAATTGTATCGTGGCCATAGATTTCGTGACGTCACGTCACCATATGTATACACTAATGGAATACGGGTCAGCCGGTGGCCGGTTAGCACACGTCGAGGCGGTCGCGGCCAAGTCGGTTTGTCTGTACATATTTTGAACATTATCAAATTTCAAATTTTCCGCCGTCGGGTGTCTGGACTCGTTGCGAATTCAATTCACATTGTCGGCGCGACGAAACTAAACAGTTTTGTTACGTCGGGTCGGGTAGTGTGAATTGGGCATAACATTTCTTAATTTTAGTCTAAATTATCAATTATTGATAAGTATAAAATTGTACATAGCGTGGTGTTTTGATTGTCGTATTTTGCTTATGGATTTGATACTGCAGCAATTTTATACAACAGAAAACTGGCCAATTGCGAACGTAATCACTACTTTACTTATTTCTGAGAAAACAGTAAATCATGTGTGAGTAAATAGTACCTAAACGTCAATTTAGAACTAATCCACATGTGAGTGAGTGAGCAGTTTCTTAACTGCACATCAGCACATAATAGGCCATTTCAGTGCCATTACATGGTATTAAGACTGAAAA
>Ga0126332_10000520_pt1 | contig 13749 bp, 11 predicted proteins | sample InaspJWI42metaG_FD_94482 | JGI IMG/M metagenome (GOLD analysis project Ga0126332, IMG submission 94482) | Marine gutless worms symbiont microbial communities from Oahu, Hawaii - Inanidrilus sp. 2 OAHU.JWI-42 metaG | ecosystem: Host-associated > Annelida > Digestive system > Unclassified...
AAACACCGTCACTCTTGTAGAAAATACTGGTGCACAGCTCCGGAAATGTGGCTCCGGCATGGGAGACGATATCCGGTGCCAGGTAGCCGTAAACACCGTATATCAGCATCAGGGTGCCGAGTATCACAAAGACGTTGCCCACCACCCGCCTGGCCAGCTCTATACCGATCAGCACACCAATGATGGCCACTCCCATATCGAAAGGGGTTTCAGCGCCGGTACGATAATTGATTGCCTCAAAATTTAGAATCCAATACCCGACGGAAAATATGGACAACAGGATCAGCAGGTAGTCCACAATCCGCAGTAGAGGATTTTTTGACTTATAGAGCAGGAAAACGAGCACATAGGTAATAACCACATAAACCCCACGATGATACTGGGTGGCAGCCGGTTTGACCACCGCGGCGTAAGAGTAGAAAACGACCAGGATGACGGCACAGGCATCGAAAGCGATTTTCTCGAATTTGTTTAATTTGTCGTACACGGCTAAACCTATCGAATGGTATGGATGGGATAAAGAACGGATAAGGAATCGGGGCGGTATCCGTATACCGCCCCGGTCAAAGTTTATGTGTTACATGATGCCTTTTTCTTTCCAGAACTTGATCGCTCCGGGATGCAGCGGCGTGACCACACCTTTAATGCCATCTTTGACAGCCATTTCTTTAAAGGTTTTTTTCTGGGCCCGCATATGAGCCAGTCCTTCATCGGTGTAGATCAGGGAAAGCAGAGTGTAAACATATTCAGCCGGAACTTTGGCGTTGGCCACCCACAATGTGGAGTCCTGAAAGGACGGGGCTTCGTAATCGACCCCTTTGTATGTACCGGCCGGAACGGACAGTTTGGCAAAATAGGGGTATTTTTTGAAAAACTCCGATTTTTCAGCGTCCGCTTCCAGGTTTATCAAAGCAATGTCATTGGTCTGGGCTGCCATGATGACCGCTCCGCTCGGAAAGGCCGTGAACAGCCAGAAAGCATCCAGTTGTCGGTTGCCGAAAGCCTGGGCGGCATCATTGTAGCCCATGGCGTTGCGCTCGATCTTATCCCAGATTCCCAGGTGTGTAAAGAACAATTCGCAGTTGGCGAAGGCACCGGAGCCGGCATTGCCGACACCGACTTTTTTGCCGACCAAATCCTTGGTGCTCTTGATTCCGGAACCTTGACGAACGACCAGTTGGGCCGGTGCGCCGTAAAGATAGGAGACCGCCAGCACGTTTTCATATTTTTTGGTGTCTTTTTTCATTTTGCCGTTACGGCCCAGCCACACATGACCGGAATAGACCACGCCCAGCTGCATTCTTCCGGAGTTGACCTTGCGCAAATTTTCAACCGACCCGGCCGATGACTGGGCCTTGACGGTAAAGTCTTTGATGGCCTTGACCGGTTTGTAAACTTGAACACCATTGGCCACCACCTGGAAGGTTCCGCCGGCCGGACCGCCGCCGAAAACAACTCTTTTCTTGGCAAACGACTCGGTTGAAAATACCAAAGTGACTGCCAGAACCGCGCAAACTATGACGGTTAACCGTAAAACATTTTTTTTCATGACACTCCTCCTTTTACGTTTATCAGCCATAGCCGGATAAAACCCGATCCGGCAAGGCCGCATGTTAATGGGATTAGAGAAAAGAATCCGGGCCCAGAGGACCCGGCTTTGATTTCACCCCAGAGGGGTGGAGTTTACCGTTAGACGTCCAATGGAATGATGGAATGGTGGGTATAAAAACGGTCCGCCGCAGGCGGATTAACCTCTTATTTGGAAAATTGATCTAAAAAAGATCTCATCCTTATGAACCCTCTATTCCAACATGCCAGTATTCCATCACCCCATGTCATTTGTCTACGGCATAGCTAGTTGCCTCTGACCTGGCCCAGAGGACCAGGATTTCTATGTTTGATTGAGAATACCCCCTTATTTCTGACACCCAAACTCAGGGGCGAGACGTTTAAAGCGACAGCTGAGTGGACATATGGTTCAGATCGACTTACTGTCGATATTGACACGCCTCTGGGTAATGTAACTAACATCTGAAATAAAGAGCGTCAATGCGTCAATTTCTGATTTTTTTGTAAGAAAATTTCTTACTTGATGCTTAAAGTGCGGCAGGAATGCTCAGGGTTCAATCAGACGGTTCTGGATGGCGAAGCGGGACAATTCGGCATTATTGCGAAGGTTCAGCTTTTTCAAAACCCGGGATCGATAGGTATCGACCGTTTTGATACTGATGCTGTAAGCCCTGGCGATTTCACGATTGGTGTTGCCCAAAGCAAGGCGTCGCAGGACTTGCATCTCCCGCATCGACAGGGAGTCGAGCGCTGTCTGGCCGCGTTTGCCCCTGGCAACGCGCAAGGCCAGTGCTTCAGCGGCTTCATCGGTGAGATAGCGGCTGCCGTCAAGTACCTTGCGGATGGCTTTGACCAGCTGCTCCGGAGCGGACTGTTTGGTAAGGTAACCCATGGCACCCGCTTCAATGGCTTGGACCACATATTGGCCTTCCTCGTGCATGGTTAAAACCAGAACCGGCAGATCGGGATGGCGGGCGCTGAGCTGGCTGATGACTTCCAGTCCATCGAGGCCGGGCATGGAAATATCGATCACAGCGACATCCGGTGCTTGGGCATCGACCTGTCGCAGGGCTTCGCGTCCGTCGGATGCCTCGGCAATCACCACCATGTCACCGCTTTCTTCGACAATACGTCGCAGGCCGGCCCTGACAATACCGTGATCATCTGCCAGCATTACTTTGATCATTTTATCCATCCTGCAAAACAAAAAACTAGTTGCAGAAAGTAGCGTCAATATAAGAGTTTTATGAAGTACGATCCATGCCGTCGATCGGCACCTTGAAATACACACAGGTACCTATATCCGGCTGGGCCTTCACTTCCAGTAATCCACCTGCCAGGCCGGCCCGCTCGCGCATTCCCGCCAGCCCCAATCCTTCCGACTCACCCAGATCCGAAGCGTCAAATCCCCGGCCATTGTCCATAACGGTCAGGGTCAAAATGCCGTCCGCAGAGCCAAGGACTACCTCTACGTTGCTGGCACGCGCATGGCGGGCGACATTGGTCAGGGCTTCCTGGGCAATCCGGTATGCAGCGGTCGCCACGGTATCATTGGTTCCCGGTAAATTCTGGCGGTCAAAAACACAGGTGATACCGGTGCGCTTTTCAAAATCGGTTGTGTAAAGCTCCAGAGCATCCACCAGGCCCAGATCATCGAGAACACCCGGCCGCAGGCGAAAGGCCAGACTTCTGACATTCTCGATGGTCTTATCGATCAACCGGCCCATTGTCAAGGCACGCTCGGCAGCCGTTGTATCAATTCCCGCCAGATGTTCCTGGATCCAGACCGCATCCATTCGCAGCGCGGTGAGCACCTGTCCGAGTTCGTCGTGCAATTCCCGCGCGATCACCGAGCGTTCTTTTTCCTGATTGGTCATAATGCTGCCGGACAGTCGGCGCAGCTGATCCTGGGCTTTCTTCACGGCGGTAATATCCGTGGCAATCCCGCACACCCCGCGGGTGTTACCGGATTCGTCATACACCGGAAATTTTACCGACAGATAGGTGTGTATCCCGTCACTGTGAGCTAGCCTTTCTTCAACCTGACAGGAACGATTCTGGTCGAGCACATCCAGGTCATAGGCCCGAAACTGGATTGCAACCTCCTGGGGCAGGATTTCGTAATCGGTTTTACCGCGTACGTCTTCATTTTTAACGCCGAATATTTCCTCATATCGCGAATTGACGAGCAGATAGCGCCCTTGGATATCTTTGATATAGACGACAGCCGGTGTATATTTCAAGATGCTGGTTATCTCTCTGGTTCTTATTTCAACCTGACGTTCAAGATCCTTCGAGTAGCGACTCAGTTCTTCTTTGGCGAGCCTTAAAGCCTTTTCAAAGGCTTTGCGCTGCGAAATCTCCTTGCTGGCTTTACGGTAAAGAAAAAAAACCACGCTGCCGACCAGAAGGCACAGGGCCAAGACCAGGGGTCCGGTAACTTTTATCAAGGGATCGGAAATACTACCGGAGATGGCATTCAGGCTCCGCAAATAAATGGCCTTCCAACCCGGGTAATGCTCCCTATCGATATCGGCTTGGTGCATCTGGTAAACGATCCCTGCCTGGTCGACCACATAATTATCCTTTTTCTTCTTCAAACCGATCCAATCCCAGGGACCGTCGCCGAACTGCCTCGATCGCGCTATTTCGGTGCGCTCTTCAGGCGTAATTTTCCATATCACCCGGTACAGCCATGATTTGGCATTGGAGATGAAAACCACTCCTCTGGGGTCGGTAACCAGAACGATTTCCTCGCTGAGCAGGGAAAGCTCTTTTTCAATCAATTCGATGGAGCCCTTGATAACAACCACTCCGAGGGGAAGGTCTTCTCCTTTTTCAAAGATAGGGTAACTGTAATAAACCCCCCGTTTGCCGGATGTTACGCCCAGCGCCAGATAGGTCGCCGGGGCTTTATGAAAGGCTTCCTGGAAATAGGGACGGAACTCAAAATTTTTACCTACAAAACTGTCGGGCGCGTTGCGGTTGCTAGAGGCCACCGTGTCACCTTTGTAGTTCATCAGGTAGCAGACGTCGACCTGCAGGGCCGCTTTGAACAGATCCAAAATCGCATTGGCTTTGCGTTGCGCCTCCGGGCCGGGCCGAACTAGCATCTCCAGCAATGGGTCCATGCCTGCCAGCGCTTTGACAACCTTGATGTTTTCGGACAGATACGAGGCCAAATTTTTTGCGATTAACTCCAGGCGGACGACCGCCTGCCGTTCTGCTTCCTTAAGGGCGGCATCTTTAACAGAGGCGTAATAGAGGTAGCCGCCGGTAAAAGCCGACAAGACGGCCAGCATGGACAAAACCAATAGTATCAGACGCAAACGCACGGCATTACATCCCTAGAATTTACAATTGCGGTGGGTTTAATTCGTTGACTTTTGTCACTTCGCTTTTCAGATCGGCGTAATTCATCGCGGTACCGGCGCTGGCAAGTCGCAAACCGTCCAGCGCAAGAGACGTCTCGGGCCGGACCTGCAGTGACCGAATTCCGAATTTACTTTGAAGGATTCTGATATTGTCGTTTTTTAAGCCTCTCATTTTGGAAATGCTGCGCGGATGTACCAAAACCATCTCCGACGCCCGGTTAATTTCACCAGTCTTTAAGATGATCTGCGCCATGTCGCGAAACAGTTCCGAATGGACCAGATGCCCGAATGCCGGATGATAGGGCCCGGACAGAATCTCTTTGTTTTGTGAAAATCCTTCTGTCGCCTGCAGCCCCATGCGAACGACCGCAATGGCATGCCGATTGAAATAAAGGTATAGATTCTTCACGCGCGTAACGCATTTATCCAGGGGCAGCGGCCTGAATTTTCCGGTTTGAAACCATTGAGCCATGCGGCTGCCTTTCAATACGAGGGCCGGATAAATACGGACAAAATCCGGTTCAAGTTCGGCCACCTTGCGGCCGGTCTCATAGCTGATGTGCTCTTCATCGCCCGGCAGACCAATCATTAATTGCAGACCGATCTGATAACCCCGTTCATGCAGCAGGTTCACCGCCGCAATCGTCTCGGCACGGGTATGACCACGCAGCGACAACCGCAATACGCGTGCATTCATGGATTGTACGCCGAGTTCGATCGTTTGCACCGGAAAAGGTGCAATCAGATCCATTTTTGCATGCGTGATCGTGTCCGGGCGCGTCGAAAACCGGATACCGTCGATCCTGCCGTCTCGAACATACCGCGCGGCAACCGACAAAAAGGCAACAATTTCATGCGGCCCCAGCCCCAAAAAATTGCCTCCAAAAAAGGCGATCTGGGTTTCACCGCGCCGTTTACCCTTGTAGCTGAAGAACTTTTTGATCACGGTGTCAACACTCTCCGGTGAAGGAAGATTTTGCTTGATGTTTGTTACAGCATGTTGGTTGCAGAAGACACAGTGATGCGGACACCCGCAATGGGGCAGGAAAACGGGAATGATGAAAGGCCTGTGATTAGAGTTGTTCACTGCGAAGAAACTTGAGGGCTTTGCGCGCTGCATCCTGCTCGGCCAGTTTTTTACTTTTGCCGGTTCCCTCGGTTTTTAGATCCCGCACCACCAGCTGTACCCCGAAAGTTTTGTCATGATCCGGTCCGTTTTCATAGACAACACTGTAAACGGGCATTTGACGTTGCGCCACCTGAATAAGTTCCTGCAGCTGGCTTTTGTAATCCTGTTTCGCATAGGGTGTGTCGATCGCATCGAGCAGCGGTGCCAGATGAGTGTCGATTACCGCAAAAGCGGCATCAAATCCGCCGTCTAAATATACGGCGGCAATGACCGCTTCAAAGGTATCGGCCAGAATAGAATTCTTTTCCCGACCGTTTGTTTGTAATTCGCCCTTGCCGAGTTTTATATAGGGCCCGACATCAATCATTCGGGCAATACCGGCTAGCTGTGTTTCATTGACGAGGTTGGCACGCATACGGGAAAGCTCTCCCTCTTTGATATCCGGAAACCGTTCCATGAGTATATGGCCGACGACAAGATTAATAACCGCATCTCCGAGAAATTCAAACCGTTCATTATCCCGGAAGGTTTCTCCTATCTGTTCATTCACATAGGAACTGTGGCGAAACGCTTCTTCAATCAGGTCTAGATCACTAAAGTGATATTCAAGCTTGTGCATAAATGCTTTTAAATCTGTGGCTTCCATCACGACTTATGTATCGTTTCTCCAATATTAGCGCCTTGCTTTTACTTGGGCGCATGCATCCTGGAAAGGAGCCAGCGGCTTAAGCGTCAAACCGGCAGCATGTTGAAAATAAGGTAAAAGTTCAGCCAAGGAACGGTTTATAATTGATATGGCTTAAACGAGACCGGCCACTAATTGCTCATATAGTTGGTAAGGTACGAAAAAATTACCGCTGCCTGTCCCTATTTCAATCTCAGGCTTAAGATGGCCGTGGAAATCAGTGCCGCCGGTCATCAATAGTTCGTACTTTTGAGCGAGATGCGCGTAATACTTCGTTTCAGCCGGAGGGTGTTCGGGGTAATAGACCTCTATGCCTTTCAGCCCTATATTCTTCAGCAATACGAATAAATTTTCAAGATCGTTATTGTCGCGGACATTCAACAAGTACGGGTGCGCTAATACCGGAATGCCGCCGGCTCCACGGATGATATCGATGGCCTGTCGACAGGAGATGCGGTATTTGTCGACATAAGCCGGTTTCCCATGTCCCAAATAGCAATCAAACGCTTCATCGACGGACTGAACAAATCCTTTTTTGACCATCATCCGGGCAATATGGGGTCGGCCAATTTGGCCATCGCCTAACGCACGAATAACTTCAGCCAGGGTAATATCAAAGCCCAGACGGTTTAAGCGCTTCAATATGCCCGGATTGCGATTTTTTCTGGCCTCCTGCAGAATCAGAATGGTTTGATTCAATTCGGAATCGTCCAGGTTGATTCCATAACCCAGGATATGAAAACTGCCGGAAAACGGCGTTGATGGAGGTGGGGCTGCGCTGATCTCAATACCGGTCAAATATTGGACAGACGCTGATTGACCGATTTGCTGCGCTTGCTTTGAACCTGCAAGGGTATCGTGATCTGTAATTGAAATCGCCCCAAGACATTGCGCTCGGGCCATTGAAAAAATTTCAGCTGGTGAAAAAGTACCATCTGAAGCATTTGAATGTATGTGAAGGTCTATCCTCAAATGATCGCTACAACCCAAGGGCTTTCTCTAAAGCCTCCTCTTTGGATTTACAATCAATGCACTGCGAAGTGACCGGCCTTGCTTTGAGTCGTTTAATCGAAATGTCCTCACCGCAGGATTCACAGATGCCGAACGTACCATTATCGATGCGTTCAAGGGCCTTTTTTATCTTTTTTATCAATTTATGTTCGCGGTCTCTGATGCGGAGCATAAAATTGCGGTCTGCTTCAAGGGAGGCCCGATCCGTAGGATCTGGAAAATTCTCCTTCGGTGTCGTCATTCCGGAGACCGTGTTGTCGGCCTGACTCAGCAGCTCCTCCAGTCGGTTGGTGAGAAATTCCCTGAAATATTCGATATCTTTCTTTTTCATCGCTTCGCCTTTTGGTTCACTCAGTATATTTTTTTAAAATTAAATTTTTTATCACAACACCAATTCCATGTAAAGTATAAAATTAATTTTATAGCATTTTAATTATTTTGAATTTAGATATTGTTTGAAATTTGGTGCCTGGGATTTCTGGATAGTGAATTGGAAAGAGGGACGAATAGTTATTCGCGTGGTGTGCCCTCGGACAGATTAAAACCAGAGATGTATTCTTCCCATTCCATGGGCAAAAGCTGTTTTTTTCGATTGTTGCACGCTTTGCAGGCCGGAGCGACATTGCCCTTTGTGCTCCGACCGCCGCGGGCGATCGGTACAATATGATCCATGGTCAGATCTTTGGGCGGTGTCTTGCGGCCGCAGTAATGACACACGCCTTTGGCCTGGCGCCGCTTCCACCACTGCGTTTCTTTGAGTTCCCTTGCTCTGCGTCGCTCTCTTTTTATGTCGGCTTCATCCAGATTGTATGCAAATGGCTCCATCACCATATGTATCCACCCTCCAGCATATGGGAGACAATTGCCTCACCCGATACCTGTTTTTGATTGGGGTCTTGAAAAATTACGTCGATTCCGGTGGCTTTTAAGAAACCGATTTCGTTTGGCGATGCTTTTTTATGGCCTCCAATACATGAGGATAAATGTTTTCAACAACAACTGTGTAACCTTCAGCGGTCGGGTGGATGCCATCTGTCTGATTGAATCGGGACTGGCCGGCAACACCGTCCAGCATAAACGGTATCAAGATGATATCATGGTTGCGGGCAATTTGCGGGTACACACTGGCGAACGCTTCGGTGTATTCATGGCCGAGATTGGTAATAATTTTCATACCTGCCAGCAAAACAATCACTCCGCGGGAGGTAAATTCTTCAACCAAATGGCGGATATTTTCCCGCATTAACTCTGGATCGAGACCCCGCAATCCGTCATTGGCACCGGTCTCAAGAATGACAATGTCCGGGTTGAGAGTCATTACCCAGTTGAGTCTAGAACGCGCACCGCTGCTGGTCTCACCGCTGATCCCGGCATTAATTACCCGATAGGGATAACCCTGTGTCTGCAACTTTTTCTGCAGTTGCGCCGGATAGGCCAGTTCCTCCTCAACACCCAGTCCCTCGGTTAAGCTGTCACCCATCGCCACAATGATGCCCTCATAGTTGCTCGGGTTCTTTTCTAAAGCTTCTATGGCCGGTGGCTCACTTTGCCCGCAGCCTGCCCCCAGAATGGTCAAGAAAATGAGCCCGATCGATATGGCTGAAGATCTGATCATCAGTTTATCACTCCCGGGTTTGTTCCCGTAAAAACATTACCGGCTTTTGTTTCAAAACCGACAGTGACGGCAGCAAACCGAAAACAATGACAATGAGGGCCATTGTTAGAATCAGCACGACACTGGCTAAAATAAAGGGTTTGTATGCAATATTAAACACCTGGGTAGTAATGATCCAGCTTGCGCACTGGGAAAGAGCCAGTGCAATGAGCGCGCTGACCAGGCCCAGAAAAAAATTCTCAAGGCCGAAGACCTTGATGACAAATGTGCTCTTTGCCCCAAGGACCTGATAGTAAACGGCCTCACGAGTTCTGGCAAAGCGGGTGGCAAACACACTGCTGATGATGATTAACAGGCCGGCCAGGATGCTAAACACGGTAAAAAAACGCAGAACGTTCGACAGTTTCTTTGTCGTTCGGGCAAATGAACTGATCATTGCGGTTAGATCAATCACGCTGACATTTGGAAATCTGCCGACGATTTGGTTCTGAATGGCGGAAATTCGGTGCGGTTCAGCGCTGACCGCCGTAAAAATCGTCTGGGGTGCATCTTTCAATACTTCTTTGCGAAAGACGAAATAGAAAAACGGTTTGATGGATTCCTTCGTGCGGCTGCGGATGCTCGATATTCGTGCTTGCAGCGGGATTCCCTGGATCCGGAAAGTGATGCGGTCTCCGATCTTCATTTCTTTCATGTCGGCGACCGTATCCAGAATCGACACCTGAACGCCTTCCCAATCCGGTCTGAATAAACCGGGGCCTTGGACAATGATTTCATCATCCAACAAATGGTCGCGGTAAGTCAAATTAAAAGTCCGGGCCAGATTGTCCCCGCGACGTCGGCGTTCTTTCTCTCTGCTTATTTTTTCTTCGTTGACGGCCAGTATCCTGGCCCTGACTATCGGATAGTACTGGGTATTAATTTTCAGAACTTTATCAAATTCTTCCAGTTGGGATGGCTGGATATCCACAAAAAACAGATTGGGCGCGTCCGCCGGGTATGACTGGACAAATGCCGAATCCAGATTCTGCTCAACCAGATAGATGGAAAAAATCACAGCCAAAGAGGCGGTCAGGGTTATGATGATGGATTGGGTGGCATTTCTGGGTCGAAACAGTCCTTTGAGAGCCTGCCGAACAGCCAACCGTCCGACGTGCAGTCGTTGCAGAACAAAAAGGAGAAGCCGCGTAATTACTGCAGTGATAATAATAAAAATGATAAGCCCCAATACGAAATATACGCCGGTTCTGATCTCCTGTAGTTGCCACAGGACCATACCGAGGAAAAAGATGGTGATGGCCAGAAGGGTGAGGAAGTACGGAAAGCTGCGCGGAGTTTGTTTGGATTCTTTGCGAAAAATGAACGCCGGCTTGATCTCTTTTAATCGGTAAAGTGGCAGGAAAGCAAAGAGCACCACAACCAAAATGCCCAGGCAAAATCCCTGCAGGATACCCTGCCATGAAACCGCCAATTCTACCTCGCGGGGAATGAGTTCGCCCAGGAGCACCGGCAAAACATTCTGGATCACAAACCCTAAAATCAAACCCGCCACCGTACCGATGAGACCCAACCCCAGCAGACCGATCATAAAATGGGAAATGATAAACCGGCTTGTGGCTCCGACCGTTTTCATAATCGCAATCGTTTTCTCTTTTTCTTTTAGATAGGCCGTCAGGGCGCTATGGATACCGAAACCCGCCAGCAAGAGGGTAAACATACCGATGAGACTGAGGAAAAAGAGAAAATTGTCAAAAAATCTTTTTATGCCGGATCGGGCGGTTCTGTAAGTATCCACCCGTTCCTGTACGCCGTCGGCAACGGTCTTTAGATCATCGGCAATCCGGTTCAGTTTGCTTTGATCATGGACTTTGAGTAGCTTGACGTATCTGATTCGACTGCCTTTTTGCAGAAGGTCCAGCGCCGCCAGGTCTTGGATCGACACGAAAATTCGCGGTCCGAAGGAATAGAAACTTACAGGTCGGTCCGGCTCTTTCAGAAGAACATCGGTGATGGTTAAGGTGGCCATACCGATGCGCAACCGGTCTCCAACCTGCAGATTAAGGCGGTCTAACAGCAGTTTTTCCACCACGGCCGATCCTTTGGTAAGTACATCTGCAAACGCACGGCCGGATGCCAGTTCGCAGCGGCCATAAAAAGGATACCCCTTTTGAACAACTTTTATCTTGGAGAGTAAAGAGGCATGACCATTTTCGCTTCTGACCACCGAGTAAAATTCATAATAGCGGGCACTGTCCACCAAACCGGTGCTTATTAATTCTTCAACGGCATCACCTAGCGACCGGGAAAAATCCTGTCGCGAACGGATAATGATATCGGCAGCATGCAGCGCCTTGGCATCTTTTAGCAAGGAATCGTTTATGCTGTGGGAAAACCCGCTGATCGCGACCAGGCTTACGATAGACAGTACGACACACAGCACGAATATAACGGCCTGATTGCGGGAACGGGCTAAATCTCTGATGATAAACCTAGTGTGCGGCATCGATCGGCATCCCTTGTTTCTGACCGTTGATTCGACCGTCCTCCAGAAAAATGATCCTATTCGCAAGTTGGGCAATATCTTGGCTGTGAGTAACCAGTATCATCGTGCTGCGCTGTTCCCGGTGAAACTCCACCAGAAGTTCAAGAATGGCGGTGCCGTTTTGCGAGTCCAGATTGCCGGTCGGTTCATCGGCAAAAATAATTTTAGGCCGATTAATCAAAGCCCGACAGATGGCAACGCGTTGCATTTCACCGCCCGACAACTGGTGGGGAAAATTATCGATTCTGTGAGCCAATCCGACCCGATGCAACAGTCTGCGCGCTTTTTCTTCTGCCTTGCGATCGTGCCGGAGTTCGGCCGGAAACATGACATTTTCAAGAGCCGACAGTGACGGGACGAGATGAAACGATTGGAATACAAATCCGAATGTTTCATTGCGCATGGGTGCCAGATCGTCTTCGGTGGTATCGGTGATGTCCGCGCCGTCAACAACGATTCTGCCGGCCGTAGGCCTGTCGAGTCCTGAAAGCAGACTGAGCAGGGTTGTCTTGCCGCTGCCGCTGCTGCCTTCAACGACCAGAAATTCACCCGGTTTTACCGACAACGAAATATCGCTCAGAACGGGAATTTCCCGATTACCGATTGCGTAGGTTTTTGATACCTGTATGGCTTCAATGATATTCATCCGGGTCTCAACAATATTGGTACTTTAAAATGTGACCGCTTGAAGTGACAAAAGTAATTTAATTTGCCTTCGGCGAGATAGGTGAACCCTGTTTAGCATATAAGAAGATGGCGTGAAGCGCCTGAATCTCAGCTTTAGCGGGACTCGCTTCAACTCACCTTCCGGTTTATCCCGAATAGGTGATAATAATCACCACCAGTGGACCGATCAAGTCTTGTCGGGCATACCGGTTCGGTCTTTAGCCGTTTATTGCTTATTTTGATCGAAGGCGAACAGGTTGAATGCACGGATTTAAAAGCACTGTGGAATAAGACAAGGCGGTGTCCAGGCTACTTGTCCTTTTTAGATTCAAGCGCCGCTTTGAGTTTTTCACCCAGTGAACTCATCGAGGACTGACGATCGGCAGCAAATTTTTGCCAATCCTGCGCATCGGCGGAATCGCCCGGACTGAGGCTAATTTTTCGATCCTGAACGCTCACACGGTCGATGACGACCGTGATGGCATTGCCTTCTTTGAGTTTTTCAATTGCAGACGGTTTGGTTGCCTGGTTAATTTTTGATTTGGGCAGCAGGCCTGTGACACCCGGCTCCAAACACACAAAAAAACCGAATTTTTCCTTTTTTTCCAGGGTGCCTTTCACCACCTGGCCCGGGCGATATTTGTCCGGCACCTCTATCCAGGGATCACCTTCGGCGTCGCGAATACTCAATGAAACACGACGATCTTCGGTGCTGTATTCTTTTATCATGACCTGTACCGTGTCACCGGGTCGGACGATCTCCTCCGGTTTGACGATTCTCTTTTTATAGCTCATTTCACTGATGTGAACCAACCCCTCGATCCCCGGTGCGATTTCCACAAAAGCACCGAACCTGGCACAGCGGGTGACTTTACCCTTTATCTTATCCCCCGGATGAAAGCGGTCGGAGATACTCTCCCAAGGATCGCCGCTGAGCGCTTTTACAGAAAGGGCGATTTTTTTTCGGTTCGGCCTATCGTTATCTTCAATTCCGATAACCTTCACCTGTATCGCTTCACCGGTTTTAACGAGATCGTCCGGCCTTTCGAGCCGTGACCAGCTCATTTCGGAAATATGGATCATGCCTTCGAGCCCCGGAACAAGTTCAACAAATACGCCGTAAGGCATCAGTCGCGTTACCGTGCCTTTCACTTCGGC
>Ga0126332_10000521_pt1 | contig 13748 bp, 13 predicted proteins | sample InaspJWI42metaG_FD_94482 | JGI IMG/M metagenome (GOLD analysis project Ga0126332, IMG submission 94482) | Marine gutless worms symbiont microbial communities from Oahu, Hawaii - Inanidrilus sp. 2 OAHU.JWI-42 metaG | ecosystem: Host-associated > Annelida > Digestive system > Unclassified...
ATGCCGAAGAAAAATATCCCGGAACAGATTTGCGACTGGTCTACGAACTCGGGGGATATACATCCCCCAATTAAGCCAAAGGTGTCAGTTATTCTTCCCAGAGGTAAGGTGTCCTGATATTAACAGCGTCGATGCTGGTGTTTGTCGATGTGATGAAGGAGATGCCGATTACGCTGATGACCCGCCCTTTCGGATGGGACACACTGGCGGTTAAAATCTTCGAGTTGACATCCGAAGGAGAATGGGAGCGCGCTGCTCTGCCGGCCGTTGTTCTGGTACTCGGGGGACTGCTTCCGGTAATCTTTCTGTCCAGGCAAGGCGACGATCTTGCCGCAATTAAAAGAAGCGCTGCAAACAGGAAACTTAAATGGAAACTGTTTTAGAACTGAGAAACATTGCCAAATCTTTCGACACCAAAAAGGTCATACAGGATCTGTCGCTGGCTCTGAACAAAGGTCACATCGGATGCCTGCTGGGGCCCAGCGGGTGTGGAAAAACAACGGCGCTGAGGATCATTGCCGGTTTTGAGACACCGGATGCCGGTGAAGTTACGATCAACAACAGGATTGTCTCTAAGGTTAACGGCGGGCTGCCTCCCGAAAAACGTCGCATCGGCATGGTGTTTCAAGATTATGCCCTCTTTCCTCACCTTTCGGTCAAAGCCAATATTCAATTCGGCCTGAAACGTTTGCCCGAAGCAGAGAGGACCAAAATTGCCGATGAACTGCTTGAACTGGTGGGGCTCAAGGATTGCGGCAACAGTTTCCCCCATGAGCTTTCCGGCGGACAGCAACAGCGCATTGCCCTGGCAAGGGCCCTGGCCCCGCGTCCGGATCTGCTTTTGATGGATGAGCCGTTTTCCAATCTGGACGTCACGTTAAGAGAACGGCTTTCCATGGAGGTCCGTGACATTTTAAGAAATTACGGCATTTCGGCGGTCCTGGTTACCCATAACCAGTACGAAGCCTTTGCCATGGCGGATATCATCGGGGTCATGCACGGCGGAAAACTGGCGCAGTGGGACACGGCCTATAACCTGTACCATCGACCGGCCAGCCGGATTGTGGCGGATTTTATCGGTGAAGGCGTGCTGCTGTCGGGAAGGGTGACCGGAGAAACCCAGGTGGATACGGCTCTGGGGACCTTGATGGGTCGTTTTACATATCCCTGCCGCAACGGCTGCCCCGCCCACGTCCTTATCCGCCCGGAGGATATCGTCCACAACCATGAAAGCAGCTACACGGCCCGGATTTTAAAAAAGAATTTTCGCGGCGCCAGCATTCTTTACACCCTGCAGTTGCCATCCAATGAAAAAGTGCTGGCCCTGGTGCCGAGTCACCATAACCACCGGGTGGGTCAGGATATCGGTATTGTACCGGAAGTTGATGATATCATTTTGTTTGAACAGAAAAGTCCGTTGGCCGGTTGGCCCGTTGAGCCCGTTGAGCCGGTTTGACGGTTGACCCCTTTGAGCCGGCTGAACACCTCCTTTTTAAAAATAAAATGTGAAGTCCCGCCGTGGCGGGATTGAGCTGGCTGAACACCGCAATATAAAGGTTGAAGTCCTGTTATACCAAGTTGAGTCACTATTGAGAGAAACTTAAACAAGCTAAATAATCAGTATCATGTCGGGAGGATTTGATCATATGCCATTGATGACGATGCGACAGATGAAGAAAAACCAGTTGGGGATTATATCCGCAATAAGGGCCGATGGCGAAATGGGCCGGCGGATTCGTGACATGGGGCTTGTGCCCGGTACCGAAATAAAAATACAGGGTCGTGCCCCTCTGCACGATCCCGTGGCTCTGAGACTTATGGGATTTACATTGACGCTTCGTAACAGCGAAGCCGATTATATCGATGTGGAGGTTCACTGAATGATTGCAACCATCGCCCTGGCCGGAAACCCAAATTCGGGAAAGACCACGCTTTTTAACGAACTCACCGGCGCACGGCAGCACGTGGGCAACTATCCCGGTGTGACCGTTGAGAAAAAGCAGGGAGTTTACGCACACAAGGACGACCGGTTGAATATCGTAGATTTACCGGGAACTTATTCTTTGACAGCCTATTCTTTAGAGGAAGTCGTCGCCCGAGATTTCATGATTCATGAGAAACCGGCCGTGGTGATTGACATTGTCGACGCCTCGAATTTGGAGCGAAATCTTTATCTGACGCTGCAGTTTTTGGAAATGGGGGTGCCGGTTTGCATCGCTCTGAATATGATCGATGTGGCCAAAAATCGTGGAATTACCGTGAATGCCGACAAATTGTCGCGACTGCTAAATGTACCGGTCATACCGACCGTTGCCCGCAGCGGACAAGGTAAACAACTGCTCATGGGCACCGCTGCGGAAATTTCCCGCAAGAATCACACTCAGACGCCCCTGAAGATCTCTTACGGAGAAGACATCGACCGCGCACTGGCGGATATGGAAGTCATTATTGATGAAAATCATTTTCTAACGGAGACGTACAATGCGCGCTGGATCGCATTAAAATATATGGAGAATGATGAACAGATCCGTGCGGGAGGGCAAAAACAGAATGCGCCGGTGGCGCAACGATTGGAGCGCATTGTAGCTAGAGTTTCCGATCATTTGCAGGACACGCTGGATACGTATCCGGAAGCCATCATGGCTGATCATCGCTACGGTTATATCAATGCCCTGGTCAAACAGGGTATCATCACACAGAAATTCGATCGTCATCGGCTACATATTTCCGATCGCATCGACACTGTCTTGACCAATCGCTTCCTTGGTCCGCTGATCATGTTGGCTGTAGTCATGGGTTTGTACCACTTCACTTTTACCTACAGCGAAGCGCCGGTGGGCTGGTTAGAAGGCTTTTTCGGTTGGCTTGGCGTAACAGTGGACACGCTTCTACCGGACGGACTCTTGAAATCACTGATCATCTCCGGGGTAATCGACGGGGTTGGGGGTGTGCTGGGCTTTGTGCCGCTGATCATGTTCATGTTTTTTGGTATCGCCATTTTGGAAGATTCCGGATACCTGGCGCGCGTGGCTTTTATGCTGGACCGGGTGTTTCGGATCTTCGGACTGCACGGCAGTTCGGTGATGGCGTTCATCGTATCGGGTGGGATTGCCGGCGGATGCGCCGTACCCGGTGTGATGGCCACGCGAACGCTGAAATCACCCCGGGAACGTCTGGCTACCTTACTGACGGTACCCTTTATGAACTGCGGCGCCAAACTGCCGGTTTTTGCTTTGCTGGTGGCGGCATTTTTTTCACACAATGAAGCCCTGGTGATGTTCCTCATCACTATCGGCGCATGGGCCGGAGCACTGCTGGTAGCAAAACTGCTGCGCGTAACCGTGATTAAAGGCGCGGCCACCCCCTTTGTTATGGAATTGCCGCCCTACCGTTTTCCCACGTTCAAAGGACTGTTCATTCACACCTGGGAGAGAACCTGGCAGTATATCAAAAAGGCCGGTACGGTTATTCTCGGCATTTCGATTATTATATGGGCCATGATGACCTTTCCGGGACTGCCGGACGGACAGAGGCAGGCCTTTGATATCGAGCGACAAGCTTTGTTGGTTTCCGCGCCCCCTGATGTGACCGCTGAAATACAATCGGTTGAAAGTAGACAGGATCTCTCGGAAAAGGCCATTGCTCTGAAAGCACAATTGCTGAATATCGATGCACTGGAGGCGGAGACCACATTAAAACATTCGCTTGCCGGTCGAATCGGTACGACGCTGGAAACCGTTAGCCGTTGGGCCGGTTTTGATTGGCGCACCAACATCGCTCTGGTCGGAGGTTTCGCCGCTAAGGAAGTGGTGGTCTCCACCCTGGGCACTGCATACTCGCTGGGTGACGTTGACCCGGAGGATACCGGTTCTCTATCTGAAACATTAGTCGCCACCCCCGGGTGGCGCCCTTTGGTGGCGCTGAGTCTGATCTTGTTTGTGATGTTTTATGCACCCTGCTTTGTGTCAGTGGTGTGTATTGCCAGGGAAGCAGGCTCCTGGAAATGGGGGGCCTTTGCCATGGTCTTTAATACCTTGTTGGCATTTACACTGGCAGCCGGTGTGTATCAGGTGGGGTCTTTGCTGGGGTATTGAGGGCGATAAAAGTTAAATTAGAACATATTTCGAGGTAAACATGGATAATCTATTGGTAGGATTGATTGTCGGGTTAGCGGTCTTTTTCATGGTCCGTAAATTCTACATGAGCGCTAAAAAGAGCAACAGCTGTGGCTGCGGCTGTGAATCATGCGATACAGCGGTTGCTTGTGATGATGCTGTAAAGCTGGATTCAAATTAATAAGGGCTTCTGCATACTAATTCCATTGTTGAGGTAGATGGGCATATGATTGGTCGATTCGCAAATCCGGGTTCATATCGGGAATTGTTCGATATTCGAGCTGTGGTACGGATCCTGTCCGGCGGACTCTTGGCGCTGCTCGGTTTTTTATGGGAAAAGATCAGCGGCACACCTTCCGGGTTCAGTACGGTTTTGATCCTGTCATCTGTGGGCATCAATGGCATTCCGATTATTCACGGAGCGATTACGGGGATCCTTAAGAGAAAGGTCAATGTGGACGAACTGGTGAGTCTGGCCATTGTTGCCAGCCTTATTGCCGGTGAATATTTGAGCGCCGCCGTAGTGAGTTTTGTCATGGTTCTCAGTGCGCTGATCGAGGAAGCCACCGGCGAATCCGCCCGAAAAGCTATCCGCTCGTTGATTAAAATATCACCGCGAGATGCAACGGTTGTCGGGGAGGGTGAAGAGCGGCTCAAACCGGTCTCTGAAATCAAGACCGGTGACATATTGCTTGTTAAACCAGGTGAACGCATACCGGTGGACGCCGTGATCGTTGAGGGTATGGCCGCCGTCGATGAATCTTCAATTACCGGTGAGCCGATTCCCAAAGAAAAAACCGTCGATGACACCGTGTATGCCGGCACCCTGAATCAAAACGGGGTTATCAAGCTCAAAGCCACCCGGGTCGGGGAAGACACCACCCTGGGTAAAGTCATTCAGTTGGTGACAGAAGCCGAAGCCCATCATCCCGATTCGGTCGCGCTGATCGACCGGTATGCCCAATGGTTTACACCGGCTATCTTGCTGTGTACCGCCTTAACCTGGGGAATCACCCAGGAGTTAAGTCGGTCGGTGACGGTCCTGATTGTCGGCTGTCCTTGTGCCCTCATCCTAGCCGCACCGACGGCTATTGTGGCCACCATCAGCCGGGCGGCCAAATCCGGTATCCTGATCAAGGGCGGACGGTACATTGAAAATGCGGCCTACGCGCGCACGGTTCTGTTTGACAAGACCGGCACCCTGACCAAAGGAGATCCCAGAGTCGACGAGATCTTTCCCACCGAAGGATATGATGCGGATTATGTTCTCCAACAGGCGGCCTGTGTGGAGCAGAACAGCACTCATCCACTGGCCAGGGCGGTTTTGAAAGCCGCTTATTATGCGAGAGTGACCCTCGGTGCTGCCGAAAATCTAATGACGGAGATCGGACTGGGTGTCAAAGGATGCGTGGGAGAGAGTTCGATTGAAGTCGGCAGTGCTTATATGGCCGGCGGGGCGATTTCAATCCCTCAAAACCTTCAACAGCCTTACAAAGAAATAAAAGCCAAGGGTGCCACACCGCTGGTCGTATACCAGGACCAGCGCTCGATCGGAATTATCAGTGTTTCCGATCATGTGCGGCCCGCAGCAGGCGAGACGATCTGTGAGCTGAAAAAACTCAATATTGCCAGAGTCGGTATTCTCTCCGGGGATCACGAGAAATCGGTAAAACGGGTGGCTCAAGCGGTGGGGGCAACCAACGTCTGGTTCGGACTGAAACCCGGCGATAAGCTGCAGGTGATCAACGAATTGCACTCAAACGACGCGGTGGAGAAAATCATGTTCGTGGGCGACGGCATTAATGACGCGCCCGCGCTGGCTGCAGCCGATGTCGGCATTGCCATGGGTGCCAAAGGGACTGAAGTCGCACTCGAAACAGCCGATATCGCCTTGATGCATGATGATATCTCGAAATTACCTTTTTTAATCAAGATAGGCCGTCGGATGGTAACCACGATCAAATGGAACATCTTCTTCGGGCTTGCCTTTAATCTGGTTGCCGTCCTGGCCGGCGGCAGCGGACTGTTGACGCCCATCATGGGCGCGGTGGTTCACAATATTGGCTCGGTTTTGGTCGTGCTGTCCTCGGCCAGCATAGCATTTGCCGGGGATTATTAATATTGCCAAGGTTTGGTGATTTTCGATACCCGGCAGCAAGGATCCGGGTGTTAGATTTTGGCAGGTTGATAAAAAAAATTACAGTCTGGCTAGTAAATCCAGGAGTAATATCGAGGCAGGTTAAATCCATCCTCAATTAGAAACCCGTCAACTTTTCGGGCGCCTCTACCAATATATTCTTTCTTAAAAATTATAGGCAGCCTTTCCGTTCAAATCATCAAACATTACTTTCACTATTGACAGAGGCTTTAATGTCCTTACAAAAAAAGTATATGCCAATTGCGACATCTTTCAATTACAAAATAAATAGGAATAGCAATGACTCAAAAATCAACTAATGTATTAGAAACTTGCGGGCTACCGATATTTTTTAAGGTAGATAATGCTGATGAAGTTGGCATCAGAGCGCCCAAACACCGTAAAGGACTTGCTGTGCGAACCTGGGTACGCACTTTATCCTTTATGCAGAAAGAAGCCTTAGTTATTTCTGACACAACGGGACTGGCATGGCGCTTTGCCAGTGATGAAGGGCCATATTTAAATTCGTTTGATAGTGCACCTTGCCCCCTGGCATTTTTTACGACCGGTATGGTGTCATCGTATATGAATGAAATTCAGGCTCTTGCAATAATTCAAAACATAAGAATCAAGAATATCAAAATAGTACAGGACAATTATTATTCAATGGAAGGCTCCTTACTGCGAGGTACGATGATTGGGGGGGCTTATCCAATCGACCTTGATATTCAAATTGAAACAGATGCGGATGACAGCAAGGTTAAAAAGCTCGTATATGATGCCATTTATGCTTCCCCAATTTTGGGACTCATGCGTGAATCACTTAACTCCGTATTTACGCTTTCAAGTAATGGAAAGCCGGTTGAAGTCGGGCGTGTTAAGGCACTGGATGGACCCATAGAACCTGATCCGGATGATCGCTTTCCATCAATCAAGGTCAGTGGTGATCCGGTTGTTGTGGGACCTCTGATAGAAAAACAGGTTCAGGTTGAAACGAAATCCGGAGTTGCGGGCGGGGCCGGCAGCAGTCTATCGTCTGAGCAGAGTCGAAAACTTCATGTGCGAGGCATTTGCACGCTCAGAGAGGATGGGGTTAAGCAGATAGATCAATATTTGTTTAGTCCTATTGGGTCTCAATTCCGTTTTCTATCAGACGAAGCCCCGCAGCATGGCGGTCAAGGTAAAGCACCCGATGCTGTATCATACATATCAGCAGGTATCGGCTTTTGTTTTATGACTCAATTAGGTCGTTACTCAGCAATACTCCGAAAAAACCTTGACGAATATAGGATCGTGCAGGACACGCACTTTTCGGTAGGCGGTGCAACCGGGGGGACCGGAAATAGTGGTGAAGCCGATCCGGTTGAGACTCACGTTTACCTGAAAACATCGGAAGGTGACGATTTTGCCCGAGACATTCTTGATATGGGAGAACAAACTTGTTTCCTGCATGCTTTCTGCCGCACAGAGTTGAAGCCTAATATTAAAAGAATAGGCAGTTACAGTCACTAATACAATCAGCTTGAGCTCGAAGATTTTGTTCTCCGTTTGGATGTTACGCCGAATCGCTACACGCGGACAATATTTACCATACCCTATTTAAATTAAAACATGACACGATGTTTTAGAGAATCGTTGGCGATCCATTCAGTTTGAAGGATCGTCGTGCCCTAACGATCGCTATTATTTGTTTAATTTGCTTTCAAAAATATTTGATAAATAGTAAAATAATACCTATCTCAAATGAGTTCGAAAATTAGGGTTCTATTTGGATAATTGAGACAACATCACAATGGCAATAGGCCATCTCACTCGATAATGTCTAGAAGATTAACGGTCCAAGTACCTTACATCCTGCTTCCTTTATTGGCGATCCTGTTTATTGCTGTGGGAATGCCGTTGATTCATCCTGTCCTTCACAGCAGTTTGGAACATCACCAAATTAGTGTCGGCCACGGTGCCGGGCAGTTTCTATCAATGCCAGATAAAGATAAGGCGTATGAGTGCCCCATTTGTGATTTCCTGGCAACCATCCAATTGTATGATACCAGCTCGGAACTCATCATAACGGAAAAAGAACCGATCGGCACAATTTTTTCAATATATCAATTCTGCCTGGTTAAAACCTGTTTAATCCTGTCCGAACCACGGGCCCCACCTGTTTTCACTTCCTAATAAAAACCTGTCATTGAATTCGATTCTGGTTATCTGTTTAACCCGTATCTTGAAGCTTTGCAAACAAGGAGGGTAAAAGACTGACCGATGTTTTGATGAATTCGGAAGTGAGGCAAACCATGATAAAATGTATAAAAATACTGTTAAGCATCATTGCGGTTGTTATCGTACTCGGACTCGATTTGCCTGAGCTTCAAGCCGTGGAACAACGCCATCACGAAGCCCACGAACATGGGGTTGCTCACATGAATATAGCTGTTGAAGGGAATTACCTTTATATTGAATTTATCAGCCCGGCCGCAAACATTGTAGGGTTTGAACACTATCCCCGTAGCCGAGAACAGAAGGCCGCAGTTCAGACGGCAATAGCAACGTTAAGGACTGATAAAAAGCTGTTTGTCCTGCCGACTGATGCTGAGAGCCAACTTGCTAAAGCCACGGTAGTTACCGATATTGCCGATGACTCCGAACACGAATCTGAAACTGAGCACACCCATGAACTTGACGAGGTCCATGAGAAAGCTCAGATAGATAAAAACCACAGCAAGGAAGCGCAAGTAACTAATGAATATGAACACGATCACCACAGCGAATTTATGGCTGACTATCACTACGTTCTAAAAAAACCGGAGAAACTAAAACATATAGAGGTTCTAGTATTTCGCATCTTTCCGGGTATTCAACTCATTAAAGTTCAGCTATTGACCAGCACAATGCAAACAGCCCTTGAGCTGACTGCCAAAAAGAATAAAATTGTTCTTAGTTTTTAATTCCATTTAAACCGGATGATTTGCTGTTTTTGACATGACTATGTCCGATAATCCTAACACCACCTCGGCTATCGATATTTCTACTTTGCGCTTTTCCTGGGGCATTGGTCAGAATCCGATCCTCGCTATTGAGAGGTTGCAGGTAAAATGTGGAGAGCGGATATTTATCGAAGGGCCAAGCGGCAGTGGGAAGAGCACCCTACTCAGTCTCATAGCTGGCGTTGTAAGGCCCCAGCAGGGCACTATCAAGGTAATCGGCCAGCATATAAACGCCTTGGATGGTGCGAGTAGGGACCGCTTTCGTGCAGACCATATCGGGTTTATTTATCAGATGTTTAACCTTATTCCCTATCTATCCGTAATTGAAAATGTCACATTGCCATGTCGATTCTCTAAACGCAGGCGAGATAGGGCTGTGGACCGAGACGCCGGTTTTGAAATCGAAGCCATGCGTCTGCTTAACAAACTGGGTATGGATGAACCCGATGTAGTAAAGAGGCCTGTTACAGAACTGAGTGTGGGGCAACAGCAACGTGTTGCTGCTGCTCGGGCTCTAATCGGCGCCCCTGAGATTTTAATTGCAGATGAACCCACTTCATCTCTGGATGCAAGCCACCGAGAAGCCTTTATACAGCTTCTTTCTCAAGAATGCGATCGGAAGGAGACAACCTTGATCTTTGTTAGTCACGATACAACCCTGGCTGATATTTTCGATCGAACGATTCAAATTGCTGATATCAACAATATTTAACGCTTGAATACATAATGGGAATCTATAAAAAATAAATCATGTTCACCCTTGCCATTAAAAGTTTTCGCAACCGCAAGTTCACAACAACACTGACCATTGTTGCCATTGCGTTGAGTGTGACTTTACTGTTGGGTGTCGAGCGAATCCGCAAGGAGGCACGAGCCAGCTTTACCAATACCATATCGGGTACCGACCTTATTGTGGGTGCCCGGAGTGGCCCGATACAATTACTTCTCTACTCGGTTTTCCATATTGGTAACGCAACCAACAACATTTCCTGGGCAAGCTATCAGGAGATTGCCCGCGGCCCAAACATAAAATGGACCGTTCCGATATCTTTAGGGGATTCTCACCAGGGCTATCGGGTGATGGGGACCAATTCCGATTATTTCGAATTTTTCCGTTATGCGGCAGGACGCCAACTGGAAATGGCCAACGGGCGTATTTTTGAAGATGTCTTTGATGCGGTACTCGGTGCAGAAGTAGCAGAAGCTTTAAGTTATCGCCTTGACGATCCAATTATAATCGCTCACGGAGCGGGTAAGGTCAGCTTTATTAAACATGACGACAAACCTTTTAAGGTGGTCGGCATTTTAAAAAATACCGGAACACCTGTGGATCAAACAGTGCATATCCGCTTGGAAGGAATTGAGGCGATTCATGTCGACTGGAAAGACGGTGCGCCAATCCCCGGACAATCGATCTCCGTTGACAGGGTGCAGACCATGGACCTGACACCCAGGGCGATAACAGCCTTTTTAATAGGTCTTAAATCACGTGTTAAAGCCTTTGGGGTGCAACGTTATGTGAATGAATATCCTCGCGAACCGCTTTTAGCAATTTTACCGGGTGTGGCACTACAGGAATTGTGGGATCTCATTGGCGTTGCCGAAAAAGCCTTGCTGGCCGTGTCAGCCTTTGTCGTTGTTGTTGGCTTGTCCGGCATGTTAATAGCATTGATGACCAGTCTTAACGAGCGCCGCCGAGAGATGGCCATCTTGCGATCAGTGGGGGCGCGTCCGTTACATGTTTTTTCTCTGATCGTAGGCGAATCCACCATGTTGACAATGGCAGGGGTTTTAGCGGGTGTCGCCCTGCTATACGGGTTTTTGTTCTTTAGCCAATCTTGGATCTTATCCAGATTCGGATTTTTAATTACCATCAGTGGATTGTCAATCTACGAGCTGATCTTAATGGGGATTGTGTGTCTGGCTGGTTTAATAATCGGCATTATACCAGGTTATCAAATTTATCGCTATTCGCTAGCGGATGGTATGACAATAAGAATATGAAGTTAGGAAAGCATTATGAAAAAGTACTTTCAGACATTAATCATCATCGTTTGCAGCATACTTTATGTTTCCGCATTTGCCGGACATGTCCGTCAACTGAAATGGGAAGATTTGGTCCCCGCGCATCTTTTATTTGAAGATCATCTAGCGAACTTAACCCAGGATCAAAAGGACTTGGTATATTGGGTTATAAATACACTCGAAATTCTGCCAAAGCGGGGGCCGGAGAGTGAAGAATATTACATAGAGGTAGATAAAGCGATGCCGGAACTAATAAAAGCGGGCGTTGATATTGATGAGTTGATGGCGAAAAGAAAGGAAATCCAAACCGCAATAGTCAAGGAGCTCAATGGTAAAAGGGTCCGCATTCCAGGGTATCTACTGCCGCTGGAAATGTCCGGTTCCAAGGTAACCGAATTTCTGCTGGTACCGTACATAGGTGCCTGTATTCATGTTCCGCCGCCACCTCCCAATCAAATTGTTCACGTGAATTTAATCCAAAAGGAAGGGTACAAGAGCAAGAAGCTATACGACCCGGTCTGGGTAACCGGGGTCATTTCTGCAAAATCGATGGTTAAGGACCTGTATTTGGCTGACGGCTCAGCCGGGATCAACATAGGGTATGCGATGCAAGCGAATCATATTGAGCCCTACACACAGTAATTCGCTATATTAATAGCCAGATGCATTTTTGAATACAATGAATTTCAGTATGGCTGATCATTGACTAAAAGGCTGAACCATTTATCTGGTATCCTAAGTTTTTTTTTCGGCTTTAAACTTCACTTTGTCTGAAATCATATCTAATTTTAAATCTTAAGCTTGACAATCTAAAATTCAGATCCATATTTAACTTTAAGGTTAATTAAACTGAGGGTTAAATAATGATCGACAAACAACTCACTTCAGTTTTTGCCGCATTGGCTGATCCGACGCGCAGGGCTATCATTGAAAGGCTTGCTCTAGGAGAGGCTTCTGCAGGTCAATTGGCCGAACCGTTTGGTATCTCCAAACCGGCCATCAGCAAGCATTTAAAGGTGTTGGAAAACGCCAATCTGATCGTACGCAAGAAGGATGCGCAATGGCACCGTTTTCAACTGCAATCAGATTCACTCAAGGTCGCATCGGATTGGATCGCCCAATACCGGAAATATTGGGAAGATCAATTGGATGCACTATCGGATTATCTCAACAATAAAACATAAAAGGAGCATAATATGAATTTACCAGCTACTGATATTCAAACTTATACCTTATCGCTAACACGTGATTTCAACGCACCGCGTGAAAAAGTATTTCAAGCCTGGACAGATCCGGAGATAATAACGAAATGGTTTGGCCCAAAAGGAGTTTCAACAGAATCCGCCCAAATTGATTTGAAGGTCGGCGGAAAATACCAATTCGAATTGAAGCTGCCGGACGGCAAAATCTCCAGCCACCATGGGGAATATCGTGAAATCGATCCGCCGAACAAACTGGTGTTTACCGGGATTTTGGATGGACAAAGCTGTAGCGGAACTGACGGCCTTTATGCCGAAACCCTGGTGACCATCGAGTTACAGGATCTGGGGTCCACAACGCGGTTAAACTTGACCCATGAGTTCTTTCCGAATGAAGATTCAAAAGAAAGTCATAACATGGGATGGAACGGCTCTTTTGATTGTCTCGAAGAGGTGTTGGCTTAGTGCTTCGATTCGCAATTACATTGAAGTATTTTCAGAGCGAGAATTATTAATAATGTTCACTCGATTCGGCTGCTTTCGACAGGCTCAAGCCCTGAGCTTGTCGAAGGGAGCTCGTTGCAGGTAGCACTAAGTCCTGAGTAAATAAATACGATATCATATTTATGAATCGAAGGGCTTAACTTCTTCATCTTGTGGTGAAAGTCGAGGAGTTTAAGAAACAAGGCTGTGAGAAGCTCGTATGACACTGTCCTACGCTGACACGCTGGATCTGAAGCACCTCGGCTTTCCTCGAAATTTCAGTGTAACAATCAATTGGAAAACCTTAAATAATAAAAGCACTTAACAATTTAACCATGTCGTTGCAACCGAGCTAAGGGTTCACGAAGAAATAAATTCACAATTTTAGGTGTTGAGGCGCCAGTTGGGCAATGCGCGAAAACGCAGGAATATCGAGATATTCCGAGTTTTCGCAACGCAGCCAGACGTGATGCATCGGCGTATAAATTGTCGTGATGCATCGGCGTATAAAATGTGAAGTTATTTTTGAGTGAGCCCTAAGAAAGAAAAAATAGACGATCAGTGGATAATTTGACTCAGAAAAAGTTTGGTCCTTTCGCTTTTCGGATTGGAAAAAAATTCCTTGGGTGCAGCTGACTCAACAATTTCGCCATCGTCCATAAAAACCATCATATCCGCAACCTCGCGGGCAAATCCCATTTCGTGTGTGACGACCATCATGGTCATGCCCTCTTGAGCAAGTTCGACCATGACATCGAGTACCTCATTGATCATTTCCGGATCAAGCGCTGATGTCGGCTCATCA
>Ga0126332_10000522_pt1 | contig 13738 bp, 10 predicted proteins | sample InaspJWI42metaG_FD_94482 | JGI IMG/M metagenome (GOLD analysis project Ga0126332, IMG submission 94482) | Marine gutless worms symbiont microbial communities from Oahu, Hawaii - Inanidrilus sp. 2 OAHU.JWI-42 metaG | ecosystem: Host-associated > Annelida > Digestive system > Unclassified...
AAATACCTCAACTATTTGAATTATTATGATTTATTGACGGTTCTAATACCTAATTGCAATTTAAGGAGATCAAGTTTCCTGAAATTCAATATAAAGTCTTATTTTCACAGACCGGCTATTATTGGCGGCGTTCTAATCTTGGCCGCCGTTGCCGGCACGATACTGGTAAAATCGGACCCGCTCGCCAAAGCCGGCGTCGATGACAGCGCCGAAAGCCGGTTGCTGCGTGATCTGGCCATGTTGCCGGTTCCCGACCAAGCTGCACCGGTGGATTTTTCCCTGCCGGATACCGAAGGCCGACGGGTGAATATGGCAGGCTTCAGGGGTAAAGTGGTGTTTTTGAACTTCTGGACCACATGGTGTCCCGAATGCCGGATCGAAATGCCCGCCATGGAACGTCTCTTCCGACGGCTGCAAGAACGCGATTTTGCCATGGTGACCATCAGTTTGCGGGAGCCGGCCGATACGGTCAAACGGTTTTTTGCGAAATACGATTTAACGTTCACGGCGCTGCTGGACAAAAGCGGAGACATAGGGATGAAGTATGCCATCCGGGCCATCCCCACGACCTTTATTCTGGATCGGCGCGGGCACATCATCGGCATGGCTCTCGGGGCTCGCAAATGGGATGCCCCCAAAACCGTTAAACTTTTCGAACGACTGCTGGATGAAAAGAGGATCGACTTAACACCTAAATTGTCATCACTAAAAATCCACCCCTTGCCCCGCTCGGGGTAATAAAATAATAGACAATAAAACCGGAATGCATAAAAATACTGCCTACGTTCTAATCTTGTTGGCCTTGATACCGACCATTGGGATCCCTATGCTGATCCATCTCATCCCGTCCGAACCTCGAACCCATCACATCACTTTAAAGGCCGCGAAATACCGTTATTCGCCGGCGCGAATTGTGGTCAATCGCGGCGATAAGATTGTCCTTAAATCCACGTCCCTGGATGTTACCCACGGTTTATATCTGGATGGTTATCCGGTGGAAGCCGTTTTGAAACAGAAAGGCATTACGTATCTCAAATATGAATGGGAGGACGAGGAAGGCGGCCGGCAAACCGACTGGGACCGCGTCCCTGCCATCGAGTTTGTTGCCGACCGGGCTGGCAAGTTCATCTACCGCTGCACCCGAACCTGCGGCAATCTGCATCCATTTATGACCGGCGAGCTGATCGTCCGTCCCAATACACCCTATTATCTGTTTAGCGCCCTGTCGGTTTGGCTGATGTTGAGCATACTACTGCTGATAAGCGCCAAACCGGACATGCGCATCACCGGTTTCAAACCCGTTAACTTGCTGAAAACATGGCCGTGGTTCAAACGGTTAGTATCACAGCGCGGATTCCAGTTTTTTCTCATTTTGCCGAATTTTATCGTATTTTATCTGTTCATTCTCAGCAGCCTGCAGGGAAGCCCCGTGGGCAATCGTAACATAGCGATCATATTCGTCTGGATCCTGTGGTGGTTCCTGCTCAAGGCCGTTTTCGTCCCCTTTGGTGGAAGAATCTGGTGCACCGTGTGCCCGCTGCCGGCACCGGGAGAGTGGATCAGCCGCAAGAGCCTGACCGCCGTCAGATATTTTGAAAAACCCTTCAGGCGGCTGCATCACCGGTTCACCGGCCTGGAAAAGGATTGGCCCGGACGCCTGGATAATATCTGGCTCCAGAACGTCCTCTTTTTGGGCCTGATCTCTTTCGGCATCATTCTGATCACACGCCCGTTTGCAACGGCAATGCTGTTTATTGCGATCCTGGGTATGACGCTCGTGCTATCACTTGTTTATCGTAACCGTGCCTTCTGCCAGTATCTGTGTCCGGTAGGCGGGTTCCTGGGTACTTATTCAATGGCCGCTATGACCGAGCTGCGGGCAGTGGATCCTGACGTATGCCGAGAACACCGCAAAAAGTCGTGTCTGCAGGGAGATCCCCATGGCTGGGCCTGTCCCTGGAACCAGTACGTCGGCACGATGAGCCGCAACAATTTCTGCGGCCTGTGTATGGAGTGTGTCAAGAGCTGTCCCAAAGATAACGTGGGTGTTTTTATCCGGCCCTTTGGCTCCGATCGCCGTCTCAAAGGTTACGACGAGGTGTTCAATGTCATTATCATGCTGGCGGTAGCGATTGTCTTCAGCATCACCATGCTCGGGCCCTGGGGCATCATTAAAGACGCCGCCAACGTGACCGAAAGCCAGCGCCTCGTTCCCTACTTGACCTATCTGGTTGTGATATGGAGCCTGGCACTTGTGATCCTGCCGGGACTTTTCACCCTCAGCGTGAAGGGGACCGATCGGTTAACCGGGGGGCGAATCGGTATGCGCCGCCTGATGCTGCGGTTGACCTGTATGCTGATCCCGGTGGGCATGTTCGCCTGGATTGCATTCAGTCTGCCCACGTTGATGGTGAATTATAACTATATTCTTTCGGTGCTTTCAGATCCTCTGGGTCTGGGATGGGATATTTTCGGAACCGCGGATTTTCCGTTTCAGCCCTTTATTCCTGAATGGATACCCATCATTCAGGGATTCGTTCTGCTTGTCGGCCTGTACTTGGGTATCACGCGCGGCTTTTTGACCATCCGGGAATTGCTGCCCGATGCTTCCCTGCGCGCGAAAGCCATGCTACTGCCCGCGCTATTCAGCATCATGGTGGTCAATATTCTGTACAAGCTGTACTTGGGATAGCATTCGCCCCAAAAGAAACCGGTAACCAAAGTCTGCAGCACCGGAGGTCCCGTTTTAGACAGCCCGATCTGGGCATAAGAATTTGAATAATTCCAATTCACGTTTTAAACCAATTCTTATCGATAGAGTTGCCGTCTCATCCCTCATCCCGACTGCCGCCACTTTCATTTCCACAAGCAAATGTATTATGCCCTATCATCAGGTTTGCAATTGACTGTATGAATACTTAATATCATTAAAGTTTAATAGTAGATAGCGGTGGTGATATCACAAATACATATAGAATAACGTTTCGGATCAACTCAAATAGCATGCCAATGCGTCTGCTTTTTAGCGACAGATCCATATCATTACGCCACCAAGCAGTCACATGCATACCGGCACCGCATGTAAAGGAGGTTTGTTATGCTTGACAAAAGCGTACTTGAAAAATTCAAATTCTTTGCCGATCTCACCGAAGACAGGCTCGAAGAAATCGCAAAAATCGGCGAACTGCGTACCTTTGAGCCTGGAGATACTATTTTCCAGATCGAAGATGCGTCCGAGCATCTCTTCGGTGTCGTCGACGGAGCGGTCGAAATGAGCCTTATTTTCGAAGAGAAGATTCTCAGGCCGGTCATTCAGTATGAAGAAGTCAACAGGTCTTACATCGAAATTCTGAAAAAACCAATTCAGGTGGCATCCGTAACTCCCGGAAAAATTTTCGGCTGGTCCGCGCTGGTAAGTTCACGCATACGAACAGTTACGGCCCAATGCGCCCAAGCCAGTACCCTTATTGCTCTGCCGGCTGACGACCTGCGGAACCTGTTTGCAAAAGATCCAACCCTTGGTTATCTTATCATGTCGCGTTTATGCGATATTGTTGCGCAGCGGCTTAAAAAATCGAACCGAAATACTGATCGAAGCCTAGGGCGAGGCCTTTGAGCTGGACGAGATTTAGGCCCTATTTATTGAAATCACATCATGTTTGCAAAGGATTTATCTAGAACAATATTTTCGCCACCAAGACACGAAGTTTAGTAATAATAAACATTTATTTTTTGTGTCTTAGGCCCTTAGGGTCTTTTTTCTGACAACATGTTGTAAGAAACAGATTGAATATTTAAGGAATTCTACCAATTCTAACAAAACAATCAATAAAATGACGGAGCGAAGCGACCTCCACAAATCTTCAATCTTCAATCTTCAATTGCCATTGGCCACTTTTTCCGAGCGCAGTCTCGGAAAAAGCTTAGTGGCTATTCTTTCCGATTTGTCCGGGTTGGGCAGTAGCGCAAGAAGACTTACGTCAGTGAATTATAAAACCCACAAACCCCTCAGCTACCTAAAGACGAAATGGTAAGGACATGAAAGCAGTGTATTTCCAGGAACACGGAGATCTGGATGTCATTCGCTACGGCGATGTTCCGGATCCGACTCCGGGTCCGGATGACGTCATCGTTCGTGTGCGCGCCTGTGCTCTGAATCATCTGGATATCTGGGTCCGGCGCGGATGGCCGGGTCTGAAACTGGAAATGCCCCACTGGTGCGGTGCCGATGTGGCCGGAGAGATCGTTGAGATGGGCCGCAATGTTTCCGGATGGCAAATCGGTCAGCGGGTGATGGTGGATCCGGGAATCAGCGGGCAGCAGGACGAATTTACCCGGCGCGGCGAAGATTCGCTCAGCCCGGGATACTATGTTTTAGGGGAACACGTACGCGGCGGTGCCGCCGAGTTCCTCGCAGTTCCGGCCGTAAATCTGGCTTTCATGCCCGAAAACCTGGATTTCCCGCAGGCCGCCGCCCCACTGCTGGTGGGATTGACCACCTGGCGCATGTTGATCCATCGCGCAAGGCTGCGGGCCGGCGAAACCGTTTTGGTGGTCGGTGCCGGCGGCGGGGTCAACAGTGTGGCCATCCAGGTTGCCAAAATCGCCGGAGCTACAGTATACGTTGTGGCCGCCAACCGGGAAAAGGCCGAACGCGCCCGCGAACTGGGCGCCGACGTTGTGATGGATCGCTCAAAAGTAGATTGGAGCCGCGAAATTTATCGCCTGACCGATAAAAGGGGAGTGGACGTGGTCGTGGACAATGTGGGCCAAGCCACCATCAATGCCAGCATGGTGGCGTGTGTCCGCGGTGGCAGAATCGTCATCGTCGGCAATACAAGCGGTCCGCATGCCAAAATCGATATGCGCTTTATTTTCGGCAAACAGATCAGCCTCATCGGCAGCACGATGGGGTCCCACCAGGATTTTAGAACGGTTACCAAGCTCATCAGCGCCGGCAGCCTGAAACCCATTATCCACAGTACCATGCCGCTCAGTCAAGGCAAAAAAGCATACGGAATCATGGAACGCGGTGAGATGTTCGGAAAGATCGTTTTGATTCCTTAATTATGCAAGAGTTCGGGGACTTTTTTGATCTATTGTCGTGATTCTTTTGTTTATAAAAAGCAATGTGCTGTTCGTTAATGGTTAACTGGCAGTTATTTCGAATTCTCAGCACTAAAATACAGTTAAACTCCTTCCGACAAGCCACTCACATGATATTGCTTCATGAGTTCTCTGAATATCACCAGCTTCTGTACATCCTGGGTGCCTTCAGCCAGTGACGCAGCCCACATATCCATGGGGTATTTGTGAATCGGGTGCTCGTAGACAACCGATGCAGCGCCGAACATATCGGCAGCCCAGGGCGCAACTTCGCGAGCGATCTCAACGGTGAGGTATTTTGCCAGAGACGATTTCTGCCGATAGTCCTGCCCTTTGTCCAGTGCATCACAAGCATTCCAGAGCATCAAACGTGCTGCTTCAAGGCGGGCATAAAAATCGGCAAACTCGAATGCCTTTGCTTGAAACTCGATGATCTTTTGGCCGAATATTTGCCGTTTGCCGGCCCGGTCAAAAGCCAGGTTGAAAGCACCGACCGCCGTACCCAGTGTCAACGCGCTGATCGGAACCCTGCTGTAAGTAAAAACCTCCAGCACCTGTTGCAGACCTCTACCCCGAGTCCCGATTAGATGGTCATCCGGGACCAACACATCTTCAAATTGCAGCCGGGTCAGATCAGACGGAACCCACACTTTTTTATTGAGTTTTTTACGTGTTATTCCCGGTAATTTTAGATCGACCAGAAACATGGAAATGCGGCTGTTTCTGGCAGCATCCGGATCCGTGACGGCCGTAACAACCGCCAGGTCAGCGACAATGCCGTTGGTCACATAAGCTTTGGCACCTTTCAAACGCCAGCCGCCATCTACCTTTTTAGCTTCCATTGAAATCCCGGCAACATCACTGCCGGCTTTATTTTCCGTGTTCCCGAGACACATGATTGTTTCTCCCTGCACCGCGGATCGGCCGTATTTATCCTGCAGTCTATCGGAACCGAACAGATAAAGACCCATAAGGCCCAGATTCACGTGGGCCAGAACCGCCACGGCAGCCCCGGGGGATAATTTTGCCAACTCTTCTTCTATCAACGCCTCTCGCAGAGCAGATGTCTTGACAATGCGATTCTCTTTCCACTGCATTCCAAACCAGCCATTGCGGCCTATGTCGCGGTAGAAATGAAGGGGCAGATCCCCCTTTTTATACCAGGAGGACAAATCTGGTTTTATACGTCGCTTGAGATATGATTTAAAAAGTTCTAGTTCCCCCCGGATGTCTTCGGGTACGGTAAAATCCATGCCGTTCTCCTTTTCTGTTCTCTTGCCCGGCAACAATCGCTTCGGAGTTGTGTGAATTATTTCAGCCGATTATTGCAAAGCCTTTGTTACCAAAGGTTTTCGATGATTAATAGTATTTATTTGATAAACATATACACTTATACACAGAAAACAAGACACTGCCAGGCGACCGAACATGCCGAAAGTTGTAGAAGGCTTCTTTGGTTATATCGGCGTTGATTGCGGCCCCTTGACTCTATTAAAAATGGTTGCATATTATCATGTAAGATTTTACCGGCGTAGTATACTAACCATTAAATATGTAAGATTCCTTAAACTCTTTGCGAGACACAACGGGAAAAACGTGCAAATATTCTTCCCTTTCTAGGATCCGGCTGTTCAGGTTTCTACTATACTTCACAAGAACCAATAGTTCTTCATCCAAAACCTCTCAAGTTGTTTAAGAATCTTATACCGCCATAATAACGTTTGCAAGGAGCCTTGCTTATGCCAAGAACCAAAATAGATATTCCCGACGAAATAGACCACCTCTCCATTCTCGATGAAAAAGGCAACCTGGATGACGACCTGGAGCCGCAAATACCCGCTGCTACTCTGCTAAAGCTGCATCATTTCATGCTCCTGGGGCGCCGTTTCGATGAACACATGCTCAGACTGCAGCGACAGGGTCGTATCGGAACCTTTGCCCCGATATCCGGACAAGAGGCCGCCCATCTGGGTGCCGTGGCGACTATGCGCGCTTCAGACTGGTTGGTGCCGGCTTTTCGCGAGACTCCCGCTGAGCTGTGGCGTGGAAGAACAATGGAGAGTGTCCTTTTGTTCAACAACGGATACAATGAGGGCAGCTTTATTGAGCAAGACCGCAGTGACCTTCCGTTATGTGTACCGGTCGGCTCTCAAATCCTGCATGCGGTTGGAATCGGCTGGTCGATAAAATACCGCCGGCAGGATGACGTCGCCATGGTTTTTTTTGGCGACGGAGCCACTTCAGAGGGGGATTTTCACGAAGGGCTCAACTTTGCAGGGGTTTATCAGATTCCGGTTATTTTCGTCTGCCAGAACAACCAGTGGGCTATTTCGCTTCCCCGCAGCCGGCAGACCCGTTCTCTGACACTGGCCCAAAAAGCCGTCGCATACGGCATCAAGGGCATTCAGGTAGACGGCAACGATATTCTGGCAGTTTATGCCGCGGCTGCCGAAGCTGTCCAGCGGGCGCGATCCGGTGGTGGGGCCACACTAATCGAGTGCATCACTTATCGGATGACCGTTCACACGACAGCGGATGATCCCAGGCGATACAGAACTGAAGAAGATGTGGCAACGTGGCGCAAGCGTGACCCCATCGACCGGTATCAAAAATATCTGCTCGGCAAAGGGTTGCTCACAGACGGGAAAATAGAAGCAGAAGAAAAAGCTATTCAGGATAAGATTCAGGCGGCGGTGAAACAGGCTGAAGAGCGAATGAAGTCCCTTGGCGATCCGCTAAATATGTTCGACCATGCATACGCTGACATGCCGCCGCATCTGTCAGAGCAGAAAGAATTTCTTGCCCGGGAATTGGCCGAGGGATCGGAGGACTAAAATATGGCGAAAATGACGATGGTTCAGGCCCTCAATCTGGCGCTCAAACAGGAAATGGAAAAGGACGATCGGGTGATTGTTCTGGGTGAGGACGTCGGTATCGACGGCGGTGTATTCCGGGTGACCGATGGGCTCATTCACCAGTTCGGAGACCAGAGAGTGGTGGATACGCCGCTGGCCGAAGCGGGCATCGTGGGCATGTCCATCGGGATGGCCGTCTATGGCCTCAGGCCGGTGTGTGAAATTCAATTCTCCGGTTTCAGCTATCAGAGTTTTTACCAGGTTGAAAATCACGCCGCTCGTCTGCGCTGGCGATCGCAGGGTCGATTTCACGTACCGATGGTATTGCGCACACCATACGGCGGCGGTGTGCGGGCACTGGAACTTCACTCGGAGAGCCGTGAGGCGTATTATGCCCATACACCGGGTTTAAAAATGGTGATCCCTTCCGGCCCGCGCAACGCCAGGGCGCTTCTGGTCAGTGCCATCCGGGATCCTGACCCGGTAATCTTCTATGAGGCCAAGGCGATCTACCGTGCATTTCGGGAGGAAGTTCCCGAAGCAGAAGAAATGCTGCCGATCGGACAATCGCAAGTGGTACGGGAAGGGGCCGACATTACCTTTATCTCTTACGGCGCGATGATGCGGCCGACCCTCGAAGCTGCCACCATTCTCGAAGATAATGACGGTGTCGAAGCCGAAGTCATAGACCTGCTCACCATATCCCCTCTGGATGATACCCTGTTCACCGCATCCGTGCGCAAGACCGGCCGAGCAGTAATTATTCATGAAGCGCCGCGCAGTTTCGGCCCGGGTGCTGAAATCGCAGCCAAATTGATGGAAAAGTCATTTTACTACCTCGAGGCGCCGATTGCTCGGGTGGCAGGCTTCGACGTGATCGCACCATATTTCAGCCGGGAGAAGTACTACTTTCCGTATGCCGATCGAATCGTGCGTGAAGCAAGGCGGGTGCTGGATACATAACTTTAGGGGAGCTTGGTGTGCGAAGCGTCTCCAATAATGCTTGATGTTATCTATTCAATGTTGCGGGTAACGGGTTCATCTTAACCCGCAACCCGTAACTTGCAACATTTATTACGCTTTACCTTCTGTTCCGTAATGACCAAAAAGGTGTCAATCAGAATAATTTGATGGAGAAAAACATGTCCCGTTCTTTTAAATTGCCAGATCTGGGCGAAGGCATCCATGAAGGCGAAGTGATCGCCGTTTTAGTGTCGGTTGGCGATGAAGTCAATGAAGGTGATCCGATCCTGGAAGTGGAAACTGATAAAGCTTCGGTGGAAATACCTTCGCCGTACACGGCAAAAATCCTGCAAATTATGGTCAAGCCGGGTGATGTCATCAAAGTTGGAGATGTGATGATGACCTTCAGCAATGGCGGGGAGGACCTCGCGGAAGCAACAACCGAAAAAAAACCTGCCGAACCGGCCGCAACGACTGCTGCTCCAGAGATGCTCCCGGCTGGGAAAAAAGGGCCCGTACCGGCATCACCGTCAACACGGCGCCTGGCACGCGAACTGGGTGTTGATATTCAGCGGGTTTCACCCACCGGAAAAGCAGGTCTGGTCACGGCCGAAGATGTCCGGTACTTTGCCGGGAAAAATGAAGCCGCAGAAGAAGAAACAGGTGAACCACTGACGGCGCCAACCGCAGCCGTGCCTTTGGAGAAGGCAGCCGCTGCAGCTGAAGCGCCTCCGCTGCCCGATTTTTCAAAATGGGGCTCGGTACAGCGTCTGCCGCTGCGTTCGATCCGCAGAGCAACCGCCAAACAGATGGCGCTTGCCTGGTCACAAATTCCGCATGTCAACAGCCAGGATGAAGTTGATGTCACCCGGCTCGAGGATTTTCGCCGCAGGCAAAAGTCGCTTATTGAATCCCAGGGCGGCAAGCTGACGCTGACGGTATTTGCTGTTAAGGCGGCAGCTGCCGCGCTTAGGAAGTTTCCGAATTTTAACGTTTCCCTTGATCCCGACAAGGGAGAAATCATCCGCAAAGATTACTATCATGTAGGGGTGGCAACCGATACGGGTGACGGGCTTGTGGTGCCGGTGATCCGGGATGCAGACCGAAAAAGCATCACCGAAATTGCCATAGAGCTGAGCGAACTGGTTCAACGGACCCGGTCGCGCAAAATCGGGCTGGAAGAGCTGCAGGGTGGAACCTTTACCATCACAAACATCGGCGCTGCCGGCGGCAGAGGACATATGGCCCCCATCATCAACTATCCGGAAGCCGCCATCCTGGGTATGGGCCTGGCACGCATGCAGCCAGTTGTAACGGGCAATAATGACGGTGAGTATGATATCGTTCCCCGGCTCATTCTGCCGGTAGTACTGGCAATCGACCACCGGGTTCTGGACGGCGTGGATTCTGCGAAATTTTTAGATTTCTTTAGAAGAACCATGGAAGATCCGGAAAGGTTTTTGCTTTCAATTTAAAAATCAAATGCGAAAAAAGCGCGAGGCACAGGGTAAATAGCACGGAGCCTAATGTAGAGGATAAAATAGGTATTGCTCTATTTCAATTTTAATAAAGCGCCAGGGAGTTGAGTCAGTTGTCCCGCTCCATGAGTGATCAGCGACTGCATCGTGCAAACCCATGCACAAGGGTTCGTAAAGAAAGAACAGCATTTGGGGTAATTAACAGGCGATCGGTAGTTGCGCAAAGATTTACACAATAAACACCGATGGATATTATTACCTTGTTCTTTCTTAACGATCCCTAATGCATTCAAATCCGCCGGAGGCGGACACGATTTCGCTGCTGATCACTCATTCCGCTAACTTAAAAGTTCCAAATAAGAATTACTCCGAAACCAGAATGATTTAAACTTTAAAAAATTGTTTGACATTATTATAAATTCGGAGAAAGTCCCATGGTAATGGGTGAGTTAAAGCTGGAAACCGAGGTATTGGTCATCGGCGGGGGGCCGGGGGGGTACGCGGCCGCTTTTCGAGCGGCAGATCTCGGGTTCGAGGTGACCCTGGTTGACCTGTCCCAGCGTCCCGGCGGTGTGTGTCTGTTTCGGGGATGCATTCCCTCCAAAACCTACCTTTATCTGTCGGAATTAATTTACGATGCGGCGCATGCTGCATCCATGGGGCTGAAATTTGGGCCGCCCCGGATCGACCTGGTCGCGATACGGGCCTACAAAACGAAAGTTGTTGACAAACTGGCCAATGGATTGGTCAGCCTGAGCGAAAGGCGAGGTGTCCAGCGAATTCAAGGCCGGGCCGAGTTTGAAAATTCCAACCGGATTCGTCTGCATGAATCGGAAGTGACGCATATTAAGTTTCGCCATGCCATTCTGGCGACCGGCTCCCAACCGATTCCATTTCCGGATGCACCGTTCAGAAAAGGCGGCCGTATCCTGAACTCGACCGGCGCTTTGGAGATGGCCGATATTCCCGAAACTCTGCTGGTTCTGGGCGGCGGATACGTAGGACTGGAGATCGGCTCCGTATATGCCGCACTTGGCAGCCGGGTAACCTTGGTCGAACTGGGTGACCGGCTTTTGCCGGGTGTGGATGCGGATCTGGTGAAACCTTTAGTGCGGCGCCTTGAAGGCATCTTTGAAAATATTTTGTTGAATACGCAGGTCACCTCTTTGCAGGAACGCGACAATGGTGTCGATATTACCCTGGGAGGCCAGGTGCAACACCCGCAGCGGGCGTTTGATAAAGTGCTGGTGGCGATCGGTCGTCGACCCAATTCAAAAGGTCTCGGTCTGGAAAATACCAAGGTTGAGGTTGGTGATCGTGGATTTGTCATCGTTGACGAACACCAGCGAACCACCGATGAACGCATCCTGGCTGTCGGGGACGTGATCGGTGGAATGATGCTGGCCCATAAAGCCACTTACGAGGGCAAAATAGCGGCCGAAATCATCGCGGGCAAGCCCGCAGCCTTCGAAGCACAAGCCATACCGGCGGTGGTTTACACCGATCCGCAGATTGCTTACTGTGGACTGACCGAGGAACAGGCCCGCCGGCAGAACCGCAAGATCGAAGTGCACCGATTCCCGTGGAAATTTTCAGGCCGCGCCACCACAATGGACGCACCCGAAGGCCTGACCAAGATAGTCATCGAACCCGAATCCGGGCGCATCCTCGGGGTCGGCATCACCGGTCGGGATACCGAGGGCCTGATATCCGAAGGGGTGCTGGCGGTCGAGATGGGAGCCCTGGCCCAGGATATGGCCCTGAGTATTCATCCGCATCCGACTCTTTCCGAAACGGAAATGGAAGCGGCCGAAGTGTTTACCGGCACGGCCACCCACATATTGCCGAAGCGCAAAAGATGAGGATCATCTCCAAAAAAGTTGGTGTAAATAAAATGTATAGTGGCTATTATCCGCGTATTGTAAATAGTTTAGCCACAGACACACACAGACATACACAGACAATAAAATCTTTTTGCCTGGCAGGCTTGCCCAGGCAAAACTCTCATGCCTTTCAGATAGAAGTGATGATACATACGCGAAGCGATGGCTGTTTTTGGCTCCGCAGGCCTGCCGCGTCGACTTGTCCCGTCGTAGCTCAATGAGCGAAGTCGGAAGCCTTTGGTGAAGACTGGTCGCGGGGCCAAAAGGTCTGTGGTTGTATGTGTGCGTCGAGCTCTCCTGCCTCGGCAGGAAAGCGGGTGGCTAATTCAAACTGACCTCGGATTGAATCCATTCTCCCGTTTCATAGCGCCATTAATACCAGCACCTTTGAATATTTGTAATCGGACGCTTCAATGTTGTAAGGACTTTATACATATAGTCATTGATAGGTAGTTCATTGCAATTTTAAAAAGCACACAAGCAAAAGGGCCGGAGCAGCGCTCCGGCCCTTTTGCCTTAATGGATCCGCCGGATTATTTTACCGGGCATTTTTTAAGTTCTCATTCACTTTTTCCCAGTTGACCACATTAAAAAACGCCTCGATGTACTCCGGTCTGCGGTTCTGATATTTCAGATAGTAGGCATGCTCCCAGACATCCAGACCCAGTATCGGTGTTTTGCCTTGGCTCAGTGGGCTGTCCTGATTTGCTGTGGTCACGATCTCCAGTTTCCCACCGTCCAGCGCCAGCCATGCCCAGCCACTTCCGAACAACAAGGTTGCTGCGCTTGAAAATTGTTGATTGAACTGTTCATAACCGCCAAAGCTTTCCTTGACGGCATCGGCTACGTCGCCTGAAAAGGAAACGCCCTTTTTCAACAACGGCCAGAAAAAGGAATGATTGGCATGCCCGCCGCCGTGGTTTCTGACTGCGGTTCGGATCTGTTCCGGGACGGCGTTCAAATTTTTCAGCAGCCCTTCGGCGTTTTCCTGCTGCAGGTCGGGAAAATCACTTAGCGCAGCGTTTAATTTATCGATATAAGTCTGATGATGCTTGGTGTGGTGAATTTCCATCGTCCGTGCATCAATATAGGGTTCCAGTGCATCATATGCATAGGGTAGTTCCGGTAATGTATGTGTCATTGTTTTGCCTCCATTTATTTGAAATTTCTTAGGGTGATCTAAGATAGATTGTAGTTCTGGATCATCCAAATTTCGAAGATGATTCAATCTTGCATACCGGCATAATGAAAAGCCCCAATGGGGACTATTATCTTGAACAACAACACCGGTGAGTGCATAAAATATCAAACAGTTCTTAATATAAGTATCTATCTCAAGTTTCGCACCTCTTAATAAGGGCTTACGGCTAACAATTATCTTCTATGTTTACTGCTTTGAAGTAGTAAAGGGCTCCTAATTATGATATATGTAACTATCCAATATAACGTTACA
>Ga0126332_10000523_pt1 | contig 13734 bp, 7 predicted proteins | sample InaspJWI42metaG_FD_94482 | JGI IMG/M metagenome (GOLD analysis project Ga0126332, IMG submission 94482) | Marine gutless worms symbiont microbial communities from Oahu, Hawaii - Inanidrilus sp. 2 OAHU.JWI-42 metaG | ecosystem: Host-associated > Annelida > Digestive system > Unclassified | place...
GAGTGGGCGAAGTCTTACATGGCAGTTTGCTTCAATTACTTCATGAGCATTGCGATTTTTTGAACATAGATATTTCACAAGGTAGTGTAGCGACACGTTTAAGGTGTGGTGGAATATTTAAATTAGTTGCAAATTTACCAGTGAGTCTACCAGTGAAAGAATTTTGAAAATCGGTTAACATTTGGGGAAGTTATGGGCAAGAGTTTGGTGTCTTGTTTTTTTTGAGACACAGTGTATATTTGTTCAAACATAATGCCATCCACAAACCGGAAATACCTACGCAGTCAGAAGAGGACTGAGCCACGGTCGTAGTAGGTAGGCTCAGTAAACTTCGTGTTGCCTTGCATCATGGGATTGTGGTATGTTTATAGGATAGAATATTCAATAATTCATTGCAGGGCACTCTGATTTCACCGGCATCACGTGAGTGACATCTCGCTTAGCGCCGCCTATGCTACGGCGTCAGCCATGTTTAGCTTCTAATCTTCGCTTTATTTCCGTCCTATGAATATTGATAGATTGCCGACAGTCAATCCGGCATTTTCGTTCACTTTACAGTTGGTAGTAAACCGGATACTCGGTGCAGATACAGCTGCACGGCCAGTCGACGCTTCTCTGTTGGGTGTTTCGCGAAGAGCCCACTTCAGACACCGTAATATTGCTTAAAATTCCAAAGTAAAAGGTTCAGAGCTTCATGCCACTCGATGTAGCCTACTGAAGTTTTTACAAGCCTCAGCTATCGCAGATAGACCCGCGCGAGGCGCATAGTGATGGACACAAAGGTGGACGCTCAGTGTGATAAACTAGCGACTGGCGAAATAAGTTGACAACGCACTCGACGCTGTAACGTTTTAGAGTAAGGTAAAGGTAAAAGTATAGCAGTATAGTATAGTAAAAGTATAGGAGCAACAATTAGCAACACGCGTCACCGCTACGGGAACTCACGTACCATACGGGATTACACAGTGTGTTACCTGCCACCCGGCAGAGGTGACATTCCCGCCCTTACTCCAGCAAAGCTGGTACTCGATTTAGCGACCCCGGAGGGATGCCAGGCTGAGTTGACCTAGTTGGCTGGTATACCCGCCCGAAGACGGTCACCCATCCCAGTACTGACCAGGCCCGACGTGCGTTAACTTCGTTCATGCGACAAAACGCCGCTAATCACTACGCCACGCCGCCTGTGGACGGGAATTTTCGGGCGCAGTCTGTATATAACGATCTTTATCTGGTTGCTGTTGCTGCTGGCCCCGCCTCGTCGATAGGTCGTGTATAAAACACACCGTCATCAGCGGTTATCGGCAACTTGGTGGCCGTTCAGAGCGATGTACGCCTGCCATTCAGCTTGTGCAGAGTGGCACGGGAAATTGTAAGGCCATAAATGCCAGACACATATAATGGCATGTGCATTTTGTATGTGCTGGCTGTGTGTTTTTATTGCATGCGACATTGTAGTGAGGCTGCCTTATGGCGTAATAAACCATAATAATATTTCACAAGGTAGTGTAGCAACAAACACGTTTAGGCTATGGTGGGATCAATATCGATGACTTTATTGCAAATTTACTGCTGAATCTCGCAATGAAGGAATTTTAACAAGTTGCTGCAATAATGGTAACGACAGCCCGCATCGTCAGCGCCGCAAAAAAAATCGATCCATCGTATTTGACAGGCGGCGCCAATGTGCATTTCCGTCTAATACAAGTTTCCTTCTGTCCACGCGAGTCGACTATCGGGGGGCGTCTTAATCGGTTCATCCGTTTTGTATCACACAGTCTGACAAACAGAAACAGGCACAACACTTCAAGACGTGTGGAAATAGCCCATATCTAGTCCGTATGCTGCGACGTGCGTTAAAAAGCCAGTAAGCAACTGACAGGAGTTTAATGCCGCTTTTGCCAGTGGCCAGATTTCTTTTCGCCACGAAGTAGAGGCGCGGGCGGTATTGACGGCATGCACAAAGCAGAAGAATAGATGCGGCTGGCTGGATTATCTCAAAAACGACCGGCTATGAACGACTCTGCTAACCGCAGATACATGTAACAATTGCGCCGAGAGAAAGGAAGGACCACCTCCTGGTATCTTTGACCACGTCCGCAATCGGACGTAAATCAGCTTTAGCACTTCCGGGCGCTCTTATAGCCATTCAATGTCTTCTCTAGATAAATATCTCAAATCCGTGCCGTCGCCTACGCTGATGTCCTGTCACGGCGCATACTTACAAGAAACTCTGCTACCGCAGACGGACCGCGCGACGCGCTATGTCAGCCAAAATTTTGTCAACTGTAGAAACAAGTTGTACAACAAATCAACAACAAATCCAAGTAATGGAGTTAGAGGGTTACAGTTCATCGACTTGTAGTACACAGCCACGACTCGTCGACTGTCGTATAGGTGTCGTCAACAAACTCGACCGTCGACGACGACATTTTGTTGACGACACGATCGACTTGCCGTGGCGAAATTTTCTAAGTCTGAAGTTTGGGGTAAAGTCCCAGAGGAAAGTATCATAATTTTTGGAAATGCCCAAATTTCCTTACAACACAGTGTGGGATAGGCAGAAAGAAGCCTCCATGCCAAAAACCAGCTCGATTCGTCCAGTCGTTTCGATACAATGCCGGCTTGTGACGGACGGACAGACGGACACCTGACGACAGCATACAGCGTTTCTCAAGGCCTGGAAGTGCTCTGCTGTTGATCCTGAGCCTAGCAGATCCGAAAACACTATACTTTGTATATCGCGCTGGCATAGCGTCGCGCGGGGAAAAGTGTCTCATTATACAGTGTTTTCGCTTGCTGTGAGTGAAGGAGAATGCTGTTAGATAGCATCATCGAAGCAAAAAGTAGCAGCACAGAGTGTCTATCAGCTGTCGCAGAGTTGAGGCATTCTCCTTCTCCCTCCTTTCCTCTTCCTGAGAATCAAATGAGCAAATTTCATGCTGAATTTCGAAATGTTATCTAAAGTTGTTGTCTCAGGGGGCATTTCCTTTCCCTGGCTAATTTATGAGGCAGTCTGCTTCATTCCCCCTTGAGTAGAAGGCCCTGGTCGTAGATGGACCCGCGCGACGCCCTAAGTCAGCTTAAATCTTATCGCCTGCCCCGTAGGCTAACTTCTCAACAAATATACGTAGCTAACGCAAACAGTCGAAGAGAGTCCCCACGCAAAAACAATCAGCCCTGTCCCTTGCGATATATTATTTTCGATTTGTTTCAGACACAGACACAGAGGATACAGATCAGTAGCAGGTACAGCACAAACCTAGCGAGCATCGCGCGGGTAAAACCTGCACCAGCTGTGGCTTATAGTAACTTCCGCATACATCAACCGATTACCGCACGATTGTTATGCCCCTGCCCCGCCCCAGGGGGCACTTTGGAATAGCGTGATCCGTGCTTCTGTCTGTCCGTCCGGCCGTCTGTCCCACGTCGCAGCTGCCTAGACTATAGGCACGCCGTCCACCAGAGATGTGCGGACTGCGGATCCGTCCGCGGACAGACGTAGATCCGCCGCGATTTTTGCCACCGTCGAACTGCCGTCGGCGGTGGGGGGCATATCGTCTCGCCGCCCCCGGGGCGATACCTTGTTTAACCCGCAGTACTAGCTGTAGGCTCACTTCTGTCTGTCTGTCTGTTTGTGTCTCTCGCAGTCGGTGTTTAGTTCGTTTTAGTACGTTGTAGAAAGTGCACCAAAACGGTTTCGCAAACAGTTTTTGTACCATTACATTTTATCGCATTCTCTTTTTACCTACTCTTTTAGTTACTTACTTATTAGAATGAAATTTAAAACCGGGTACGTTATGTAAGCGTGATGATGCGTCCGTAAATCTCTACTGGCACTAAGCCGAAATGCCAGCCTAAAACTAAGTTATCGGAGAGGCTTAACCTTGCAACAGGAGCCATAACTTTCGCGCGCTGGGGACATCAATTCACGGGATTCGGCGAAGACAGGGATTTGCCCCGGACGACCCTGATAGCGACGTAAACAACTGTCGTGTCAGAACGACGCTTTAATTTTTAATCGCGGGCGGCCGGTCGGTCGACCGCCGCACATAAAAAGGTCGACGACCGCGTCAAAGGATCGTTTTTATCCTCGGAGCGATCGGTGACGTTCTCAGGAACGTCCGCAGGATTTTGGTTTGGGGGCCAATGCCCCCTTGCCGCCTGAGACGAAGAAAATTTTATAAATCGGACTACGAAATGGTGCATTCTGAAGTATATCTGACTAAATAGGCCTATGTGGTCATGGTCAACGTAGCGCCGTTCTCTACACATGCCTGCCCTGATTGCTCTCAAAATATAACACAAACATAGAAAACTGCCCTTTTTGCATGTTTTCGCTTTTTAAATTTTCACCCATTTTTCCAGGGGGGTCAGCTGACCCCATTTGCCCCTATGTGCGGACGCCCATGCACGTTCTCCGAGTCCGACCGATTTACTGAAAACTGTCCGCATTTTCCGCTTTAATCCGCCACAGCTGTTAAAACACAGATCGCGGAATAAAAACGTAAAAACATGATTTTGTACGTTAATCAAACATACAGGGTGGGTCAAAAAAGTAAACTGTTGATTTTAAGCGAATATATCAGTAAAACTGAGAAGATAGGAGGAACGTGAACAAATACGAACAACTAGAGAGAAACGAAGCACTGTCTGGCATTTATACGTGAAATATTTAGCGTCAAAATTGTTTTATTTTTAAATATTTTATGACTGAAAGCAGCAATGAAATTACTGCTAGGCAAACACGAACTGGCTTATGTAAACATGACGTCATAAAAGTGTGTAGCGTAGAATATTTAACCACACAAATAGAATTAGTGTTGCTAACTTTCAAGTCTTGGACCGTTCACAAAATTATAAAATATTTAACGTTAGGACTATTGTTTTAGCCTTTGAAATTTCTCTCACAGTACAATGTAGAACAGGTTACTTTTTTGACCCACCCTCTATAATAAAATGCATGATCGACATAACGGATAGTGTAAGCTACCGAAATTAGTAAGTTATAATGCGTTGTATTGTTTTAGTGCTGACAATCGTTTGGACAGAGTAATAATAGTAAACGGAGATGGTCTTTGTGAGCCACGTTATAGTCTGACTAACTTAATTCATGACCGTGAATAGGCCTAGTCTGCCGCCGTGGGTTGTTCACGCTTGGTTGGATGTGTGCACTCAAAGGTGAACAAGCCAGGCGCGAATGGGAGAGTGAGTTACAACACGTCAACTCACTCCAGACTCTATTGTAGAGATAGGGAGAAAAAGTAGGTCATGAATTAAAGCGGCCTACACACAAACTGGCAGTGCACATCGATTGGCTTGGTCTGACGGTTGGCGGCCACCGGGCGCCCAGTCTGCATTCAACAAGTGAACCGGGTAAACTCTCGCGACGACTACGGTTATGATGATAGCTCCATAAACATCGGCGGAGCTATTATCCAGTGACGTCTATACCTCTTTATGAATTAATACTCGTGTATAGAATTGCAATTGGCCGTATTGAGAAACGATTATTCGTTAAGGACAATGTCAGGTCCGTTAACGTACGGCCTCGCACTCTCTGCGCCGTTGAAAACACGAACCGAGTAGAGAGAGGAGCTTGTCGTTTAATTTTATAAACGTGAACACGGAACTTGTAAACGTTTAGATGACGCTTACGGTTACACTCAGTATGGTGGTGACTGGTGATCACACGGGCACTAACAGTAAACAAACCCGAAACCACCGCTACGGTGATAATCGCAAGATGGCCGCAGGTTTCGCATACCGCATTTAGCTATTTTACGCACAGCAGACAACACTTCATTGGCCATCGACGACCATCTGCTTCGCTGTGATTGGTTAGGCAGCATTAGGCTAATAATAACTCGGGCAGTCCGCCATTTTGCGATTGCGACTTTAGGAATGATTTCATTAAATTTCATTTTGCTCCAGCAATCAGCAATCACGAGCAGTAGCAATTCACACTGAGCTGGACAGTAAGGCTACAAATCACCGACAACTGCCCGTAATCTAAAAACAAAAGATAAAATCAAGATATTATGTGCGATAGGCCTACTAAAACACACACGCACTCACACGACAAAGGAGAGGAAAAAAAACAAAAAAACACACAAAGCAGTAAAATTTATACTGATCGGTGGCGACGCCTTCCTCGCTGTTTGATTGGCAAGTAAGGTATCTAGATTTTTGTCTATTCTCTGTGTCAAAGGTAGTGAGTAGGGCCTAAATACGCAGGTGGTTCTCAGTTACAATGGCATCATTATAGTAAGTAACGGCCATAAGCCGCCTGTGTCGCGAGCTCGGCAGCGTTCGATGAAGTTCACTCATGTGCTTATCGCTTAATTAGCCGGCCCCTGCAGGCAGCTCGAAGAATGCTCGGCGTCGGGCTTATGTTCTGCCTTCGTTTCGTATCTATTTTTGACGATTTCTGTCAGACCAATCATATCAACATCTGCCGGATCGATCTTCGCTAAATTTTCAGGGTTGGTAGAACTACGGCTGTAGATGAACTGATCTGAAGTTAGTTTTTCGATCCACCATGGGCCGTTGCTGTGACAACCAATTTTTAGGCTTAATCGGCTTCTATCCACAAAAATGTGTGTGCGTGTCTTTAGCAGATGGCGTCGTATGAAGAATTACGCAAACAACGCCTCACGATATCTCAGGGACTCTTGGTTTTCTGTTGCCAAAAACCTACGCGAAATTCGACCGGGGTCACCGCCCACAGCGGCGCCAAATACAGGTTGGGTGGGTTAAATTGGGCGAATATCGACAAATAACGCGCTTATCTCGAAAACGGTACTTAATAGACGCATGTAAACTTTTTCGCTGTAGTTATCATGCACACATTTCCACGCATATCCGCGCGCATTCTCAGAACCGACCGAGAAGGTCACGTGACCATTTGAGATCTCTCTCTGAGTGGCGATCTTCACATTCGCAGCGCTTCGTTTCATCCTATCCGACCCCTGGGATCACGGTGGCGTACCTAGGGGGCCGCGACGCTTGCCCCTGTGAAATATTCTGAAAAAATCACTGAGTCCTAGCAATCGTGTATATCTCACTCGTCAGCGACTAGCTAAGGGTCACTGCCAGTGCTTGACGCCGTTCGCTTGTTGCAGTTTCTTGTGATATTCTTCTGAAGTTTTGTAAAAAAAATAAAAGAATTGATTGATTGATTGATCGATTGACTGATTGACTGATTGTTTAACTGATTGAATTATTGACCAAAATACTATTTTGCAAATTCGCACACAAGTCTCGTACAATGGACTAACAGGACTGAACCACGGCAGTTGGATTTTGATTCTAAAATTCTAAATACGCCCTGGCCTGCTGCTCCGGCTTTCGGCCCATACACCGTCTATACACCGTTCTACCGATTCTTCGGCGGTAATCGCACTTGTTTTGTTGTGATCGCATCCCATACGTTTTATGTCGCTTTTATTTCCGCTCCGGCTGCGCGTTTATATCGCTCGGTCGCTCGTAAAGCTCGGCCGTGGTGGTTTACGCGACTATTGAGCGAGTGGTGCCGTCCCAGCGGCGTAACAATGGGGTGGGCAGGGTGCACCAAGTCCAGGTGCCCCGAGTTCCAGGCAAAAAAAAATAAAAATAATTTTTCGATGTCCCAACGAACGCAGACATTGTATTGTGACCTGCACAAAATAATTTACAAATATTCACAATTCACAACTATTTATGTTGTATGGGCGTCGTGTGCACGTGGGTGAAACTTTTAACATGTTGGCAGATTTTGAGCTGTAAATTGCACAAAGATGAGTTTGGCGGCCGGGCTCCGCCCGGACGTGCTGGGGGAGCTATAGCGCTCCCGAGACTCTCTAGTAGTTATAGTAGGGAAGTGGAAGGAAAGGGTCGCGAATAGGGAGGGGGAAGGTGAGGGAATAAAAAGAGGTAAAAGGGAAAGGAGGAATTAGAAGGGGGAGTTAAAGTAAGGGGGACAGAGGGAGCGGCAGTGGGAGAGAGGGTACAGAAATGTGAGGAAGGGCTCGACGGTGGATATTTGTCCAGCGGCCGCCGAGTTCCTAGTTACGCCACTGTGCCGTCCGTATTCCCCACAGACAGTAAAATACGCCGATGCACCAGGAATGCACGACGAGCGAGCGCTGTTGGCCGCGGAAGTAGGAAAAAAGAGTTCCAGTTAATAGACGTCAGAGGTCTGGGCGGGAATTGGGATGGCAGGAATCGGGCGGATTCGGCGGGAATCCGCGGGAATGGCGACAGATGTTGCGGGAATACCGCGGACTTGCATATGGCCCAGCTGATGCCGCTGCCACTCACTGTCTCGTGCTTCAGTAAAATCCAGATTGGTTTTACCTTTCTGGTACCGGCTGACCCGGGTATTCCCGAAAAAGGGCCGTTAAACGTATTTGCATTTTGACTCACCGTCAAGCACCCCGGTCTACATTCGAAGTTTACGGTTAGTTTTTCCGGTGGAACAACTGCTACTTGTCGTGCCAGCCGTCGCGAAGTCGTCGTAGCAACCCTGTTACTGCAACTTCGCCGCTACCTCATAGTTGTCCATGGGTCCATTTTGTGTGATCCGATCCAACCCAACCCATCAGCTGACTTACCCAACCCAACCCGACTCATTACAAGTGGGAAAATTTGGATCCAAGCCGACCCAACCTATCCCAATACAACTAACAATGGAGTTTACAGTTTACTAATGACGTATTTTCATACACAGACCTTATCTCGTACTTTCAGTCAACCAAGCATCAACTTATTTACGTTCTTTACTGATCGTGCTTTAAATGCATTAACATAATCCTTTTAAATTTATAGTACTTTTGCTATAGTGGACCCAACAGGGCCGTCTTAACCAATGGGCACACTGGGCACGTGCTCAGGGCCCCCGGCTTTTTTCTTTTTGAGGGCCCCCAACTGGCTGTGGTGAAATAATTTTTTTATAAAACAGATTATCTTATTGTTGATGCTACTGCATGATCGTACAAACACTAACAGTGCATATCTGGTCAACCTTGCAGATAACGGTGCAATAAATGCTGCTAATTTTCTGCCTTAACCTTCGCAAAGATCAACTGTAACGGAAACCCGGGAAATACTTTCTAGCGAGGGGCCCCGTTTGGCTGGGGGTGCCAAGGGCCCCAATGCAGGTAAAGACGGCATTGGGACCCAACCCAACCCAACCCATGCCTGCAGTAGCGGACGGCGGGCATCCACAGTGCCATTAAACGTGCGTGTGTCGTGTGGACAGGAGTGGATGGACGAGCGACTGTCGTGGATGCCCGAGCTGCACAACAACATGACGGAGATCATTGTCGAGGCGCGGAAACTGTGGAAACCGGAGCTGGCCGTCATCAACGGGTCGGTTGCGTCGATCTCTTGAGCGTCGCTTACAGAGCACGAACTGAAATGATGTACTGAATAAAATAAAATTAAATCAAACTAAATTTATTAACGCATAAGTAGCATAAAGGTCGGTCACTTACTGTACAGTTCTCGAATTGCGGTATGCGAGCTGGAATTCGCGAACTCACTAAGCGCTTTCTGGCCTCCTTCGAGTCGAGAGTCGAGTCTGGACATTTGTAGTCGGCGCCGAACTCGCTATACAGTCACAACAGCGCCAGACGACGGTACACGACACCCACATCTGCAGCCAGCACTGTCTAGTGCTGGAGCAGACGAGTGGGTCTTGAGCTGGCGCTTGAATGAAGAGAGCGACAGTTCTGGTGATCGGAGGGCCGTTCGTAGTCGGTTCCAGGTCCTTAGTTACGACACTGGATGTCCAGGATAAGTAAGTCAGTAGAATTTAATAGCATCTCCAGTTGAATAAAACATAGTAATAAGTTGTAGTACAATATAAAATCACAAGAAGCTCAGCTATCGCCGAGGGACCGCGCGATGCGTCCTGTCAGTTGAAATCTTGCCAACTGCCACGCAACAGTGCAGAAACTACTTGTTCGACAAGTTCTGAACAAATCGAAGTTATGACGTTGGGGGGTTTGTGGTTGGGGCCGGTGTTCGTGTGAGGGGGAGGGCAAATGTCTGGCCACCTGTGTATGTAGATCGACAACCCATCTCAACTAACCTTGCCACTGCAGCGCGTGTCTAAATGTCTGTCTATCTGTCAGACTGTCTGTCACACGGGACACTGCGTTAGAACGACAACGCTTGTCATTGGCCGATAACGCCCGACTGCTCGCCAATTATATTGATTTCTTACGCCAAACGCCGATCACCTTATCTGGCGGTGGGGTGCATGAAACGGAACGGACGCAAGGAAACCGGTGATTTCACGTATAGGTAAAGATCACAAAACGCCATCGTGACTATAGCTATTACGAGAGTTCTTAACCGGTTTATTTGGCCAATAATTTTTAAACATAATTTCTTTCGACAAATACTTGGCATTCCGATTTCTTTTGACCCTAAACGTATATAGGTCAAGATCAAAGGTCAAAGTTCATGGTTAGTGAGCACAGGCAAAAAGAACGTTCTTTTTCGTCCACGGATGCAGTCGGTTATGAAAAGTTAAAGTGATGACGGGAAAAACCATTTACGGTGCAGTGTGGGAAGATTCAGGCGGTAACGACACTGTGCTGACTTTGAGTTGTCACCCCAAGTTGGCACAGTGTCGTCACCAGAGGTAAAAAAGGTAAAGGTAAAATATCGAACTCTGTTCGATCTTGCGCAGTGATTAGTTTGCATATAGGCCTTTGCATATAGGCCTATTACAAAAAGTTTATTGTGTAATTTATTGTGTAATTGTGTAAAAAAGGTAAAGGTAAAAGAAAGCCGATACTCGATTACCGAGCGTAGGGTTCCGGAGCTGATCCCGGTTCTTCACAGTCAGCCTGTAGGTGACGTGAGTCATAAACCCGGCGGTAAGCTGCCATTACTTTCCCCCAGGCCTGCAGTTAAGCTTACCCTCGCAACCCTTAAGAGTGCTGCTACCAGTTTTGCTGCTTGGTGAACAGAGGCACAATGGGTGTGAACGGCTGCGATTTGAACCCAGGCCCTTCTGCACCTGAGTCCACTCCCGCATGCTAACCACTCGGCTACCGAGACACCCTTACCAGAGGTAAGGTAAGGTAAAGAGTATAGCAGTTCCCAAGACGCCTCACGGCTACGGGAACTCACATGCCATACTCGATCACAGAGTGTTACCTGCCACCCGGCAGAGGTGACATTCCCGCGCTGTTGTTTAGGCCGCATTGCACGCATGCGTGCATACGTGTGCATGCGGCCTATTGCTGTAAATGTTCCGTGATCGGTGTGTGTCTGCGTGCGTGTGCCTGCCGGTCCTACAAAAACGGCCGAACCAAGCGCGGTGCCGTTCGGGATACGGACACAAGTCTGACTGTCAAAAATTCAACTTCAAAAATCCAGGATGGCCTACGCGATATCGCATAATGATTCAGAACGATTCTGTCAAGCTTATGAATTTTTGAGACACTGTGTATCTACGTATTTATCGAGTCACAGTTATCGCGGAGTATGCGATGCTGTCTATCATTTTTGTGACATCGTTAACATTCCTCCACTGAATAGAGCTGGCACAAGGCTCACTCTAAGGTCTCTTTAGTACAAAGGACATTAGGCAAATTTTATCGCCACGCATCCGTCACGAGAACTATTTGAAAGGTGGACGCGCGGATTCCCCAGGAAAAAGAGTAATTTTGGCGGGGGGGCATCTTTCGGCCCATCGTGAAGTATTGGGAATATCCGGCATGCGCGTACGTTATTCGCTAAGTGGCAGCGGCGATGCGGCCTTTTGCTGTCAGTACTGCAGCAACTTGTTCCAGCCAGTATTTTGCCGAGTTCTGTGTGGTCGGTGTGACTGTATATGAATGTTACTGCAGCTAGAATGAACTGGTTAGTATCATATAGGGAACGAAAGTGTGCCGAAAATTATAATAAATGACACAATAAATTTTTTTTCTTAAACTGCAATCAGCATTTTCGTAATTTCAAACAATAACAGTTTCCGAGTGTTGTTTAATAAAATTGCTTCCGTATATTTTATCTGAAAAAATATATATATTAATATTTTAGCATTGGAAATGGCCAGCCGATGCAGGGAACCGGCACTGTGCCTGTCGGCGAGCGTTCCCTGTGGCTACTTTGGCACGTAATCTCCGCTTGTTGTGTCCACTAAAATTCGTCATGTGTCGTCTGGTCTCGACGTCGGAAAATAGCAGATGAATTATGCATCGACGTGGTGTATTTGGCGGATGCGGAAGTTTTAACAGTATTTTTTACCAAGAAGTGCGCCGCCTAGTTCTTCATGTCGTCAATTATACATCTAAAAAATCCCCTGAACTACTTTTAACTACGAGTAACAGACACTATTATGCATTTTCATCACTGCAGTGTTGATGAGATTTCTTGCGATATTGACTTGCATTGAAACAAAAATCGTACATCGAAAGTAGCATGTATTTCAAATTTTTAATTATTTAAAAGAATTGGAAAATTACACAATAAAATTTTTGTAATAGGCCTATATGCAAACTAATCACTGCGCAAGATCGAACAGAGTTCGATATTTTAATCGAAGAAAAGAACAACAGTTTCACGGCATTGATGTTCAATGTCATGAAACTACGCCGATTTTTTAAACGTCAGATTTTTGTTTCTGAAATAGGCCTATACCAAATGCGTATCTTATGCTACTTGCCAGGATTATACACTATACAATATATCGAGTGACAGTGACGTAATAATCGTTCCATATCTATACATACATACATACATACATACATACATATTTATTTCAGCAAACCAGAATAAACATATAAGCCAGTTGATTTTTGCCGCCATCTTGTAGATGAAACTGTTTGTCACTGTGATAGCGCTTAAATACGCATTATTGGTATTAAATTTGGTAAGTCAGTGATAATGTGGATATTTTCTTAAACTAACTGATTCAATTTTATTTGAATAACACCATAAATCTTCGCCATTTAACTCAACGCATTATATTGTATTATACCCACAAAATGGCGATCGTATCGTGACCATAGACTCTGTGACGTCACTTCACCCTGTGTATACTGAACTTAGCGATGTTGCTAAACATTGAACGTACAAATTGTGATGGACACATTGAAGATTGTTGAATGTTGAGGATTTAATGTTGGTCTACGCTGGTCTCCGTTTCGGATCTTCTGGTCTTCGCTATAGTCCATTGCGTGGTGTGAAAGTTTTCGCCCCAGCTTTCACCTTACCAATACTGCTTGTTGACAGGAGGGCTGTAGAATTGTTTTTTTTTAAACTAGGTGTTTCAGTTTTTCAAAACCTAAAAAACGTCAACGTGATGCTGAGTAATATGACCTTTTTAATGATTTTTGCGGTTTTTGATCCGTCGATACGATACGATACGATACGAGATGCTATTTTAACGTGCGCTCGAAAGCCGACATAAGTCAGCTTAATCTACCGCACGTCGCCGTTAACACTATAGATAAACTGCAGGTTTAGTATTAATATTTGCTGTTTTATTGTCAAAATTGCGTAATGTGTCATTGTGTAATTAGACAGTATATTTAAACAGTTTTTCGATTCGCTAGATAGCGGCGATCTGCCGTATAAGATTGTCGAAAATTAAAAATTGAACTTTACGCCAGGCTCTAGGACTAACATGCATCACCGTGCCAAATTTAATAAAAATCAGTCAAAAGGTTGCTGAGATAGGATGATGTAACGGTTCTTAAAATGGCGGCCGTCCGCCATCTTGGATTTGTGAAA
>Ga0126332_10000524_pt1 | contig 13717 bp, 11 predicted proteins | sample InaspJWI42metaG_FD_94482 | JGI IMG/M metagenome (GOLD analysis project Ga0126332, IMG submission 94482) | Marine gutless worms symbiont microbial communities from Oahu, Hawaii - Inanidrilus sp. 2 OAHU.JWI-42 metaG | ecosystem: Host-associated > Annelida > Digestive system > Unclassified...
ATGCCGAAGAAAAATATCCCGGAACAGATTTGCGACTGGTCTACGAACTCGGGGGATATACATCCCCCAATTAAGCCAAAGGTGTCAGTTATTCTTCCCAGAGGTAAGGTGTCCTGAATATGCGGGTACTTGACGAAAATGTCTTGAAGTGAACCTCTGGCATAAGGGCGCAGGTCAATGAGTTCAGCAGTTTTAAATGTTTCAAAAGCAATAAAACCGGCACCGATGGGCATTTCACCGTGGATCAGTGTGGGGCCGTCTTCGACCACCAGAACGCGCTTGATTTAATCATCGCCGATTCTTTCACCACGACAGACGCTTCAGCCAGTGAATAAAGGGGGTACTTTATGCTTTTAGTTTCGTTTGGAACTATTTGGATATATTTGACCTTGACGGGCACAATTTGGGCACAGATTAGGCAACAGATTAGATGCTCCACGGATTGAGCAGTGCGACACCACTGGGTTCCATTTCGGAAATATTTTTGGTCACAATTGTCATTTTATGGAAAAGACCCTGGGAAGCTATCAGGCTGTCGATCGCAGGTAAGGTTAGCCCTTTTTTTTCGCAAGTTCCCAAAACCTGCCCCCAGATTTGGGCTGTTTCTAACGTTATATCAAGAATCCTGTCCTTGAAGCGTTCACGCAGGTCCTTGCTCAGCCAATTCTGTAATTGTTGCTTCTTCTTACGGCTATCCGGCAATTTGGCTATGCCTTTTTGTATTTCACCGATGGTGATAACGCTGAGGAAAAGGTTTTCTTCGTCTTTTGAACGAATCCATTCCGACACTCGGAGATCCGGCTTCGTTTTCACCAACTCGGAAACCACACACGTGTCCAGTATATAATTCAAATCACCACCTCGCGTGCAGTGTCTTTTTTGCGCGTTAGGTCCAGATCTTCACCCCGCAGCGGCGATTCTTGAAAAAAATCAACAATATTTCCTTTGGGTCGCACCAAATTCTGATACTGTTCAATCGACATAATCACGACTGTCTTTTTACCGCGTCGGGTGACAACCTGCGGTCCATCCCGCAACGCTTTGTTGATAACTTCACTGAAACGGTTTTTTGCATCTTGCAGCTGCCAATGTTCCATATTCATCACCTCTTAAATCAAAGTCATGTTCTGTCTAGACTGTCCAGATAGTATCTGGTGGCAACCAACCTGTCAAGTGTCAAATTTATGGAAATAAAAAAAGGAAGTTAAACGAATTATTTAACTTCCTTTTATTTCTGGTGCCGAGGGACAGAATCGAACTGCCGACACGGGGATTTTAAGTCTGTTCGGAGATTTTCTCTGCTTTTTATTTTGTTTTATAATGTTGTATATTAATCCGAAATCAATACAAATCCTGACAATCAAATTGTTTAGTAGTTTATGCTATTTTATCCAAGTGTTGTTTATTATGGTAGCAAGAAAAAGAACAAAAAGATGCTTCGCAAAAATAGCCCCAAAGAACCGTACGGAAATTAAAGCCTTTCGATAAAGCCCTGCTTAAATGCTTCGAGCAGTTTAAGTCTCTCATCAAAATCATTTCTGTGGATATAATTACCTTGCCTCATATCCTCAACAAATTTATATGATTCCTGTTCTCCTGTTTCGGTTTCTAATATTTTGAGTATGTAATCTTTTGCTTCCGGATTTAATATTACCGAGACATCTCTCCCAAGAAGTCTGGCACTCATCAATTCGTAATCTGCATCATCGATCTCCGATATATCCGAATCTTTACCGTCGTTTACTCTTTCAAGGTTACCGGCATCAATATAATTTCGTGCAATGTATTCAAAATCTTTAGCATCTTTACTACGTTCAGGGTATCGATCTTTCCAAGAAATCAATTTCATGGCTGCTAAACCTCGTAAAGATGCAATCTTTGTTATTAATTCAGGCGCCTGCCTCAGCAAAATCGCCACTGAATCTCCAAATGCCTCTTCAAAACCGAGCGTATTCATCACCACACCATCACAATCTGGCCATGAAATAATATCACCAGGTTTTGAAATCTTACCAAACGGCACTATATCGATAGGGAAATCCCCTTTATAATAAAACCTCTGCGGATCTTTATTTTTGCTAAGATGTTCTGACTGGTTCATTTTCTTTGTCAGCTGTCTAAATTCCTCCCAACTTTCAACCATTACACCAAAATCAACATCTTCAGTTGCCCTTTTAATTTCTACTTCAAACACATTATACAAAATAATATCCCGAGCTAAGGCTCCGCACACAAAAAATGAAATTTCGAGAGAAACAGCAATATTTGATAAGGCCTCGATAACTTCTAAAATATAGCTGCTAATCTTCTTTGATATATTTAACAATTGCTGTGTCATAAATCTTACCAGCTACTTCAATATTTCGATTATCTCCCGTTGCCATCAAATCGGCGTAAATTAGAATTGGATGTACTAAGTCCCTGTTAATTCTATCATTCTCGAAATTCCAAAAAATATTTAAAATTTCAACATTTCCATCTGGATGTCTCTTTAGCTTATTTTTCAGGACTAATTTTCCTATAGGGTTCAATGTATAAATTGTCACCACCTCAGGCTTTAAATATTTTGTCAATATCGCAGCGGCGGTCTCGCCACCCCATAAAGCACCAAACTCCTGAATATCAATATCCTTCCACCAATCGTGTTTAGGTGCTTTAAACCGGGCTTTTATTTGCTTTGGCCTCAACTGTTCAGGATAGTTAGTTATCCAACGTTTTAATAAATTATCTTTTCTTACCAGTCTTCGGCCACGTCTGCCCATATCGATCAGATAGCCCATTTTTTCCAGTTCTTTAATCACCCTATTAACGGTTCCTAAAGCGACATCAGCAACTCTGGCGATTTCCCGTAGAGGCTCCTTCTCGATCCCAGGATTACATAAAAGAACAAATAGCACCTGTAAACCAGCTGGCCTAAATGCTCTTTGTATCAGCTTCGTTCGCGGTTCTTCTTTTAATTTATTTCCCTTGATAAAAATATATAATGGGGGACAATTGATATAAGCATTACCGGCCGTATCGATAAACGGTATATCCATATCTTTCAACAGATCCGCATTTTGTGGCGTCACATAACGAGTAACAAGAATGCCCTTCTCTTCAAACTTCACAAACTGTTGAGCAACTAAACCGATTCTTTCTTTGGTTAATATTAATTTCACTTCTACATCAAAATAATTCTCGACATTGTTCTGGGTTATTTTCATTATTGCATCAGGATAGTCCGTATCCTTGTATTCATAACCTTGAAATTCCACTTCCAAATTAGTCGTTTTTTGGAAAACGTCTACTGCTTTTTTCAGAATTTGGCGATATTTTCGTCTCATGGCACGATTAAACGTTCATTTTATTGGTGTGTTCATTTTTAGTGAACATATCAATTTATTGTACATATGTAAATAATTATTTTTAATTATTGGATATTATATAGATATTAAGATCAATTTTAATATTTTGTTCATTATTATTTATTGTTCATTATTAGTGAACAACAACTGTTAATGAACATACTACTGATAACTATTCAATTTTATTTAATAATCATACTGCGTGAATGCAAACATAGGGGTCGTCATCATTCTAGACAATTAATGAAGAATGATGACGCGATCCCTATGTCTTCGGATCAAAGGAATTTGTTGCTGAAAACTACCAGCGGTTTAAACATTTATTTCACTCGAAACACGAAAAAACGCCTAAACCGATCAAAGGCTTGGATGGGATGTATTCATTGAGGCGACTGTCGGAAGTATTTTGAATACCAAATCACATCTATCGATGCATCATTATCCGCCATAATTAATTTGACATGCAAGTATCCCAAGTACGATCTGTGGCTTTGCCATTACAGAAATTCAATATGATTTATCATGTCTTCTGAAGTGAGAACAGTTGCCAATATTTTCAAGTTTCTTATGCATTCGCCTATCGTGTAGGCAGTTATATGGCAATAAATTACCCCATTGCGCGTCCTTCCCTCATCACTCCATCATGCGGCAATTCGGAGAAAATCAGTATCATGGATGAAAATAGTGGCCCCCTCTTGACTGGCACAAATTAATTCTCTTCATCAGGCAAGCCTGAATTTATCCACGCTTTCCCTTTTCGAGATGAACCATTGAAATAAACTTGGAATTGTCGCTCCTACGAGCACCCCCAATAACGCAAAAATTGCTTCAGTTGAAGCCGCTTCCCGCACTCGATCTGCAACCTCTTGCCATTCTCGCATAAACTCATGCAATAGGTCATGGTTCCGCCAGTTTGTCGAAAATTGGGCAATAAAAAGCCGCAGTTTAAGTTAAAACTGCTCAAAGCTAATTTTTCAAGTCTTTCGTAAATCACATTTTCCCGATTTATGGACGGGAACTAGCTAATATTTTAGTATGACTGAAAGGTTCAAGGGGAAAATATTAATGGCGTTATAGAGGTATCTAACGATGCCCCTTTCTGCTGTTTCTGCATGCCAAACGGTGGGGTGCCGTGCTCATGTGTGGCATGCGACCGGGTCAGTTGCCTTCGTATTTGCGTCTCACCGCGGCCATGCGCCGCTTGTATTCGTTCCTGGTAATGCTGCCGGCGCGGTATTCCGCCTTTAGGCGCTCGTATTCAGCGGCCCGTTTCTGACGGATCTTTGCTTGATGCGCCGCGTATTCGGAACGCGTGATCCGTTCTAGCTTGAGCGCGGTCTTCAGTGACTGCATGTCGTTATACGCCTCTGAGTCCGACAACGGTGAAACACCGTTGGCGGGCAACTGTTTTGGCGCCGAAGGTGATGCGACGGCAGTTGCTGGCGCCTTGGCACCGGCAGACCCAGATTCGTACTTTTGTCTCACTCGGACCGCGCGCCGTGCGTACTCGTCTTTGGTGATGTCTCCGGCGCGGTACAGCCGTTTTAAGTGATTGAGCTCGGCGGCGCGCTTTTGTTTCAGGTCATTTTGATGAGTTTTGTATTCCGCGCGTGAGATCTCGCCCTTTTTAAGAGCCGCCTTTAGCTGACTCATGTTGCTGTATATCTGAGGGATGGCAGCGGGAGGTGGCGATGGCTCGGGTTTTGACAAAGCAGGTGACGGGGGCGATACCGCTTCCGAGGCAGACAAAGAGGCTGTCTGTGGCTTAGGCTTTGGGTCGCTGGTCTTAGACGTAATGGCAGCGGGAGGTGGCGATGGCTTGGGTTTTGATAAAGCAGGCGACGGGGGCGATACCGCTTCCGAGGCAGACAAAGGGGCTGTCTGTGGCTTAGGCTTTGGGTCGCTGGTTTTAGACGTAATGGTGGCGGGCTTTTCGGGCTTGGGTGTCAAAGCGCTTTTTTCCACCGGAGAGGGCATTCGTACATCAGAAACCGGCGGTCGGCTTACCGAAGGAACAAACTCCGCAGCCTTTTTTTCAATGTCTTGTGATTGCCCGAAGGCGTCGTTGGATTCAGGCATTACCTCCGTGGTTCCGCCCGTAGCCGGTGTTGTTGGCGCTACAAAGGAGGAGGTTTGTGGTGCTTTTAAGACCTGCACCATGATGATGAGGCCGGCCATGGCAATGACTGATCCAAGAACCGCCAGGGGGATGATAAGCTTTCGGCCTGTAATACGCTTGAGCGGGTGTGGTGCCGGCTTCAGACCCGGCTTGGCAACGCTCCAGGTGCGCGCATCTGTCATATTCGAGGCCTTCTCAATGGCCTGCGCCATTTCCTTGGCATTCGCATACCGTTCCGATGGCTGCTTGGCCATGGCCTTGACCACGATCTTCTCCAGCACTTTGGGGATTTCCGGGTTAATACGCCGGGGATTAAGATAAGGCTCGGCCACGATTTTGATGATAATCTCGCTGTAGGACTTTCCGTCATAGGGTCGTTTGCCGGCCAAGGCCTCGTACAAGATAACCCCGGCCGCGTATATGTCCATGCGGTGGTCCACATCGTGGTCGCCCCGCGCCTGCTCCGGCGACATGTACGCAGGGGTGCCGAGCACCGTTCCGGTTGTCGTCAGCGCTTTTACTTTGTCCGATTCCATCACCTTGGATACGCCGAAATCCAGAAGCTTGACAAAATCTTTGCGGTCCCCGACCTGAGAGATGAAGATGTTGTCCGGCTTCAAATCCCGATGGACCACGCCAGTGACATGGGCCGCCTCCAAAGCATACAGCACTTGGCCTATAATGTCGCAGATGCGGGCATAGCCCAACGTCTCGTGCTTCAATACATCCGATAAGGACCGACCCTTCAAGACTGGCATAACCAGATACGGCATACCGTCGTCGTTCGTGCCAATGTCCGTGACCTCGCAAATGTTGTCATGCCCGAGGGACGCGGCAAGCTGGGCCTCCCGTTGAAATCGCTCAATAACGGCATGATCGGTACAGAAATGCGGATGGAGGAACTTGATCGCCACTTTTCGACCAAGATCGACCTGCGTCGCATGGTAAACGGCGCCCATGCCGCCCACCCCGATGAGGTGGTTCAACTTGTATTTATCGCCGATAACCGTGCCCGGTTCCAGTTGTTTGTAAAGGGTCATGGTCCTTTAATTAACCGCATTAAACCATCTGCTTTAAAGGTGGTCCCTGCTTTGTCCTCCAGAAAGATGGCGGGTAAACTCTGCGGGTAACTGATAGAGATTATTTCAAAAAATGTAAAAGCGCAAAAGAATGTTTTACCGCCCGTGCTTGCATTCCGTTGTTTGTGCGGGGCTTCGCTAACGCCGCAGAGAAGAATTTTTTTTACTTTGCCAGCGTATTTTAGTCCCGCAGGTTTGTGCGGGGGAGATACCGTCAAATCAAAATCTATCAGCAGCAATGCTGCTTCTATACCTCGTATGGGATTTTTGGTAAATATATAAATTGACGTCTATACCAATTCCCCGGAGAGAAGAATGGCTTCGGCAATGCTACGCATGGATTCCCTGGAATCCATGCTCCTTTTCTGGATCCAGCGGTGTGCCCCCTCAGCTTTTATATTGCGACGTCTCATGAGGACCTCTTTGGCCCGTTGCAGAAGCTTTCGGGTCTCCAACTCTTCCTGAATAATCCTTATTACTCCTAAATGCCTCCGTGTCCTAGCTCCCCATTCTGAGATATGAAGTTGCTTTTCCGAAGCGGATAAATCGAAAACGGACAATTGTGTATCGGCATCAGCTGTGGCCCCATATTTTGAGCCATTAGTTAAACGGAACCATTACTCAACCTGATAACGGAAGCGGGCTTTATTGTCAACATTGATTTTTTGACGTGATATTGAGTGCAAACATAGGGATCGCGTCTTCATTCTTGACAATCAGTGAAGAATGAAAACGCGACCCCTATGTCTTCGTAATTGTCTTCTTTATGCTCCGGATCAATCTGAGTGCCGGGAAAATCTGGCAGCATCCTAATCACATACAGGCTTATCCTAATTTCAATGATTTTTGAATGGAGAAACATAATGTCGTGGACTAATTTCCTGAAGACTAGTCTCAGTTTGCGTTATGATCCTGGAAGGATCAAATTTAATACTTTTTCTCTGTTTTTCTATTTTTGGATCTGGGATGGGTACCGAAGACAAAAGAGCTTTGGTGTAGGGATGAATTGGATTTTCATACAATTCATCTGTTTCCGCCATTTCCACAATTTGTCCTCTGTATATCACAGCCACACGGTGACAAAAGTAGCGAATCATACTCAAATCATGCGCGATAAAAAGATAGGTTAAATTTAACTCTTCTCTCAGATCATGAAAAAGATTTATTATCTGAGCTTGTATTGAGACGTCTAAAGCAGTAATTGGTTCATCAGCAATTATGAATGCAGGATTCAGAACGATGGCACGAGCAATTCCGACACGCTGACGTTGCCCACCAGAGAATTCATGGGGGTAGCGGTCTATAAATTTAGGATCCAAACCGACTTTGTTCATAATTTCGCGGACATATCCCATTCGTTCTTTTCTTGTGGACATAATTTTGTGCACAATGAGAGGCTCTTCAATGAACTTCCCCACTGACATCCGGGGATTAAGAGACGAGTATGGATCCTGAAATACTATTTGCATGCGCTTGCGCACTTTGTTAAGATCATTTTCATTTAACTTTGTGAGTTCGATATCTTCAAAAGTAACCGTTCCGGCAGTAGGCCTTTCTAATTGTAAGATATTACGTCCTATCGTACTTTTCCCGGATCCTGACTCTCCAACAAGCCCAAAAGTTTCCCCTGAAATAATGTCGAAGCTTACTCCGTCAACTGCTCGAATAATATCTTTCTTTCTTTTAATTAGAGACCTTGTGGAGGTGTAATATTTTTTTAATCCATTAATCGCAACTAATTTCTGTTTTTCACTTCTAGAAATCATAATTCACATTGTCTTTTAGAGCATCTTTCCGTATATTATACCAAGCTGCTACAAAATGTCCCTCCACGCTGTTTTTTGCGGGTAATAATGACGGCCTTTCGCGCCAGCAACGTTCAGTAGCGTAAGGGTTACGCGGTGCAAAAGGATCACCCAAAGGCTCTATATGCATATCTGGTGGATGTCCTTGAATCTGATGAAGTCTATCACGGTCCCTATGGTGCGAATGCGGAAGAGATTCCAAAAGCCCAATTGTATATGCGTTGCGTGGGTCTTCAAATACGGCTTCGACGGGTCCTCTTTCTAAAATCATACCCGCATACATAACCTGAATTGTGTCTGCTAGACCTGATACAATACCTAGATCGTGTGTGATCCAAATAATCGTCATACCTAATTTTCTCCTTAGATCCTTAACTAATTCTAAAACTTGGGCCTGAATTGTGACGTCTAATGCAGTTGTTGGTTCATCTGCAACTAAAAGGCTCGGCTCACAAGACAATGCTATGGCAATCATAACGCGTTGTCTCATGCCACCTGAGAGCTGGTGGGGATATTGCTTTACAATTCTTTTTGGTTCGGTGATGCCAACTAGATCCAAAATCTCTTCGGCTCTATTCAAAGCAGAAGATTTTTTCATACCAAAATGAAAAATAAGCCGCTCTGAAATTTGTCGACCTATGCTTAGCACAGGATTAAGCGATGTCATTGGATCTTGGAATACAACTCCGATTTCACGACCCCGAATATGCCTAAGTTCTTCTGCGGACATTTTTATGAGGTTCTTTCCCTTGAAGAACGCATCGCCTGATTCAATTTTTGCTGGAGGCATCGGCAACAGTCCAAGTATCGCCAAAAAATGAACGCTTTTCCCACTGCCGCTCTCTCCAACAATACCGAGAGTTTCTCCCTCATTGAGAGTGTATGAAACACCGTTTACGGGATGGACAGATCCCATTTCCGTATGAAATTTTACAACTAAATTTTTTATATCCAGAAGCGTGTTCATACCTTATATACCTATACCTTGAGAAAATTCCTCGGATAACTGGTTAGAAATTCATAGCCTCCCTCAATTAGAAGTATCGTATCAGAATGTTGTAAGCCTCCCCATTCTGGGATTCTCAAATTTGGTTCAAAAGTCATAACCATTCCTGGTTTTAGCACTTCAGTATTGTCAGCAGCAACAGAAGGCGCTTCATGGCAACCCAATCCCATACCATGTCCAATTCGGCCTAGAAGATAATCTCGATACCCGAGTTTTTCATATTCGTCCTTTGCGACTGCATATAGATCTGCCAAACTAATACCAGGACGAATAAATTCCTGCGTTCTTTCACGGATGGACAAAATTGCTTCATAGGCCATCATTTTTTCCCGGTCTATTTCACCAACGGCAATAGTTCTCTCTATTTCTGCATGCATTCCATTTGCTCCTGCCCATATGAAAATCACAGCTAATTCGCCAGAAGCAGGAATTCGATGCGTTGGACTATCACAGTTGAAGGCGACTCTATCTCCGGTCAAACACCAACACCAAAGGATATTTTGGACACCACCTTCAAGACTTCCGAAATCACATGTTTCAATATCTGGGTAGTCCCTATTCCATTTTTGATTCATTGCTGCCATCGCATCAATCGATATTTTTCTTTCACCACCTCCTTTGGCTAAAGCGCCTACGGCTGCTTCCATACCGTGATTCGCGAGGTCTGCTGCAATGCGAAGGGAATCTATTTCATCTGAGTCTTTGATCAATCTTGCCATTTTAATAATTTCTGAACAATCTACAAAAGTTGCATTGGGAAGTATTGAACCGAAGGCTTTAAACATTGAATGCGGTATGTAATTTTCTTCGATTCCGATAACTGCATTTGAATTCATCCTTTCTTCAATAATTTCCTGTAGTGCTTTTAGATAGGACATGCCTAGCGTTTTTTTCGTAGACCATTTCCCGTATAGACGGCAGTCATTTACCCAAGACGAGCGACGAAAGTGATCATCCCTTAATGCATGAATCAGAACTGTTTGGCTTCCGTCAGCACCAAGGATAGCAATAACGGGATGACTATAAATAATAGGATTAAATCCACTTAGATAAAAAGTGTGCTCGGGCTTAATGCTGATTAGAAAGTCAATTCCTTTATCACCCATTTCCAGTGTAACTCTTTCAATCCGGTTCCTTAAACTTGAATCAGTCATAATTTATAAGATCCCTTTCCTAATTGTCATTTTCTTCCACGCAATCGAGGGTCGAAATAATCTCGCATCCAATCACCTACTAGATTGACACTTAAGACCAACAGCAGTATCGCCACGCCGGGAAAAGTTGCAAGCCACCATGCTGAGTACATATAACCGCGACCGTCCGCAAGCATTCTACCCCAGCTTGGATTCGGAGGCTGAACACCTAATCCGAGAAAGCTCAGTGCAGATTCCATAATAATAACTCGCGCCAGCTCGAGAGTACCCACAATAATGGCAGGCGTGATGGCATTCGGCAGAATGTGCTTGAGCAAAATACGCCATGCTTTTGCACCAACAGCTCTAGCCGAGACAACAAATTCTCTCTCTCGTAAAGACAGTACCTCTCCTCTTACGATCCGGGCGTATCTAACCCAGCTCGTCAACGCCAGGACAAAAATAAGGTTACGAAGGTTTGGACCCATTACGGCTACAATAATTAAAGCAAGTAGCATTAAAGGAAAAGCAAGCTGAATATCTGCAAGCCTCATAATAATACGATCTGGCCATCCGCCAAAATAGCCTGAGATGAGTCCTAAAAGAACACCCCCAATTCCGCCTAATATAACTGCAGATGCTGCAACCAACAATGTTACACGGCTTCCAACAAGCAATCGACTCAACATGTCCCGACCCAACTGATCGTTTCCAAGAGGGTAATCTCCGAGACCAGCTAATGATATAGTCGGAGGTGCCATGCGAAGTTGAAGATTAGCAAAAGTAGGGTCGTGGGGGGTCAACAGTGGTGAAAGAACAGAGATAAAAACGAATAATATTAGAAAAATCCAACCAAAGGTTCCAGCCTTACTTTTTAAAATTGCTTTGATAAATGCTTTCATGGACTTTGTTAATCCTGCTTATCATTTCAATCGAATCCGAGGATCTAAAACACTATAAAGAATATCTACCAGCAGATTGACGCCGACAAACGTAACTGCAATGACAGTCACCCCTGCTTGAACAACTGGAAAATCGTTTTTAGTAATGCCTTGAACTATCAAACGGCCAACTCCCGGCCAGGAAAAGATCGTTTCGGTTACAACGGATCCGCCAAGCAATGTGCCTGTCAGCAAGCCAAGCATAGTTATAACTGGTATGAGTGCATTTCTTGCGGCATGGCCAAAGACTACAACTCTGGGCGGTAAACCTTTTGACCAGGCTGTGCGGATATAATCTTCCTTCAGGATTTCAAGCATGCTGGAACGAAAGAGCCTAGCAATACTGGCACTGCAAAAAGTCGCAAGGGTAACCGCGGGTAAAATCAGATGTACAATTGTGCCCCTACCGCCACTCGGGAGCCATCCTAATTCAACCGAAAAGAAAAGAATAAACATGATTCCAAGCCAAAATACCGGGGTGGCTTGACCGATTAGAGCAGTAACCATTGCAATGAACTCAAAAATGCTTCCTTGTTTTCTGGCTGCGATCAGACCGGTGATAGTGCCGATAATTGTTCCTAGTAAAATAGCCGTGACGGCTAATTCAACAGTAGCAGGCATTCGCTCCAAGACAACCACTAGAGCATCTTTGCCATGAAGGTAGGATTCTCCGAAGTTACCAGTTAAAATATTGCCAATATATTTAATATATTGAACGTATATCGGCTGATCAAGCCCCATTGCATGACGAAATGCGTTGAGTTCCTGATCGGAAGCGCCGATAGGCAGCATGAGCAACGCAGGATCTCCTGATAGACGAACAAAAAAGAAAATCGCAGTGATCACACCCCATACTGCGAAAATTGACTCGATTACACGCATTGTGAAGTATCTGGAGGACATAGTTGCTCATGCTCCCGTTGGTCGCTGATAATATTTTATTGTGCTTTTTTCATTTCATGGGCACGAATCCAGTCATCACTTCGTGCTTTCCATTCAATTTTTTTAGAAACTGCATATGTTATTGGCTGGTTAAACAAGAAAAGGACCGGTGCTTCCTGACACATCCTCTCCGTTGCTTGTTTATATAAATTCAATCTCTTTGATTTATCTGTGGTGGAACGTGCCTTTTTTATCACCTCGCCGAAAATCGCATCATTCCAATATGCATAGCGGTTACCAGGTTCAAACAAAGTTAACAAGCCATCGGCGTCCAGAGTTGGCCAAGCCTGCCCAAGATATGCCATTTGGCCCAAGTCTCCCGCTTTTCTGTATTTGGCCAACCAGGGACCAAACTGCATTTCTACAATCTTAGTACGCACGCCAACAGCTTCCAGCATTGCAGCCACGGCTTGACCTATCTCTTCAGCAAGTAAATAGCGCCCAATTGGAATTTCAAGTTCCACCTCAAATCCTTTGGGGTATCCCGCTTCCGCCATAAGTTCTTTGGCCTTTTTAGGATTATAAGGATAGGGCTCGAGTTCAGGGTTATAGCCGAAATATCCTTCCATTAAAACCTGGCACCTGCACTGAGGGACAAGACCATCTAACAGCGCATCAACAATTGCTTGTTTGTCGATCGCAAAGTTTAATGCCTGGCGAAGTTTGGTGTTACCTTTAAAGGGCTCTTTAAGCGTGTTGAATTTTACAAACATCATTCGAGTGCTCGGCACCGCTCCCGCGTTGACAGATTTATCTTTAATCAATCGCTTTATTTCCGTAGGGGGTATTCCAATCACAACATCAAGATCTCCAGTGAGAACGCCAGCAACGCGGCTAGCCGTTTCAGGAACCGGCCGAAAAATGGCTGTATCAAAATCAGGTTTATCGCCCCAATAGTTCTGTTTTGCCTTTAAAGTTATGCGGTCCCCACTCACAAATTCAACTAAATCGTACGGCCCGGTGCCTAATGCCTCAGTAGCTGGATTATGGGATGATGACCATTTTGGCGGTAGGAGAAAAAGCGCGGAAAAAAGACCCGGTAAAGAAGGAAACGGTTTATGTGTCTTCACTTCAAGATCAGATGGGCCAAGCACGTTAACGTCACTGATAGGTTTGTACCATGCAGCGATACGGGCTTTGATTTTTGGATCAAGAATTCTCTCGATATTCCACTTAACGGTTGCCGCATCCAATTTTTCACCGTTAGGAAATTTTATGCCAGCGCGTAATTTCAGGAAACTTGATCTCCTTAAATTGCAATTAGGTATTAGAACCGTCAATAAATCATAATAATTCAAATAGTTGAGGTATTTTTTGTGAGATAATAAAAGTTATTGCAAGCGGA
>Ga0126332_10000525_pt1 | contig 13645 bp, 12 predicted proteins | sample InaspJWI42metaG_FD_94482 | JGI IMG/M metagenome (GOLD analysis project Ga0126332, IMG submission 94482) | Marine gutless worms symbiont microbial communities from Oahu, Hawaii - Inanidrilus sp. 2 OAHU.JWI-42 metaG | ecosystem: Host-associated > Annelida > Digestive system > Unclassified...
TCATCGTAATCAACTGCCATTTAAGCGTTTACGTCAATGTCGAAGAAAAAAATTAAGAAATCTTGCGTTTCACTGGCTGCAGCGCTAATAACTAGGATTGGATTTGGGCAACAGACCGTTGAACTGTGAACAAGGACGATTGTGTATCATTAAGAACTTAAGATTATACCGTATTCCCATTGTTAGCGACGGTATGTTGTGACTTGCTGCTGAATAGCTAATTCCTAAATAAATTCCCGAATTGGTAATATAGAAAGCCCAGGTTGCCATTGGATACACTTTCTGTGGAAACCGGAGAAACTTTGATACATCCAAAAAGCCTGGCACGCGGAACTTGTCCGGCTGGTGGGTCTATTACAGTAATGTTCTCTGAGGTAAATGTAAAAACCGCTGTCGATGAGCTCATCCATTGCATTCTGGAAACGGAGCATAACTAAAAAGCTTTCCGTAAAAACGCTTGCTGCGCTCACACCGGTGCGTTTGGCTCAATTCTGCCGAATATTCCACCAACAACACAGAAAATCAACGTTGACAATCACACCCGCCTTCGATACTTGAATTTCTAGCGTTTCCATTTAATCGATGCTCGTATATACCGGGCTTCATCTCAAACCGTTACACATATATCAACTTTCGATTAATCTGACCTTACAAAGCAACTTCATTTCAATCTAAATGATATTTTTTTCGCTGCCTCACGTTTGGTAGCGATGCATTTCTCTCCTGATTGACTTTTGATTCAGAAAGGGGGTGAAAAATAAAAATTTAATTAGCGTTTAACGAAGTTGTCCGAATTTCTTAGGGATTAACGGACAATGCAAGAGAAAGGAGTCATGCAAAATGATATCGAGAAGAAACTTTTTCGGAAAGACATTAGGAATAGGAGCCGCAGCTGTTGGATTCTTAGGCCTGAATTCGAAGGTCGCTTTGGCTGCAACCGGACAAAAGGATAGTCTCCTTTACAAAGTCTTGGACCGCGGCAAAATCACCGTAGGAACCGGCAGTGGAAATCCGCCTTGGCATTTTGAAGATGAAAAGGGCGAATTGCAGGGATTTGATGTTACCATGGCCAGGCTCTTAGCCAAAGGGCTGTTCAACGATACCAAAGCCATAGAATTCAATCGTCAGAAGCCCGATGCCCGCATACCCAACCTGCAGGCCAATAAGGTCGATATCGTGTTTCAGTTTATGACAGTCAATGCGCAACGCGCCCAGTTGGCGGAGTTTTCCATTCCTTACTATCGCGAAGGTGTAAATACATTATTAATGAAAAACAGCCCGTATAAGGGTGCCAAAGACCTGGCCGCATCCGGCAAAAAAGTGACTGTGTCGGTGCTGCAAAATGTTTATGCGCAAGACCTTGTTCATGATGGGATACCCAATGCCAAAGTCTTGCAGCTTGATACCCAGGCCAACGTGATGCTGGCACTCGATTCGGGCCGGGTTGAAGCAGCAGCTATTGACGACTCCACAGTGCGCTGGATGGTCGCTCAGGAACCTGACAAATACAAAGTCGGTGATACGGGCTGGTGGCCCCAGACCTACGCCGCAGCAGTGAAACCGGGCGATTCTATCTGGCTGAATTACGTCAACACCATTCTACACGAAGCCATGACAGGGGTTGAGTTTGTCGAGTATTCGTCGGCATTCAAAAAGTATTTTGGCGAGCAGCTCCCCAATCCCAAAACAGGCTTTCCAGTGGAATACAAGTAGGGTGTGATTTCCCGATAGACAAGCAAAGGGTGTCGAACAAAAGGCGCCCTTTCGCTTCGCATGGTGGAGGCAGCGTTCATGTATCATCTGAATTGGCGACCTGTTTTTCAAAGCTTCGATCTGCTTTGGCAGGGGCTTCTGATGGGCCTGGGGCTGGCTTTTCTATCCCTGGCCATCGGGTGCGTCATTGGGATGCTGGGGGCTTTTGCCCGGGTATATGGCGGACGACACATCAAAGCCGTGGCGACGGCTTACACGGAGTTTATCAGAAATATTCCCCTGCTGTTGATCATCTATTTTGTGTTCTATGGCATGGGTCTGATGGGATTTCACCTTTTAAACAATATCTGGTCATTTGTTCTGGCGCTCTCGGTATACTCAGGAGCGTATCTTGCCGAAGTTTTTCGTGCGGGTGTCATGTCAGTGCCGGAGGGGTTGATTGAAGCCGGAAAAGCCATCGGTTTGACGCCTCGCAAGACAATGCAGTTTGTGACACTTCCGATGACCTTCCGCATTGTTTTGCCTTCTTTGAGCAATACGTTAATTTCCCTCTTTAAAGATACGTCCTTGGCAGCAGCGATCTCCGTCCCCGAGTTAACTTACGGCGCCATGGTGATTAATACCAATACCTGGCGAATTTTGGAGGTTTACACGACCGTGGCGGTCATGTATCTCATTGCCTGCTATGTACTGGCAGGTTTGTTGCGTTTGCTGGAAAAAAAATATGCCATGGTGCGGTGAAAAAGGAAAGCGAAGACATGCTTGATCTACTCATACAAAATGCTCATCTCGTTTGGCGAGGCTTGTATGTCACCTTAGAAGCATCTGCTTGGGTGATTGCTGCGGCAAGTGCAGGGGGGCTTTTTGCCGGTCTGGCATTACTTTACGGACCTTTGCCCCTGCGCCTTTTAATTAGAGTGTATGTCGATACCATCCGCGGCATTCCATTGCTGGTGCTGATCTTTAGTGTTTTCTACGGAGTGCCTGCCATGGGCGTGCAGATATCTGCATTTGTTGCGGCTGTGCTGGCGCTATCCATTTTTGGAACAGCACACGTTTGCGAAGTGGTGCGCGGTGCAGTGGACTCTATCCCTGATGGTCAAACGGAAGCAGCCAAGGCTGTTGGGTTGACATTTTATAAGCGCCTGCGCCATGTGATTTTCCCTCAAGCTTTGGCGCGGGCGATACCCCCCTGGACCAACGCGGCGATAGAATTGGTAAAAGCATCTTCCTTACTGGCGTTGGTCAGCATTATCGATTTGCTTTATTCAACCGAACAAATCGCGGCGCGCACCCGTGAACCCCTGCTGTTTTATGGGGTTGCGGCAATACTTTATTTTTCGATAAATTACAGTCTCTCGGTGGTCGGCGCCAGGATTGAGAAGAAATTTACGTATTCAAGTTAAAGGAACAGGTGATGAGCGACCGGGTCGTCTTAATCGAAAAACTCGAAAAGAGCTTTGGTGACTTACAAGTGTTGAAAGGTATTGATCTGGCGGTAGACCAGGGTGATGTATTGGCTATCATCGGCCCCAGTGGATCCGGCAAAACGACCCTTCTTCGATGTATTAATTTTCTGCAGCCCTATGACGGCGGTAAAGTGTATATCGATGGTGAGCTCATAGGTTACAAAGAGGAGAAAGGCAGGTTGATAAAAAGACCGGAAAGCACTATTGCCAGACAGCGGGCGAAGGTCGGCATGGTATTTCAACAGTTTAACTTGTTTCCTCATATGACCGCTCTGCAAAACGTAACGCTGGGATTGATTCAGGTCAAAGGCATGTCCCGCGACGAGTCCGACGAGATCGGGCGCAACTGGCTGGGAAAAGTGGGCTTAAGTGACAAGCTCGATTCATATCCGGCCGAATTATCCGGCGGCCAACAGCAGCGTGTCGGGATTGCCAGGGCCGTGGCGGTCGAGCCGAAGGTCGTTCTTTTTGACGAGGTCACTTCCGCCCTGGACCCCGAGCTGGTGGGCGAAGTCCTCAGCGTAATGAAATCATTAGCAGAAAACTATCATATGACCATGCTGGTGGTTACCCACGAAATGCTCTTTGCCAAGGAGGTGGCCAATCGGGTGGTTTTCGTGGACGAAGGGGTAGTCATTGAAGAAGGTCCGCCGGCCGCAACCCTGAGCAGCCCGAAGACCGAACGCTTGCGATCTTTCCTGCGCCGCTTTGAACAAATACTATGATCGTGAAATCTTAAGATAGAATCCATTCCAGTGCAATCAAGAGGAAAAATGGATATATACGACAAGCTGGATATTAAGAAACTGATAAATGCCGAAGGCACGCTCACCAGCCTGGGAGGGTCTGTGATGGATCCGGCCGTAATGGAGGCGATGACCGAAGCATCCAAGTATTTCGTTGACTTAAACGAGCTGCTGGAGAAATCGGGAGAATATGTTGCCAATCTGATCGGTGTTGAAGCAGCCTATATCACCTCCGGCGCTGCAGCCGGCCTGACCTTATCCACGGCAGCCTGTATCTCCGGTACGGATCCGGCCAAGATTCGACAGCTTCCGGACTTGCAGGGGCTAAAAAATGAAGTCCTGATCCAAAAGAGCCACCGCAACGGTTACGACCACGCAGTCCGCCAGGCAGGGGTGACCATCGTAGAATTCGGATTGATCAAAGAGACTAATCCGTGGGAACTGGAGGCGGCGATCAGTGAGCGCGCAGCGGCGATCGTACATTTCCTGGAATTTGAAAACGATCGCAACCTTGCCCTGGCTGATGTGATAATTATTGGCAAGGAAATGGGAGTTCCCGTGATCGTAGATGCAGCCGCTGAACTGCCACCGGTGGAGAATCTGAGCCGTTTCTTTCACGCAGGGGCTGACCTTACGGTATTTAGCGGCGGCAAAGACATATGCGGTCCCCAGTCCAGCGGTTTGATTGTGGGAGGTCGTGATTTAATTGAGGCCTGTGCGCTGAACGCCAATCCGCATTACAGTATTGGCCGTGCCATGAAGGTGGGCAAAGAAGAAATCGCCGGCATGATAACCGCCCTGGAGCTATATTTAAAGCAGGACTTTGCTGCCGAAGAAAAAATATGGGAGGACATGGTGGCCTACATTGTCGACACCCTTTCCGACGTACCAGGCCTGGATGCACGCCGGGTATCTCCCGCGGAACCCGGCGTACAACCCAACTGGATACCGCGGGTGTATCTCGACTGGGATGAGAAGACAATTCCGTTTAGCGGGGCTGAAATAAAATCTCGCTTACGACAAGAAGAGCCCGGTATTGCGGTCGGCACGACTTCTACGGGATTGTTTGTGAATCCTCAAACCTTGAAGCCCGGACAAGAAAAACTAGCTGCTCAAATTCTACGCAAAGTTTTCTTGACGGCTGATAATAATGAGTAGAAAATGAGAACCAGCAAAGACCGACATGAGAGAAGGAAATCCATGCTAGCAAAACTGGAATTTGTTTTTCTGAGAACGAATCAGATCTCGATCGGAATCATGATGGGGATCATGTTTGTTTTAGTTTTTATAAATGTCGTTACCCGTTACATCTTCGGTTTCTCTTTTGCGACCACAGAGGAGATCTCCACTTTCTTAATGATTTGGATCACCTATATCGGCGCCGGACTGGCCTTGCGGGAAGGTCGGCTGGCGGCCATCGATCTTTTTCAGGATATGATTCCGCCCAAAACCCGCCGATATTTCCGGGCTTTGCTGGGTGTCGTAATTCTTCTGTTTTTTGCTATTCTGGCCTATTACGGCGCCAAGATGGTTAAATTCGGATGGTCCCAGGAAACCTGGGCAACTCAGATTCCCAGAGGAATACCTTACCTGGCGGTTCCGATCGGGGCAGTTGTATTTGGGCTTCATCTGGTTCTGATGTTTCGGGAATGGGTGGACAAAAATTGGTTTGAAAGTCCGGTAAAGGACGAAACTGATATGATCGAGGGTTAAGCAAGATGGCGGCTATCCTGCTCATCACATTCGCAATCGGTCTAATCGTGGGCTTGCCGGTGGCAATAACCATGGGAATTTCTGGATTGACCGCCGTGTTGATCGACGGCCGCTTCCCCCCCCTGGTGGTGCCGCAATATTTGTTTAACGGAATCAGTTCATTTCCGCTGATGGCCGTTCCCTTTTTTATACTGGCAGCAGAGGTTATGACGGCAAGTGGTTTGATCGGCTCGCTTCTGCGTTTTGCCAACGACCTCGTCGGACACATCCGGGGGGGGCTTGGGCACGTAAACGTGCTGGTCAGCATGTTGTTTGCCGGCATCAGCGGTTCCGCCCTGGCAGATGCGGCCGGTCCCAGTGCGATCGTCATGCGCATGATGCGAAAAGCGGGTTACAGCCCGGCCTATGCCGGAGCTATCAGCGCCGCCACCGCAACGATTGGCCCGATCATCCCGCCCAGTATCCTGATGGTCGTCTACGCTATCTCGGACAGCCGGGTAACAGTGGCCGGACTCTTTCTGGCCGGGGTGGTTCCGGGTATACTGCTCGGCATTGCACTCATGATCGTCAACCACTGGATCTACATTCGACGCGGCTACCTGTTTCGCAGCCAAAGGCCGACTTTGATGGGTTTGGTCAAGAGCTTCTGGCGCGCCCTGCCGGCCCTGTTGCTGCCCTTTATCATCATCGGTGGTATTCTGGGCGGCATTTTTACCCCCACGGAGGCCGCAGCGGTGGCCGCCGCCTATGCGCTGGTGATCGGGCTTTTTGGAACGCGCGGGCTTAAATGGCAGGATATCCTCCCGGTTTTCACAAAAAGCGGGGTGGTAACAGCCGCGGTTTTGTTGATTGTCTCCATGGCATCCATATTTTCCTGGCTTTTGACCATCTTACAGATTCCGCAATCGATCGTGGGGATGATCAGCTCAATGACCAACAACCCGTCGGTGGTGGTAATATTATTGGCCGTGTTCGTTTTAGTATGCGGTTTGGTGATCGATACCTTGCCGGCTTTGATCATTCTCGTACCGGTGCTCGGCCCGTTGAGCGACCAGTTCGGCCTCAATCCGATGTATTTTGCGATAATGATCGTACTCAATCTTACCATCGGCATGGTAACGCCACCGGTAGGACCGGTGTTGTTTGTTGTCAGTACGGTGGGTCGGGTTAGACTGGAAACACTTTCCAGGACAATTGTTCCGCTTCTTTTGGCGGAATTGTTCGTACTTGCTTTGGTAATCGCATTTCCGATAATCAGCACCGCGCTGCCAACATTTTTCGGAATAACTCATTAACATTTAAGCCAAGGAGGTGCATCCATGAAAACAGCAAAAACAATTATAACTTTAGTGGTAATTGCACTCGTTTTGCCGGCAATGGCATGGGCTGGGCCCAAGGTCATCAAATACTCTCATTTTCAGCCGGCCAAACTGGATCAACCCAAGCAAGCCGCGGCGTTGGCTTTTAAGAATTATGTTGAAGCCAACACCAAGGGCTCACTCAAAGTGGACATTTACCCCGCCAGCCAGCTGGGCAATGCCATCACAGTGCTCGAGGGTTTAAGGTTGGGTAGTATCGAAATGGGTGTTGTCCATGACGGCCCGATTTCACCGGTGTTCAAACCCTTTATGGTCTATGCCATTCCTTATTTATTCGATGACCAGGCCATGGCATGGTCGGTGGTGGACGGACCTTTCGGTCAGGAATTGGCCGAGGCCATGCGCAAGGCCACCGGCATACGCATGTTTGCGTTAGGTGACAACGGCATCCGCCACTTCACCAACAGCAAACGCGTTATCACGTCACCGGCTGATATGAAGGGGCTTAAGATTCGGGTCATGCCGGGGCCGATATGGAGCAAGCTGGTTTCTTCTCTCGATGCCAGCCCTTCTCCGGTACCCTGGCCGGAATTGCCGGCCGCCTTGCAGCAGGGGGTTGTCGACGGCCAGGAAAACGGTGTGACCAACATCCTTGCCGCCAGCCTGTATCAGAACCAGAAATACATTTCCCTCGACGGACATGTTTACAGCTGGCACGCCTATATGATGAACGACAACTTCTACAACTCCTTGACGCCGGATGAGCAAAAGGCTGTCAAAAGAGGAATAGAAATTGCAAAGGTTATTCACCGCGGCATGACTTCAGCCCAGGATACGAATGCGCCCACTATCCTGAGCGGTGTCGGCATGCAGGTTACTCCTTTGTCGCCCGAGCAGGTGGCCGCTTTCCGCCAACAGGCCCAGCCCGCAGTCGTTGCCTGGGTTAAAGAGCAGATCGGAGAAGAATGGGTCAACAAGCTTTTCGATGCTATCGAAGTCTATCGCAAAGCCAACTACTAGATCTGATTCTGCAGTTTGCGCTGAGGAAAATAAAGATACGGTAAGGGTTTATCCCCGCCCTGGCGTCATTCCAAATTCCGATACCGGCGGGGATAAACCCGGTCCTTGCTTCTATTCAAGCTTTGGCTCTTTTTTCTCCCCTGAATCGTACGTATTTCAGAAGTCAATGTCTTACAACCTTCTCGGAGTATTAAAGATATTTAAAATCGTCAGTATTTCCCAATGACACTATGGAAACGATAGGGATTCTCGAAGCCCGCAGACTCGCACTCGCCCGCGCCGGTCTTCTCAAACCCGAATGGACCGGGTTTCCGAAACGGGCCACGGGCCGGACAATTCGCGCCCGCAAATCTGTGCACCAAGTCATCCAACGCTTCGGTTACCTTCAACTCGATACTGTATCGATTGCCGGCGCCCGGAGCCATTGCATTTTCCTTCTTTCGCGTCTTGAAGGACTTGATCCTCACCTTGGGGAGGAACTGCTTCAGCCGAATGAACCGCTCTTTGAATACTGGGGGCACGAAGCCAGTTGGATTCCCATCGAGCTCTATCCGCTTTTTGAATTTCGGCGCAGGGAGTTTCGAAGCCATCCATGGTGGGGCGATTTAATCGGCCAGCATCCCAAAGTAGCCGACAATCTGCTTCACCGTATCCGAACAGAGGGTCCGCTGCGTTCCCTTGATATGGAGGGAAGCGGCGGGCGTGGTTGGTGGGATCTTAAAATTGCCAAACGGGTGGCGACAGCGCTCTGGTCGGCGGGAGAACTCGCGATTGTGGAGCGGCGCAACTTTCAACGGGTTTTCGATCTTACCGAGCGGGTTATACCGGAGCGATGGCGCCGGAATGCTGTTGCCGAGCCGGAGGCGATTTCGCAGCTTCTTAAGCACGCACTGCGGGGGCACGGTTGGGCCGCAACCGGGACGCTGGCCCAAACCTGGCGCCTGAGCAATCGGCAGCCGGATATTCGTGCCGCATTAAACCGCCTGGTGGAAAAAGGCGAAATTCTCCCCTGCGCCCTCGTAAGTGATAATAAGAAAAAGAGCCCCGGCTGGATCCGGCCGAACGATCTCGAGCTGGCTGCACGCCTGAAACGCGTGCGCCCGCGCTATGAAAAGGGCGTATTGCTATCACCTTTCGACCCGATTCTGTGGGATCGCAGGCGTGTTAAACAGCTGTTCGCGTTTGATCAAGTCCTGGAGATCTTCAAACCGGCAGCAAAGCGCATATACGGATACTACTGTTTGCCGGTGCTGGCCGGTGACCGGCTCGTTGCGCGAGTTGACCTCAAGGCGGAGCGTAAAACCAAAAAACTGCATGTGCTGTCACAACGGTTCGAGGCAACAAACCGTGCACAAGGGGCGACTGCCACTTATCGTGAGGCCCTGCGAGCGGCACTGGAGCGCTACGCGGGGTCGCTTGCCTTGAAACCGGAGGGCGAATGTATTGAAGATTGAAGATTTAAGCTTGAAGATTTGTGGATGTCGCTTTGCTCCGTCATTTTTAAAATGGATCGTCGACCCAGCCATTTGACCCTGGGTCCTCAAAGGGAGGTTCTATACGGGAAGAATTCCTTTCCGCCTCCGGCAGGAATAAGCGACTTAGATCCTCATGCGTGTTCAACGCGCCTATAACTATCATAATTTTTAACGGGGTATATTATGAAAGATGTATTTCCGGAACCGATTCAAAGTTTACCGCAAGCTGATATCCCCCTTTACGGTTTAACCGCTTTTTTATCACAGTTGGAGTAAAAAATGACAGAAGACGACAAACCAAAATTCTATCCGGGTGATAACATTGCTATGAAGGTGCCGCCACACGAGTTTGAACGGGTAACGGAATTTTACCGCGATATCATTCGTTTGCCTCTAATCGAACATGGAGAGCCGGATGATTCCTATCAAAGTGTCGTATTTGAATTTGGTGACAAACGCCTTTGGATAGACAAAATCGATCATCTTAGCCAAGCCGAGATTTGGTTGGAAATTCAAACAGACGATGTTACAGCAGCGAAAAGGTACTTTGCTGGTCTATCTATTGATCGAAGAGATGAAATCGAGGCACTGCCAAAAAATTTCAACGGATTTTGGATAGCAAACCCGGCAGGGATCATACACCTCGTTTCAGCCACTTGATTAACTTCCGCCCGAATACCCTGTCTTTCAGAAGATTTTTCAAGCAGCATCATTTGGCGCTGGAATTGTGGGAGGTGGAAAAGACGCTTAAGGTTCACTCAATCCATGCGACATGCTTTCCCATTTGAGGATGAAGGTTTTACAGATTTACAACGCTCACACCTTGGTGTCAGAATACCACAACCTCTATTTGGCAACTAATCTCTCTCCATAAAGCCGGTTATTAGCAACGATCCGGGTGTTTGGGATTCAAAATCACCGACTGTGAGGATTAATTTTTGCTTTTCTCTGAATTATCTTTTGCAGTACGAAAAACTTCTCACCGCATTTCAGACATTGATAATGTCTGCTTCCGGGTAGCAATCGCATCCACCATTTACGTCCGATTCGATAATATACGGTATCGTTGCAATAGAGGCATCTCATATTAAAGGCTAGCACCATCATCTAATCCTTTGGCAAAAAAGTTTGTGAAATAAATTCATGGGCTCTCACCATCAATTGCCCAACCAGGATTCAGGTACAGCGCGACAAGACCACCGATGAATTAGATATAATTCGGATCTGTAACTATCGCTCATCCACCGGGTTGAAATAGGCAATAATTATGCCTAAAATGTAGTTTTTGTGATTACATAGTAATACCAAATGGTTGATGACTTTTCCGGAACACAATGGTTGAATTACTGTGAAATTTATTATTGAAAAAGATGAAATCTTTTCCACAAAAACAAAACATTACAGGACATAACACCCACTATTGTTAAACGAGTTAAAGGGTATTAATTTAAAACGTTTGACCGTCACAGTTGCAGTTCATCAACGGAGATCCAACAACTTCAGAGTGGGAAACAGTATTCATGCGGTTTAACAACTTTTGGGACTATCGTCGGATTTTATTTTTAAAAAATTTTCCATCGGCATTGTGGCATTCCAGACAAAACATAGTGGCCTATGGTCAGAGCCGGCAGCCGGACCATATATGACCAAGCTGGACGTCACCTATCGATGTAATTGTCGGTGCGAAATGAGCTCTGGAAGTATCCCCGCGGCGGTGAGTTGAGTGTGGAAGAATATAGAGAGATAAAGCGCTTGCCGGTGCTGTTGGGACCTGGTGCACAATAAGATCACCTACCATGCCCCATCGGTTTTTTCAAGAAAAATTCAAAAAAAAGATAGAAGCAAATCAATGAGTCAAATCAGCTGATTACGATTTCTCGTTCCACAACTCACCTTTTCGTGTCATCCGCTATCAAAAAGAGAATGTCTTTAACTTAAAGATTGGTGTTATCTCTGTGGGAGCGGCTTCAAGCCGCGATTAAGAATTTAAAGAGACTTCTTTCCGGAACCGATTCAAAGTTTACCGCAAGATGATATCCCCCTTAACGGTTTAACCGCTTTTTTATCACAGTTGGAGTAAAAAATGACAGAAGACGACAAACCAAAATTCTTTGCGGGTGATAACATTGCCATGAAGGTGCCGCCACAAATGAGGGATCCGAAACAACAATTTGGAATCAATCTACTAGGAGCTTACGTCTTCGTTACAACTTCGCCGCACAGGACAACTCGACAAGCCGCGGGACAGGTCGGCAGGTTCGCCCTGCCTTCTTGTAGGGTCGTCTTGTCCCGTCGTAGCTGAATAAGCGAAGTCGGAAGCATCCGGCAAAGCCAAATCCTCTCTGCAGTCCGCAGGGTATTCAGGCAAAACGAATAAAATCCAGCTGCGGGCGGACCACTGAGCTATGCTCAAACTTATCGAAAACTTCTCCAAATAAAACAACTCGATAAAGCACTAAAGACCAAAAAATTTATGCCGATGTTATATGTATCATATTGGAAAAATTAGATTCAACAACAGGCATGACCTTCGACGAGCGTATTTAGCCTATTAAAATATTATAATTATATATAATGGAGGCCCATCAAATGAAGGGATTAAGGATTCGAATTATTAAGAAAACGGGTTTAGGAACGGTATTTATGCTTGGCGTGATTCTTTTAGTTTCCACTTCTATTTTTGCGGCTGACAAGGCTGAACTTTTTGTGTTCTTTAAAGATCTCTGTGACGATTGTCATGGTTCCAATCCAAAACATAATATTGTGTGGGCCCGCGCTGGATATAACCACTCCGGCCACAAAAATAATGGAAATGCCTTTTATGCCAATGGTGATGACTGTCAAAAATGCCATACCCATGAGGGTTTTGTCCAGTATGTGCGCACCGGAAAGATAGATCCCGAGAGCGTTGTTAAGTATCCTTCCCAACCGGACTGCAACTCATGTCACGATCCCCATAAAAATGGCGACCTGTCGCTAAGGACCGCCAAGACTGTGTCTTTGGCGAATAGGAAAAAATACGATAAAGGTAAAAGTAACTTGTGTGCCAATTGTCATCAGGTTCGCGGAACCGCCGCGCAGATCGTTAAGCCGAGTCCGGCCAAAGACGTCAAAATCTATTGGGGAGCTCATCACGGACCCCAAGCGGACATGCTGCTGGGAACCAACGCTTACGAATTTCCGGGCAAAAAATATTACAGTTCCGTGCACTCAAGATTGATTGGAGACGGCTGCGTCCGGTGTCATATGAGCTATCCCAAAGCGAGGTACGGTTTCGGACCTGAATTAAGCGGTCATAGTTTCAAAGTAAAAGCTGACGTCCATGGCCATGTAAAATTGAACACTTCCGGATGTCTTGTAAATTGCCACCCGGACCTGACGCAGGTGACTGACGAAGATGTCTTCGCATATAAGTCCAAAGCCGACTTTGATAACAACGGCAAGGTGGAGATGTTGCAGGAGGAAATTGAGGGATTGTTGAAACGATTCGTCAATAAAAAAGGAAGCGGTGTCTTACAAAAGCTTGATCCACCAATGTATCATCCTGATGGCAGCTGGAACCTCAAACAATCGAAGAAGAAACGCTCTCTGAAAGAAATGGCTGCTCTTTACAATTACAAATTTGTTCTGGAAGATAGGAGCAATGGCATCCACAACGCACCATACGCCATTCAAATATTATACGACTCTTTAGAAGCCCTTGGGGCTGATTTCGATGTTTCCAAAAGAGACGCATATAAACCGAATTAAGATAGAAGTCGGCTTTTGCTGAACCCAATATGTTTGCCCCGCACCATTGCTGCTAAAATAGAAACATCTCGTTTTGGGTCATTTGACCCACTCGTCTGGGTGATTTGCCCCAACTCCTTGTCAGCTTCACCGAATCTATTTTTTTAAAAATTACCCTAAGCATCCGTAATTAAAGCATATTTATAAAATTTATTCAACCTGGCACCTTTATTGCTATACTGGCGAACAGAATCACACGAACTCAATGACTTTCATCGAGGTGAAAATTGGAAGATTATGGAAATTTATTTTATAAGGAGCTGCTTCTATGGCTTTATTTAATAACTCAAGTTTCGCACCCCTGAAATGGTGCAAGCTCCGTTAAATTCTCGGTTAAAGCATCCAAATAATGCTGAAAATCTTCGTTAATTTTAAAAATATCAAAAATGGTTGAAAATGAA
>Ga0126332_10000528_pt1 | contig 13612 bp, 10 predicted proteins | sample InaspJWI42metaG_FD_94482 | JGI IMG/M metagenome (GOLD analysis project Ga0126332, IMG submission 94482) | Marine gutless worms symbiont microbial communities from Oahu, Hawaii - Inanidrilus sp. 2 OAHU.JWI-42 metaG | ecosystem: Host-associated > Annelida > Digestive system > Unclassified...
TGAAGAGTGGCGCAAGACCATGACGCGCGACAAGGCAAGGGAAATATACCAAAAGATGTAAAACCGCATCAATGCCGCCCAGGTGCTGCACGTACATTGCTAAATAAAATTATAGAAAAAGCCGCTTTTTCACTCTACGGCCTGGCATGGGGTCTTGGGATCCCTCTGCTGCGTCTGAACCGGCGTTTGGCCGAAGGGTATAACCAGCGGCGTTTCAGGTCCCCGCCGGCACCGGCCGATATCTGGATCCAGGCCGCCTCAGTGGGTGAATCCTTGTTGGCCCATGAACTGCTCAAACGGCTGAACCCCGATCGGCCGGTCCATGTTCTGGTTACCACCAACACGCGCCAGGGCATGGAAATTCTCGACAAGGCCATGGAAGATATCACACCCAATGACCGCAACATAACCGTTGCGGCGACCTATTTTCCTTTTGACAAACCGGGCATCATGCAGCGGGCTGTGGCGCACATCCGACCTCGGGTAATGATTCTATTAGAGTCGGAGATGTGGCCGGCACACCTGGCGTCTTTAAAACAAGCAGGCTGCCCGGTGCTGGTCGTCAACGGCCGTATGACGGCCAGAAGCTTGAAGGGATACTTGCGGTGGCCGTCCTTTTGGCATCGGTTCAGACCGCATAAAATACTGGCCATCTCCGACAAGGACGCCCAGCGCTTCGGCCGACTCTTCAGCCCACAGCGCGTGGCGGTCATGCCGAATATCAAGTTTGATCGCCTGGACCTTGCCGCGCAGCCGTCTGGAAAAACCAATCCCTTGTCATCACTTGTTTCAAACGATGCCGGAATGGTTGTCTTTGGATCAGTTAGACAGCAGGAAGAGGATCAGGTACAAAAGATCCTGCTTGAAATTCGACATAGGCACCCGCTGGTGATCATCGGCCTGTTCCCGCGTCACTTTCAGCGGCTCAATGCCTGGACAGCATTTTTAAACGCGCACGAAGTACCCTGGTGCCTGCGATCCGCAATCGATCAACCGGTTGCCCCGGGAGAGGTTGTTCTCTGGGATACCTATGGTGAACTGACGCATGCCTATCAGTTGGCTGTCGCCGCTTTTGTCGGCGGCAGCCTGGCCCCGCTGCGCGGACAGAATTTCCTGGAACCGCTGACCAGCGGCATACGCCCGGTTATCGGTCCCTCATGGGAGGATTTCCATTGGGTGGGCACTGAAATCATCAAAAGCGGGCTGGTCAGGATTGCCAAAAACTGGCAGGAAACGGTCGACCTGCTGGCAAATGATATCGCCCAACCGTCTGCCCCGGAATCCGTGCGTAAAACGGCTTGCCGCTACCTAAAAGATCGGCAGGGCGGCACCGCCATGGCCTGCCGGGTGATAGAGGAATATTTAGACGGGAGAGACCAAAGTGAGGCGGGCTAAAATAGATAGTCTCTTTCCAGATGACGTTTCGGGTGATCTTCGAAGTGCCTAAGGTGCCTAAAGTGAGCTAAAGTGACTAAAGTTAAGGTGTCGCTTCGCTCCATCGAACTATATAAAATAGATAGAATTCCACAATTTTAGTCACTTTAGCTCACTTTAGACACTTTATACTTTTCACGCGCTTATTTGCTATGAATAGCGCATCAGCAAAACGCAGCCCGTCATCATAACTCCGCCTGCCGGTACTAGGTCTTTGCACCTGCCTCTAAGATAGTGTTACCTTCCTGCTTATAAAAACGGGTGGATATGGCCTGTCGCCGGCGGAAGTATTCCCGATAGCGCTGATCAAATGCCAGCCGCGATGCGATCACTTTTTCGAAAATGCCGGACAGCCCCAGGAACAGTTCTGAAATTTCCCGCACGGTTTGATGGCCTGATTCGCTGCCGGTAATATAATCACACAGCTGGTTGTGCCGGGTATACCGGGTGAACAACGGGCCGGACGGACGGCGAACCAGACACCTTACCGCACACAATTTTGCCATTGACAGATCATTGATATCATCAAAAACACAAGCGATGGACTGCGACGATATTTTATGCTTCGCACAGAGGTGCTCCACAGCCTGTCGCTTATCCCCGATGCCCGCATAAATAGCATCAAAGTGCTCGCGCTGAGTAAAAAATTTGGCGGCGGCGTTTTTTTCACCACTGATCACGGCCGAAACAGGCAGGCGGCCATTGCGGAGCCAGAGGCCGTAGCGCAGCATGTTGGTTCCCATGGAATCGGCTTCGTTAAACGTACTGGGGCGTTGGGCGTCTTTGGTGCCGTCGTTGAAGACCCCGTCCCAATCGAATATCAGCGCTTGAATTTTTTTTATCTTTGCAGCAAGGTCGGTGGCCGGAACCACAAACACGCCCCCCAAATCGGCAAAATGCCGCGCGATGGAATCGACAGGTTCGTTCGAATTGTTGATCTGTTCGCTACCCAATGAGCCCCAACTGTACAAAATCCTGGATATCCAGGAAGCCGATCGGCAGGTTATTTTCCAAAACAATGATATTGTCTATCTGACGCTCCTTGAAAATATTCACCGCTTCATAGAGCAGGGCGTCGGAATTGATGGTAATCGGATTTGTCGTAAAATCAAGCTCGGACATCTTTTTGTCGACGATCTCCCGCCCTTGTTTCTGCAGCTTGCGGCGGATGTCGCCGTCGGTAAAAATACCGGCCAGCTGGCCTTTGTCATCGACCAGTGCCACAGCCCCCATTCCCGATTCGGTCATTTCAATCATTGCAGTCGTCACGGAGTCGGAAATTTTGCAGATCGGGTTTACTTTCTGCACCACTTCGCTGACGCGCATGGTCATCAAGCGGGTGTGCTCGAAGAACTGATCGGTTCCCACTTTCGTCAGTGCATTGTCGCACAGCCGTTTCATAACACCCCACGGAACCGTACAGACATGTACGCCCGCCAGCATCGCCTGCCGGACGTGTTCGGGATAACGAACGGAGGAGAACATAATCTTTGTCGGATAATTATACATGTCCACCACATCGACACATTGCTCGAAAAGCGCAAGGGCGTCATGTCCCTGGTCTTGGAGTCGACCGGCAAGTGGACAAACGAAGGCCGCTCCGGCCGCCATGGCCATGTAGGCCTGGTTCAAAGTATAGATCAGGTGGACATTGACCCGGTGACCTTCATCCGTAAGCGTTTTGCAGGCCTTTAGGCCCGCCATGGAAATGGGCACTTTAAATACCGGTTTGCTTTTCAGCGGCAAAGTCAGCAGTCGGTGGGCTTCGGTGACAATCTCCTCGTAAGTCTCTCCCAGTGCTTCCACCTGCAGTTCCGGAACCATGCCGGATAGCTTCACGATGGCACCGTCGATATCGGCAATGCCGTGGCGGTGCATAAACGTCGGCGTGGTGGTCAGACCTTGCAGAAAACCGAGACTAAACGCTTCTTCGATTTCATTAAAATCGACTGAATCTAAATAGAGTTCCATATCGTCTCCCTTTTTATTTTAATCGATTGCGATGAATGTCTCCCAATCATGCGTTCTTTTCTTTGCAAAAGAAACTACGATACGCAACAACGGAGAACAATTATATGATCGGGCCCACATCGGTGGGCCGCCAGAGCTTTTAATCAATCATAGAAATCCTGGTCCTCTGGGGCCGGATTCTTTACTGTTACGCTTTGGTATAGTTTTTTACAAGGTCATGGATTTCGATCAAGGGCCTTAAAAACGCTTCGAGTTCGTCCAGTTTCAATTGACTGGAAGCGTCACACAGGGCCCGGGGCGGATCCGGATGGGCTTCGATGAAAATACCGTCCACACCGGCGGCAACACCGGCCCGGGATATCACCGGCAGATATTCCCGTGTGCTGCCTTTCGGATCCTTGCTGGGAATACCATACTTGCGAATGCTATGGGTGATGTCGAACACGACCGGGTAGCCCATCTGGTTAAGATGGTAAAAGCTGCGCGGATCTACGATCAGATCGTTGTAGCCGAAGGTATAACCACGCTCGGTAATAATAATCTTATCCGCACCGGCATCTTCCAGTTTTTTTACAGGTTTGGCCAGATTTTCGGGTGCCAGAAACTGCCCGTGTTTGATGTTGACCGCCTTGCCGGTTCGGGCCGCTTCCACCAGCAAAGAGGACTGCATACACAGATAGGCCGGAATCTGAATAACATCAACGACATCTCCGGTGGGCTTTACCTGCTGGGGATAATGCACATCGGTTAATACAGGCAGTTCGAACTCGCGTTTAATTTTACCGAGTATGGCAAGTCCGTCATCCAATCCCGGACCGTGGTAATGCTCCAGTGAACTGCGGTTGTCCTTCATGAAAGAAGACTTGAAAATGACTGGCAGTTGCAGATCTTCGGAAATCTTCTTAAGCGCTTGCGCCGTGCGCATCATGATGGACTCTTCTTCGATGACGCAGGGTCCGGAAATCAAAAACAGTCGATCAACTCCGCAGGTTACATTACCGACGTTAACGGTTTTTTTAAGTGTCATTTTTTCCTCACACTAACCTCATGATGGCACTGATAGTAAAGGCTTTATACGGACCGTTGCTTGCCGTAAACTTACTGGTAAGCATTTCAAGCCGCATGTCGCGCAAAAAGTTAAGGGAAAGGGGCCGATTTGTCAAGTCTATTTCACAAAAATGACTTATAACCTGCTTAATTTGCAAAAGATAATTTATAAAAAATTCGCACCGGCCGCCAAGGCTAACAAGGCTGTCTGGGCCGGTAATTGTCGATTGCGTTTTTCCGAGGAGTGCTTGACACGCACCCGCCGAATAGATATATTCCGCAGACTTTAAAAGGACACACCCTGTATCCAACAAGAAACACGGAAGATGAAAATACTCCTGGTGCAAACGAGCTGGCTGGGGGATACCATTTTGTCCACCCCGGTCATTGCCGGTATCAAACAAATCTATCCCGACTCCGAGCTATGGATGCTGACGACCCCTCTATCATCTGCTCTGGTCAAGCGAGATCCCTTGCTTGCCGGTGTACTAACCTATGATAAACGCAACCAAGACAGCGGTATCAAAGGTTTTGTGCGGTTGAGCTCCCGCCTGAGGCACCTGCATTTTGACGCCGCGTACTCCCTTCACAAGTCCTATCGCACCGCAATGCTGCTGTGGCTCAGCGGGATCCCGGTGCGAATCGGTTTTGCGGACGCCAAACTGCCATTTCTCTATCATAAAAGATGCCGGCGAGAAACGGCTGATCATGACGTGTTGCGCAATCTGTCGCTGATTTCAGGGGAAATCTCACCCGATGCGCCGGAGGGAACCCTGCGCCTGTTTGCCCCGCAAATAAAAGATGCAAGCCCGCGTGTGCAAAAAGTCCTGGCACGGCTGAACAAATATGTCGTTCTGGTTCCCGGAAGTGCCTGGCGAACCAAAATGTGGCCCTGGCAAGGCTACCGCCAGGTTGCCAAGAACCTCATGGATAAAGGGTATCCGGTTGTACTGCTGGGCGCACCATCGGAAAAACCGGTCAGCGAGAAGGTGGCCCGGAGAATCGATGTCGTCAATTTGGCCGGCAAAACCGACATATCCGATGCCATGCTTATGGTAAGCAAATCCAGGCTCGTCGTCTGCAACGACAGCATGGCCCTGCACATGGCATCTGCTTTCCAGGTTCCGAATGTCGCCATCTTCTGTTCAACCTCACCGTCTTTTGGTTTTGGCCCCTGGCAAAACAATGCCATTGTGCTTGAAAGAGATGACCTTGAATGCAAACCCTGCGGACCTCACGGATGGAAGCGGTGCCCGACCGGAACCGAAGCCTGCATGCGCGAGCTCACGCCGCAAACCGTTGTCGCTGCCGCTGAAAAATTACTCGGCATCGATTCAGGGTATCAAGACAGGCAGATCGACGGGTAAATCGTTTTTATTCCTTTAGAATGCCTTTCAGCACCGGCAGGATGTCTTCGGGTGTAATCGCCTGCATGCATTCATCATCTTTTCTGCATTTTCGCAAACTGCACGGCGCACAATTCAGTTCTTTGTGTATGACGTGGCCTTTGTAAGGTCCTGTCCGGCGCGGGTTTGCAGGACCGAACAGGGCGACGACCTCCTTTCCCAGAGCAACCGCCAGGTGCATCGGCCCGGTATCGCAGCTGACCACCAGGCGCGCACCGTCTATCACCGCTATCAGTTGCATCAGTGATGTTTGGCCCACCAGATTTATCAGCTCCGTTTTCGCCGCGGCTGTAATGCTTGCAGCCCGCTGGTTGTCCTCCGGCCCGCCGGTGAGAACACAGAAAATATGATAACGGTCGTAAATCGCATCTGCCAATGCAGCAAAGCGGTCCGGCAGCCAGCGGTTGGCCGGTTTGGTTGCCCCGATGTTCAATACGATGTATTCATCCGGCAGACCGGCCGGCGATGTGTCCGTCAGGGGAATATCCCAGCGAATCTCACGGGGTGCGGTGCCCAGGTAGGCGGCGAATTCCATATATTGCGTGAGCATATGTTCATTCGGATCTGCCGGGGGAATTCTTTCAAAAGGCAAGAGCCAGGTCATTTCCTTGCATCTTTTGCGATCGAAACCGATTTTTCGCCGGCTATCGGCCATCAGGCAGAAAAAACCGGACTTTAAAATTCGTTGAAGATCGAGAGTGATATCAAATTTCGTATGGCGAATCTGTTGTTTTACATTTCCCAGGGCTGCTTTCCAGTTGTGCTTGTCAAATAAAATGGCCTGATCGATCCACCCGTGGCTCGCAATCAACGGATAGCTCAGCGGTTCGACCAGCCAGTGGATGCGCGCCTTGAAATGGGTTTTTAAATGGATGGCCAGCGGAAGGGTGTTGATAACATCACCCAGGGCACCGAGTTTTATCAGCAGTATATCCATAGTGGCATCATCGCGTAACAGACAAACCGACCGGTGTCAATCATCTGTCGCTTAAAAAGCAGGCTTAAAGTGGATCTTTCCTTGACTGAGGACACACGTCCGCTAGGATTCATCTTCCAGAGCATAACCAGGGTTGGAGAAAATTTCTCTCACCTTCAGATATTTTAAAGTTGCGCAATTCTGTCGATTTTATATAGTTAGCAGTTGAACGAAAACTCGCCTAAATGTTTTGTTGGGTTTCGCCCTTAAAAATCACAAATTGTGAATTGCTTGGTTTTAGTAGGTTGGGTTGAGGTACGAAACCCAACATTACCGATGGGGCTCAACCCAAACTACTAAAGTAAACCCCGGTTGCAACACGGGGTACGAATCAACACCGGATTATACGCGCCGCAATGCTTTCAACACATACGACAACCTATCAAGACTACCGCATCGGTGCCAGCCGGCACCTCGACATCGGCCAGATCGAGCGACTCATTCAACTATTCGAGCAACCGACTCGGGCCCCCGGATCAATCCTGGGCGGGAGAACATCGATTACGGCCGATACCATCGACGGCATCGGATCGGTCGCGGTAAAATCCTACCGGCGTGGCGGGCTTGTAAGCTATTTCATCAAAAGAAAATATCTGCGCCTGGGCAAAACACGATGCCAGGTAGAGTTTGAGATGCTCAATAGAGCCAGTGCCATCGGTGTGGACGTCCCCCGACCGGTGGCATACGCTTACACAGGATGTCTGGTTTATCGATGCTGGCTGGTGACAAATGAAATCAAAGCCCACCGCACTCTGGCCGAATTGAGTCTGAAAGACCCGCAACGCGCCTTGAATCTCATAGAGCCGATTGCCGCACAGATAACGCGTCTCATCCGCCATAAGATCCGGCACGTGGACCTGCACCCGGGTAACGTGCTGGTTGATTCCGGAGGCAAAACCTATGTGATCGACTTTGACCGGGCTGGCACATCGGGGCTGAGCCAACATTCGCTGCGCAGCCGATATCTGGCGCGCTGGAAACGGGCGGTGCTGAAGCATCAATTGCCGGATGCGCTCTGGGAAAAACTGGAAGCCCGACTCTTGACACGTTGAAACGAACAAGTTTTGCAACGAGTACAGAATTTGCAGAAACCGAGCACATCAGCCGTCAGTCCGACCGTGAGTCACCTCTTTGAGACGGCTTTGAAGGTATCGGCTGAAAGCGGTCCGATCTTCTCCGAAATCCAGGCGGATGCCGATCACCACGAGCGTTACCGGCAGCGGTGTGCGATGCGCAATACGCGCGTAATCTTTTTCGGTGGTAACTAAAAGCTGCACACCGGCTTCTGCGGCCGCCTGGATGACCGATTGGATATCGCTGTCCGCGTACCGGTAATGGTCCGCAAAACCCCGAAAGCAGCAAAGAGTGCACCCATAACCCTCCACCGTCCGTTTAAAATCCTCATTGGCGGCGATGCCTGAAAATGCCAGGACTTTTTTGTCTTTCAGCCAATTTGTATCGGCCGTTAGCGTTTCGGCGGTGGCATCCGCATGGCCGGGTATGACGCATTTGATATACGGGCTGTGAGAAGTCCGGAATACCGGTCTTGCTCTGCCGATCTGATCCATCACACCGGCCGGCAGGGGTGTCTTTGCGGCGCTGGATGTTTGATTGGAGCGGGTCAGGACGAAGGCATCGCCACGGTTTAAAGCCGATGGCGCTTCGCGCAGCGGGCCGCGGGGCAGCAGGTGGTGGTTGCCCAGCGGCTTTTGACTGTCCAGCAGAACCAGATTGATATCGCGGACCAGTTTTAAATGCTGAAAGGCGTCATCAAAGATAATGACATTCGGATCGAATTCTTTGACGGCCTTTAAGCCGACCACAAACCGGTTCTGCCCCACCAAAACCGGCACCTTGATTTCCAGCAAGTGGGTCGCTATCATCCAGGGTTCATCACCGGATGTTTCTGCGGTCATTCGCATTTTTCGGCCGTCGCTGACAATCCCGCCGGTTGTTTCGGCTTTGCCCCCATATCCCCGGCTGATGACCACAGCCCGGTAGCCGATACGCTGTACCAGCTTAGCAACATGCATGGTCAGCGGGGTTTTCCCGGTCCCTCCCACGGTGATATTGCCGATGGAAATCACCGGGCAGGGCAGTTTTCTCGATTGCAGAAAACCGGTGCGGTACCCGGCGGCACGCACTTTTACCACCGCGCCGTACAGCCGCGAAAAGGCCAGCAGAATATTCCTTAAGACAAGGGTGTGCGCAGGATTTTCACCCCTGATAATGGTTTCGATCTTTTGCCTGAACGATTCCACCATGGCAGCAATAATTTCCGAAAAGGTGATTCACGTGCCATTCAATTTATCAGCAGGGTGTGGCGATGAACCCGCAACCCGCAACCCGTAACACGGAACATACAATATATTTCCTGCACCCATTTTCGACACCGTCGAGCGAAGATAAGCACAACATCAGTGACTAATATTCTACATTCATGAATACGACCACACCGTATCCGATGAAGATGAAATTCGCAATCCAGGCCGCGACAATCGGCGGCAGCATGCCACCGTATCCCAACGACAGACAAAAATTGAAGAATACCCAGTACAGAAAAGTAACGCCGAGCCCAAATCCGATACTCACCGACAGCCCCTGGGCCCCTCTTCGGCCGCGCCGCTTGATGCCGTAACCGGCGGCCACAAACGACAGGACCAGACATACGACCGGAAATGCCAGCTTGGCATGCAGGTCCACGCGGTAATTGGTGGCGTCATATCCTTCGGCTTCGACATTGCGGATGTAGGCCAGCAGTTCCATGAAATTCATTTCTTCCGATTTTTTGGCCACCCGTTTGAGCTCTTCGGGCTCATAATCAAACGGCTCCACACGTCGGGTATAGAATTTGATGTGATAATCATTTTCATCCGAAGCAGAATCTCGAGTTTGCTCCATGATGTCGTTAAATATCCATTGTCCGTCCGTGTATTCACCGGACTTTGCATCAATCCGGCGGTTGAGGCGAAATTTTTCGTCAAAATAATAGAGCGTTATCCCGGAAATGGTTTGTTTGGCATGCTGGTAGTATTTGATGTGGGCAATCGAGCGGTTGCCTTTGATCCAAATATTTTTCTGTCGCGAGGCCATGGCAGGCCTTTTTTTAACTTCCTCGAACCAGATGCGGTTGGCTTTCGTGATGGTGGCCGGCACGATCTGATCGGCCAGGAGAAACATGAAGATGGAAAACATCACGGCGATGACGATAACTGTTCTCAGCAGGTAGGCGGCACTGACACCACCGCTTCTCAAGGCGATGAGCTCGTTGTTTTTGTTCATTAACCCGAAGACGATCAAAATGGCCAGCAGGATTCCCACCGGAGCGATTTGGGCAACGACAAAGGGTATTCTGAACTGAAAAAAGACCAGAACCCTTGAAAAAGGAAGGCCGGCATCCATGAAGTTATCGATTTTCTCAAAAAAATCGACCGCCACAAAGATGCTGACGACAGCGATGAGAATGATGCTGAAGTATTTGAAGATCTCACTGGTGATGTAGCGGTCGAGAATCGACATGCCTGCCTCGTATCCTGGTCAGCGTAAAAATTTTAATCCGCCGCAGGCGGGTAAAGGTCTAATTCCCCGCCTCTTGGGGCGATTGTAAATATCCGGGCTCAGAGGACCCGGCTTTGGTTCAACCCCTGGAAGGGGGCGCTTTGTGATCGAGCTGCTTTCAACCTTCAACTGGAGCGTTGGAGTGTTGGAGTATTGGAAAACCGAAAACATGACAAACATTTGCCGGGAATCAAACCCGAGATTGACGGGATTCTCTTCCTTTGGCGCCCATGAGCCTTCGACCATTACTCCAATATTCCACCACTCCACCACTCCCTGGATTTTTCAAGGCAGAGCCGTCTGTCTGTGACCCGGCCCAGTGGACCAGGATTTCCATGTTTGATTATATTCAGGCGTTTTTGCGAGTACGGCGTTCTATAATCCGCTGCAAGAACTCGACAGCAAATCCAACGCGAACCGGTTGCTCGTTGGCGGTTTTGATCAATAGAAACACACCCAGCCCTCCCATAACAACATTCGGCAGCCACATGCCGATCAATGGCGGATAGGCGCCTGTTTCTCCAAACACCAATCCTATCGACAGAAGTATATAGTAGATCAAAAAATACACCAGGCCCAGCACCAATCCGGAGGATCGCTTAACCCGTTTGGACACAATGCCCAGAGGCAGCGCCAGAATACCCAGTGCGAAGCAGGCAATCGGAATCGAAAACTTTTTATGATATTCCATCAGCACCTTGTAGTAATATGCTGTTTTATTGCCGCTGGTTTTCAGGTATTGACGCAATTCGGACAGATTCATCTCTTTGCGGCCCTTGCGATTGCCTCCAGCCGTTATCGCTTTTTTCATATCGAGTCTAATATCGTAGATTTCGAAAGAAATGGTGTTGGCTGAGCGGTCGTCCAATCCGACCTGGTTGATAACACCGTCAAAGAGTCGCAGATGAAATATAAAGGTTTCCGGTTCACTGAACAGTTTGCCTTTTGGGGCGACAACGGTACTGACGATCTTTTCGTCCCGTTTGTCCTCGATGAAGACATCGATCAGCGTTTTATTCTGGATGTCGATCTTGTTAACGTACAGCATAACGTCGTTAAAACTGTCGTTGAAGGTCCTCTCTTTGAGGCCGATATCCAGATTGGCGGAAAACACCTTGAAAGTGAGTTGTTTAATCGCCGTTCTGCCCTGGGGTGTACCGTAGACCGCCATGAAATAGGCCAGCAGACCACCGATGAGACAGAACATTAAAACCGGAGGCAGAAGCCTGTACAAACTGACCCCGCCCGATTTCAGGGCCACGATTTCATTGTCGCCGGACAGGCGCAGAAAGGTGAGCAAAACCGCCATCATCGTCGACATGGGAATAACGTAGGTCAGAAAGTAGGGCGTTGAGAAAAGCAAAATTTTAACGACGACGAGCAGTCCCACGTTGAAATTAACAATCAGATCGGTGATTTTTAGCATCTCCGCCATCAAAAACACAAATGTGAAAAATACGAGATTGAGGACAAAAGGCGGAAACAGCTCCCTGAAAATATAGCGGTCGATGATCGAATTGATTTTCATTCTGAAAACGTCAGTTCTGATGTGAGGGCTCATCCATGGCGGTGTCACTGAACTGCATCTGATAGAGTTTGTAATAATCCCCTTGGCGGGCCATTAACTCTTCATGGTTGCCTTCTTCGGTAATCCTGCCGCCCACCAGCACAATAATCCGATCCGCATTAGCGACCGTGGACAATCGATGGGCAATTACAAAGGTCGTTCGTCCCTGCATTAGGTTCTCGAGCGCCTTCTGCACCAGTTTTTCCGACTCGGTGTCCAGTGCGGAAGTGGCTTCGTCCAGAATCAGAATCGGTGCGTCTTTGAGCAGTGCTCGCGCGATGCAAATCCGCTGTTTTTCGCCGCCGGAAAGCCGCGTCCCGAGTTCGCCGATATTGGTGTCGAATTTTTTGGGAAAATTCTGGACGAAATCATAAGCATAGGCGGCCCGGGCTGCGGCAAGGATTTCTTCCTCCGAGGCATCCGAACGGCCATAGGCAATATTGTTGTGGACCGAATCGTTGAAAAGAATCGGCTCCTGGGTGACGACGGCGATCTGTCTGCGCAGCGAAGCGATGGACGCATTGCGGATATCCACATCGTCAATGGTGATAGCCCCCTGGCTGACATCGTAAAACCGGGGAATGAGATTTACCAGCGATGTCTTGCCGCCGCCGCTCATGCCGACGAGCGCCAGCACATCTCCGGCCTTCACGTCGAGGTCGATATTTTTTAAAACCATCTCATCCTCATATTTGAAGGACACCCGCTCAAAGCTCACGCGGTGCGGTCGGGTGTGAATCTCGACCGGATGGGGATCCTCGGCGACTTCGTTGGGTCTTTCCACGATATCGAATATGCGGTCCGTGGCGGCCATCCCCCGCTGGATGGCGTTGTTGAATTTGCTGAGGTCTTTTACCGGCTTGTACAGCAGGATCAAAGCGGTCAGAAAAGAGACGAATGTACCGGCGGTAAAGGCACCTTCCATAACCTTCCACCCCCCGTACCAGACAATAAAGGCGGCCGCCACACCGCCGAAAAACAGGTTGATGGGGCTGGTAATGACCCGCGCGCGCGTCTCTTTCATCTCCATGCGAAAAAGGCGCCGGGTTTTTTCAAAAAATCGCTGCTTTTCGAAAGACTCCATGCCGAAGGCCTTGACGATCTTGTTTCCCGCAAAGGTTTCGTGCAGAAAGGAGCTGATATCGGCCATTTCCTCCTGGCAGCCGGTGCTGGTGCGCCGCACTTTTCTGCCGAAGATCACGATGGGAAAAAAAGCGGCCGGCAGCACCAGCAGGGCAAACAGGGCCAGATACCAGATTTGAAAGATCAACACGACAACGAGTCCGATAATGGTAAAACAGTCTCTCAGGGATCCGGTAATCGTGGATGAGACCATGTCGCGCACGAAGTTGACATCGTTGATGATGCGCGACATCAGCGCCCCGGTGGTTTCGCGCTGAAAAAAGGACAGCGGCAGGTCCTGGATCCGATCGTATAGATTGTTGCGCAGGCGGCGGATGATGTCCTGCCCCACGTAATTCATCAAATAATCGCCCCAGTAGGTGGATAAAGCGCGCATGAAATAGACAAAGATGATGACCAGCGGAACCAGGTTGAGCATGCGCACATCGTTGTTGACCAGAATCGAATCCACGACCGGCCGCATCAACCAGGCCGTGGCGGAAACGCCGGCAGATTCCACCAGCATGCACA
>Ga0126332_10000529_pt1 | contig 13601 bp, 15 predicted proteins | sample InaspJWI42metaG_FD_94482 | JGI IMG/M metagenome (GOLD analysis project Ga0126332, IMG submission 94482) | Marine gutless worms symbiont microbial communities from Oahu, Hawaii - Inanidrilus sp. 2 OAHU.JWI-42 metaG | ecosystem: Host-associated > Annelida > Digestive system > Unclassified...
CATTATGCTGCACATTAAAGAATTGACACAAAATTTCTAACACTCCTAACGATTATGAAAAACAATGTCTGGAAATGAAGGATGCCGCTTAACTGGGGTGTATCAAAAAGCTTGACCACGTCATTATCCCACAGCGAGCTCGACTTTAAAGGCAAGGGCAGCTCATCGGTATCGATACCAAAGCGCAGACGTGCGTAATACTTGCGCTCCGGTGCCAGGTTGTTGATATCCAGCATAGGGTAATTGTAAACCACTTCAATCGATTGCACCGCTGCTTTGCGATTTTCGAAGTAATGACGTTCCGAGCTGTTGATGTCGAGTACGACGAAAGAATCCAGCATCGGCAGGTGATGCAACAGATATTGCTGTTTGAGCGACACCACCTTGTCGTCGAACCAGTAGGCTTTCTCTGCTCGTATCTCTACTTCAAACATCAGCGGTACGGCAAATCCCTGATGGATGGCCATCAAGATGTAGTTCGGAATCTGGCTGTCGATTTCATGGCTGAGCCGCAACAAGGATTCGTCGAGTATAAACTCGGCTCGCTTAACGATGAAGGCATCGCGCTCCTGTGCCGGCGAGGGTAGCGGTTGCATATAGAGTAGCATGACCGCGACCAGCATCCAGAATCGGTGATCCAGGACTCCCAAGGTTTTCATTGGTCGGGCTGCTTCGATAGCAGTGCATAATAAAACCCGTCCATATTGTCACTGCCGGTTAAAATCTGGCATCCATTGGGCCGCGCCTGGCCCCAGTCGGATTCGGTTAGTGGCAGTTCGACGCAATCGTCGTGGCGCTGCAGAAAATTCCCAATCTGGACTTCGTTCTCCTCCTTGAAGATGGAACAGGTGCAATAAAGCATTTTCCCTCCTGGTTTCAGCAGGCGCCACAATGCATCCAGAATATCTCGTTGCAGCGCAAGCAGCGATATTATATCGCTTTCGCGGCGCAATAGTTTGATGTCGGGATGCCGGCGCATGACGCCGCTGGCCGAACAGGGGACATCCGCCAGGATCGCGTCGTAGCGGCCGCCCGAAAACCAGCCATCGGGTTTTGCGGCGTCGCCCACCAGCAGCTGCGCCGTTTTTCCGATGCGCGTCAGATTTTGCTGCAACCGTTCGAGCCGGGTTTCGCTTGAATCGAGCGCCGCGAGCCGAATAGCCTCGTATTGCTGCAGCAAATGCATCGCCTTACCCCCAGGTGCGGCGCAGGCATCGAGCACCCGCGCATCTGGTTTGCAAGCCAGCAGATCGGCCGCGAGTTGTGCCGCGGCGTCCTGTGCGCTCAGTAAACCCTGCTCGAATCCGGCCAGGCGGCCAACCTCGCAGGGTGACGGTAATTCGATAGCGCTCGGCACTCGCCGGTGCCGGACAGCTTCGATTCCATCCACCGCCAACCTGGCGATTACTTCGTCGACGGTAATTTGCCGGGTATCGACACGCAGAGTCATCGGCGGGCGATCGTTGCCGCGAATCAATAGCTGCCGCGCCTGGTCGGGCCAGTCGCACTCGATCCGTTGCACAATCCAGTCCGGATAGGCCTGCGCCTTGAGATCTTCATCCAACACCTCGCCTTCCCGTATTACCCGCCGCAATACCGCGTTAACCAAACCCCGCGCCCAGGGCTTTTGCTGCGCCCGCGCCAGATTAACCGTTTCATTGACCGCGGCGTGGTCATCGGTTTTCATAATTAACAGCTGATACAACCCGAGCAGAAGAATGATCTCGATATCGCGATCGCGCTCGCGCAGTGGCTTTTGCAAGCGGGACGCGAGTAACGCCGACAGCGCGAAATACCACCGGCACAAGCCGAAGGCCAACTCGCGGCACAAGCCAAGATCACGCGCCGGCGCGGACAACGAACGGTACCAGTCGGAGCTGAAAATATCATCCAACGAACGACCCTTATTCACCACCTGCAGCATCACCTGCAACGCCAGCCAGCGGGGGTTTTCGGTTTTCACGTTGTCGAGCCGAGCCGACAAGCGCTCAGATTACGTGCGTTCAGAGCCTGCGCCGCATCGCATCGATTGCGTCCGGCAAACTGCAATTCGGTAATTTGCAGTAGGCCATCGCCACACTGCACGTAGACCCCGCTCTTGTCATGCAGCACTACTTCTCCGGGTTGGCCCGCGGTCTGATCACCGCCCGGCCGCGCTCGCCATAGTCTCAGATTCTGGTCATCGAGATAACTAAAACTGACGGGCCACGGATTAAACGCCCGCACTTCGCGTAACAGCTGCGCGAGCGGTTTCTGCCAATCGATTGCGGCCTGCTGTTTGAGCAACCGCGGTGCATAGGTAACCAACGCCTCGTCTTGAACACGCGCCTGTTGCAAACCGGCTTCAATATTATCCAGCGATTCCGTCAATAGCTCCGCCCCGAGCGGCGCCAGGACGTCATGTAAATCACCGGCACTCCAACCGGCATCGATTTCGATCCGGCGGCTGGCGATTATCGCGCCGCTATCCAGTCCCGGCTCCATTTTCATCAAGGTGACGCCGCTGTAATCGTCGCCGGCCAGAATTGCCTGCTGGATCGGTGAGGCGCCGCGCCAACGCGGCAGTAGCGAAGCGTGGATATTGATGCAACCCAGACGCGGTGCCGCCAGCACTTCCGGCGGCAGCAATAGGCCGTAGGCGGCGACAACCATTATATCCGCCTGCAATCCAACCAGTTGGTCGACCGCTTCCGCGGACTTGAAATTCGGTAACTGGTATATCGGTAACCGATGTTCGAGGGCACAGCTTTTGACCGAACTTGCCTGCAGTTTACGACCGCGCCCGGCGGGACGATCTGGTTGGGTATACACCGCAATGACTCGATGTTTGCCCTGCAACAGCGCCTGCAATGCCGGCACGGCAAACTCCGGGGTCCCCGCAAAAATTATCTTGAGCATGATCCGGGAACGGTTACTTGGCTTGCTGTTTCTGCTGTTTAACCAGCTTGCTGCGAATTCGGTTGCGTTTCAGACTGGACAGGTAATCGACAAACAACCTGCCTTCGAGGTGGTCCATTTCGTGCTGGATGCAGACTGCCTCAAGCCCCTCCGCCTCGAACTCCGACACCTCGCCGTCGGTATTCTGGGCACGCACGCGGATGCGTTCTGCGCGGCTCACCTTTTCATAAAACCCCGGCACCGACAGGCATCCTTCATCCATTTCCTCTTCGCCGTCAGACGCGATGATCTGCGGATTGATCAGACTGCGCGGCCGATCACGCCCTTCGGATACGTCCATCACCAGCAACCGAATGTGTCGATCGACCTGGGTTGCAGCCAAACCGATCCCGGGTGCTTCATACATGGTTTCGAACATATCGCTAACCAATTGTTTCAACTCCGCGTCGAACTCGGTAACCGGTTTTGCGACGGTTCTAAGACGCGTGTCTGGAAAATGTAAAATATTTAATAAAGCCATGGTTAAAAACTTCAAGAAAAATTATAACTAGTTGTTCCAAGTCGATGATTATACTAGTATCTTTGCCACTATATAGCTTGTAGTCGGTCAAATTTAGGCTACAATCCGTCAATTAGTTCCGTATTTTCAGGGGTTTTTATGCCTGCCGACCACAATAGACAGCTTATAAAGGGATTGATTCTGCTCTCGGGCATGGCGCTAATCGCCTCCTGCGCCGAACCGCCACCTCCCTACTCGGTCGTTTACGACGAAGCACCGCCGCCGGACGTGGTAACCGTTGAAGCGCAAATTCCCGTAGCTGAAACGGAAACCGTCGAGACAATCGTTTACGAACCCGAATTCCCTGAAACCTATATTGTACAAGAAGGCGATACGCTATGGGATATCTCGACCGTATTTCTGCGGGACCCCTGGTTCTGGCCCGAAATCTGGTTCAAGAATCCTCAGGTCGAAGATCCGCATCTTATTTATCCCGGGGACACGCTCGCGATCATTTATGTCGGCGGCGAGCGCCGGGTACAGATTCTGAACCGTGGCGAAGACGGCTCGGTCGTATCCCAGACTTCGCAAGGTCTCAAGATCGTCAAGGTCAATCCCAGGGTACGCAGCCAGCCGATCGATGCAACTATCGCGTCGATACCGATCGATGCGCTGCGCCACCTGTTGGAACGCCCGATTGTTATCGACCTGGATACGCTGAGAGACTCGGCCTATGTGCTTTCCAGCCTCGACGACCACTTGATCAACAGCATTAACGATAAACTTTACGTGCGTAAGCTCGACATGTCGAATGGCAACGGCCGCTATCACATTTATCGTCCCGACCGCCCGCTGTTCGATCCGAATACCGATGAACTACTCGGCTACCAAGCGCTTTATGTCGGAGAATCGAAGCTGCTGCTGCGCGGCGACCCGGCCTCGATCCGGGTGACCAATTCCGAACGCGAAATCCTGCGCGATGATCGCGTCATGCCGATGGATAACACCAATTTCGAACGCGACTTCATCCCGCGGCCCCCGGAGACCGACGTCAACGGTGAAATCGTTGCGCTGCTGGACGCCATCTCCCAGACCGGTATTTACCAGACAATTGCGATCAATCTGGGGCAGCGCGACGGGCTCGAATCCGGCAATATACTGCGATTTCGTCGTACGGGAAGCATCATCCCCGACCCGGCCGAGCAAGATCCGAGATTCCGCGTCAAGTTACCCGACGAGCAGGTCGGCATGGCGATGGTTATCCGCTCCTTCGAAAAAATGAGCTACGCGCTCATCATGGAGGCCGATTTCCCGGTTATCGCCAACGATTACGTTCAATCGCCGTAGCGCTGCTGCGTACCTCACAACATCGGCAACTCACTGGCACCAGGCATTGTCCTGGTGTTATAGTATCCGGGTCTACATGGAATGGAGACCATCATGCACAAGGATCTGCTGCCGGATTTCCTGCACCTCTATCACAGCTTCGCGACGCGCAGCCAAGTACTGTTGCAATTACTCGAACACTTCAACGGCGACCCGCGACTTATCCGTCACAGCCGTCCCGACGAATTGCGCGCACTCGGTTTCATGCCCCCGGCCATCGCCCGGGTCGCTGCAAGTCAGGTACGGCAGGTAGAGCGGGACCTGGCCTGGGCGCAGGCCGAAAACAATCACCTGATTTGTTACGACGACGAGGTGTACCCGGTGCTGCTGCGCCAGCTCAGCGACTTCCCTCCCCTGCTGTACGCCAGCGGTGATCTCGATTTGTTGCGCCAACCTCAAATCGCCATTGTAGGAAGCCGGCGCTGCACCCCGGGCGGCGCCCAGACCGCGTTCGATTTTGCCGCGGGCCTGAGCGCAGCGGGCCTGAGCGTTACCAGCGGCATGGCGCTCGGTATCGACGCCGAGGCGCACAGCGGCGCGCTGCATGCCGGGGGTAAAACGCTGGCCGTTACCGGCACCGGCCTCGACGTAATCTACCCGCGCCGCAATCGCGGGCTGGCGGCGGAAATACAGCGGAACGGATTGATGTTAAGCGAATTTCCTCTAGGCACCGCTGCGCGTAAACCAAACTTTCCGCAGCGCAACCGGATTATCAGCGGACTGTCCCTGGCGACCCTGGTGGTCGAGGCCGCGCGGCGCAGCGGCTCACTGGTTACCGCGCGGCACGCCGCCGAGCAGGGGCGCGAGGTTTTTGCGGTGCCGGGATCGATTCATAACCCCCAGACCCGCGGCTGTCACGACCTGATTCGCGACGGCGCACAGCTCGCCGAGGAACCGCAAGACATAATCGGGGAGATCGCTCACCTCGTTGGCTTCGTCAATCAGCAGCCTGAACCCGCGCCGGCGATAGCACCGAAAATTGTCGATACCGAGCATCGACAGTTGCTGCGGGCGATCGGCTACGACCCGGTAAACTGTGACATACTTGTGCAACGCAGCGGCTTGACCATCGATAAGCTTTCATCCATGCTACTATTACTTGAGCTAAATGATTTAATTCAATCGGCACCTGGCGGCTGCTACGTCAGGATCTAGATGAGGTATCCATGAAAGAAGGCGTTATCGACGTTCTGATGTACATATTTTCGAGTTATGCGGACCAAGATGAAAATCTGCCGGAAGACCGCGATGGCATCGATGCCGACCTGCGCGCAGCCGGTTTCGATCCACTCGAAATCGACAAGGCATTCGAATGGCTGGACGGACTGGCGGAAGCCGATGATGCAACCACCACGGATCAGTCGGCAATTGCCACCCGGGTACTCGCTGCCGAGGAAAGCGCGCGCCTGGCCTACAACGCGCAGGGCTTTCTACTGTTTCTCGAGCAGTCAGGAGTACTCACTCCGCGCCTGCGAGAAATGGTTATCAATCGGGTCATGGCGCTCGAGTCGGATTCCGAAGTCGATATCGAGGAATTAAAGTGGGTCGTCATGATGGTGTTGTTCAATAGCTCGGACGAACAGGATGAAAACGCGCTGATGCATTACGAAGATATCGTATTTGCCGATCAACCCGCCGTTTTTCATTGAACCGGACAACCTTAGTCATCTCAGCGGACCAGCTACATTAAATGGCCAGCAATCTCGTTATCGTAGAATCGCCTGCGAAAGCAAAAACCATCGAAAAATATCTGGGCAAGGACTTCAAGGTGCTTGCCTCCTACGGGCATGTGCGAGATCTCGTACCCAAGGAAGGCGCGGTCGAGACCGATAACGCTTTCAAAATGAACTACTCTCCGGTGGAGCGCAATCAAAAGCATATCGCCAACATCAAGAAGGAACTGAAGAAGGCCGATTCGATTTACCTCGCAACTGACCCAGACCGCGAAGGTGAAGCCATTTCATGGCATTTATACGAATTGCTCAGGGAAAAAAACCTGATGAAGAATAAGCGCGCCTACCGGGTGGCGTTTTACGAAATCACCAAACAGGCGGTGTCGGAAGCCATCGAGCACCCGCGCGAAATCACCATGGACCTGGTCAACGCACAACAGGCACGCCGTGCGCTCGACTACTTGGTCGGCTTCAATCTGTCGCCCTTGCTGTGGCGTAAAATTCGGCGGGGGCTGTCGGCCGGCCGCGTACAAAGCCCTGCCTTGCGCATGATCGTCGAGCGCGAACTCGAAATCGAGGCTTTCAATCCGCAAGAATACTGGAGCATCGAATCCGACAATAAATTCGATGGCCAACCGTTTAGCGCGAAACTGAATAAGCTGGGCGGCGAAAAGGTCAAACAATTCACTATTACCAATGCCGATCAGGCCAATGCAGCCCACCGCAGTTTAAGCGACGCTGCGCAAGGCAAGCTGCGCGTCGACAAGGTCGAAAAGAAACAACGCAAACGCAACCCGGCACCGCCGTTTACGACTTCGACACTGCAGCAGGAAGCCGCGCGCAAGCTCGGGTTCGGGGCGCAACGCACCATGCGCACCGCGCAACGGCTCTATGAAGGCCTCGATATCGGCGCCGGCCAGGTGGGTCTCATCAGTTACATGCGCACCGATTCGGTATCTTTGTCGAGTGACGCACTGCTTGAAATACGTGACTTTATAGCCGACAAATTCGGCGACAACAATCTGCCGGAAACGCCGCGCGAGTACAAAACCAAATCGAAAAATGCACAGGAAGCACACGAAGCAATCCGTCCGACGAGTGCGCACAACGAACCCTTTAAGATCAAACAGCACTTGGGAGATGACGAATTTCGGCTCTATAGCCTGATCTGGAAACGCACCATGGCCTGTCAAATGATCCATGCGACACTGGACACGGTCGCGGTCGATCTGGGATGCGGCGGCGATCATAGTTTTAGGGCCAACGGTTCGACGATTCGCGACCCGGGATTCATGCGGGTTTACATCGAAGACAAGGACGAACCGAAAAAGGACGACGGCAAGGAGAATTTACTGCCGCCGCTGCAGGAAGGCGATATCGTCGACCTCAAAGAAATCAGGCTGGAACAGCATTTCACCGAACCGCCGCCGCGCTACAGCGAGGCCTCGTTGGTCAAGGCGCTCGAAGAATACGGTATCGGACGACCGTCAACCTATGCCTCGATCATCACCACCCTGCTCGACCGCGAATACGTCGAACTCGAAAGCAAGCGCTTCCACCCTACCGATGTCGGCCGCGTGGTGGCACGCTTCCTGACGCAACATTTCAAACAGTACGTCGATTACGATTTCACCGCACAACTCGAGGATTCGCTCGACGCAATTTCGCGCGGCGAGACGGAATGGCTGCCGCTGATGGAAGAATTCTGGAAGTCGTTCAAGACCCAAGTAGACGACAAGATGGAAAACGTCAGTCGCGACGAGGCGATTCAATCGCGTCAGCTCGGCATCGACGAAAAATCCGGCAAACCGATATCGGTGCGCATGGGCCGTTATGGACCTTTTGTACAGATTGGTACGCGTGACGATGAAGAAAAGCCGCGGTTTGCAGGTTTGCGACCGGGGCAAAAAATGGATTCGATTACGCTCGAGGAGGCGCTGCAACTGTTCAAATTGCCGCGTGAACTCGGTCTTTCCCCCGAGGGTGAGCAGATATCCGCGAATATCGGTCGCTTCGGCCCTTATGTGAAATTCGATAACAAATTTGCTTCGCTCAAGGTCAAGGAAGGTGACGACCCTTATACGATTACGCTCGAGCGCGCCCTGGAACTGGTGGCCGAAAAAAAGGAATTCGATGCCAACCGTGAAATCAAGGTATTTGAAGGTACCGATATTAAGATCCTACGCGGCCGCTACGGACCTTATATTACCGACGGCAATAAAAACGCGCGCATACCCAAAGACGTCGAAGAACCGGCCAGTCTCGATCTGGAAACCTGCCAGGACCTGATCGAAAAAGCGCCATTGCCTAAATCGAAACGTAAAAAAGCAGCCGCCAAGAAAAAGGCCGCGGTTAAAAAATCCGCCAAAAAGAAGTCTGTAAAGAAAAAGACCGCCGCCAAAAAAGCAACTGCCAACGCCAGCTGAAATCCTCCTGTTATGAGTCCCTGGGCATTGAATCGCTTTATCCACGCGATCTCGAGCGGTGCGGTATTTGGTTACCCGACTGACACGATTTGGGGCTTTGGCTGCCATCCGCTGATAGCCGACAGCGTTTCCCGTATTCTGCAAATCAAAAAACGCTCCCCGGAAAAAGGATTAATTCTGTTGAGTTCCAAAATCGAGTATTGCACAGCTTATCTCGAAGTCGAACCGGAACAGCTCGCGCCGATTCGCTCGCCCTGCTCGCAACCGACCAGCTGGCTGATTCCCGCGAGCGCATTTTGCCCGGACTGGATTCGCGGCAGTTTTCCGAGCGTAGCGATCAGGATCACCGACCACCCCCTGCTGCAGATCCTATGCGACCGCCTGCAGACCCCGATCGTATCGACCAGCGCCAATCGTGCGGGGCGCGTCCCGGTGCGCAATTCGCTGCAGCTACGTAAACAGTTCGGCGACGAGCTCGATTTTATCGTCAACGGCTTCGCCCCGGGCAGCGGCAAGCCGAGTAGGATAAAATCCTTGCTCAATGGGACCATTGTCAGGAGTAATCGTTGATAGACATCGAAGGCGTGAGCGCTTATCTGTTGCGTTTGCAGGAAAGCATTACCAGCGAACTGCAGGATATCGACGGCAAAGCCCGCTTTGAAGTCGACGAATGGCAGCGTCCGGCCGGCGGCGGCGGACGCAGCATGGTGTTGCGTGACGGCGCAGTTATCGAACAAGGCGGCGTCAACTATTCGGAAGTATTTGGCGACGACCTACCGGCTTCGGCAACCGCGCATCGACCCGAGCTGGCGGGCCGGCAGTTTCGCGCCATGGGCGTATCGCTGGTCATTCATCCCGACAATCCCTATATTCCGACCTCGCACGCCAACGTCCGCTTTTTTATTGCCGACAAAACCGGCGCGGACCCGATATGGTGGTTCGGCGGCGGATTCGATCTAACTCCTTACTACGGCTTCGAGGCCGATTGCCGGCACTGGCACCGGATCGCTAAACAGGCCTGCGACGCCTATGGCCCCGAACGCTACGATACCTACAAAAAGTGGTGTGACGAGTATTTTTACCTAAAACACCGCAACGAGGCGCGAGGCATCGGCGGCCTGTTTTTCGACGATCTCAACGAACCAGACTTCGAAACGGCGTTCGCCTTCATGCGCAGCGTCGGGGATCACTACCTGCCGGCCTATGCACCAATCGTCGAGTCTCACAAAAACGACCTCTTCGGGGAACGCGAAAAGAAGTTTCAATGGTATCGCCGCGGACGCTATGTCGAGTTCAACCTGGTATACGATCGCGGTACGCTGTTTGGTCTGCAGTCGGGTGGGCGCACCGAATCAATTCTGATGTCGCTGCCCCCGGTGGTCAACTGGCGCTATAATTATCATGCCTCAGCGGGCAGCCCCGAGGCGGAATTAACCGATTACTACCTAAAGGCACGAGACTGGTTGGCGCAAGATGGATAATATTTTTCCGGAAATCGAAGTAGGCAAGGCGGACGACGTGTTTAACAAATGCGACCTCTGCACCAACTCCAAGTGCTGCACCTACGTAACCCAGCAAATCGATACTCCGAAATCAAAATACGATTTCGAAATTCTGCTATGGCAAGTATCGCACGCTGCGGTCGGCGCCTATAAAGACGACGATGGCTGGTTCGTCATGTTCGAGGCGCGCTGCCAGCATCTATTAACCGACGGTCGCTGCAATATTTATCACGCTCGCCCGACGATATGTCGCTCGCATAGCAATGACTACTGCGAATATGATGCGCCTGCCGAAGATGGTTTCGAGCTTTATTTCCCCGACTACGAATCACTGCTGCAATACTGCAAAAAGAGATTCAAGCGCTGGTCAACCGGGAACCCGCCCCCGGCCTGAACAATAATCCGCCGAGAATGATAGGGCCGGTTGATCATGTCGCTGCACGTTAAACATCGCCTGCTAATTGCGATCACTATGTGCGCGCTGATCGCGACCCTGCTGGCACCGCGTTTTCCCCAGGATCCTGCTTATCATCTGTTTGCCGATCAAACCAGTTGGCGGGGAATTCCAAATGCGCTCAACGTTCTGACCAATCTTATTTTCGCCTGGGTCGGCATCGAGGGACTGTACCGGCTGCTGATACAAAAACGGTTGCAGATTCAGGCGCAGCTTTATCCCGCCGGCTTTACATTTTTTACTGCACTGACAGGCGTTGCCGTCAGCTCGATCTATTATCACTGGTCTCCCGACAACCTGTCGCTGGCCTGGGATCGGCTGGCGATAACACTCGGCTTCATGTCCTTTATTACGATATTGCTGGCGGAACGCGTTTCGCTACGGGTGGCCGGCAAGCTGTTCCCGCTGCTGCTGATCACGGGTGCCGCCAGTGTCGTTTATTGGCATTTCAGCGAACTGGCGGGGCGGGGAGATTTGCGCTTCTACGCGCTGTTTCAGTTTCTGCCGATCCTGCTGACACCCGTGATTCTAATCTTTTTCGAACCTGGCCATACCCGCAATTCGGACATCTGGTGGCTGTGGATCTGGTACCTCGTGGCCAAGCTCTGCGAAATTTCCGACCACGAAATTTACCTGTGGCTCGAATTCTTAAGCGGTCACAGCCTGAAACATATCGCCGCGGGCATCGGCTGCCTGGTATTCTTGCGTCATCTGCGTTTGCGCAGGGTACTGCCGGCATGAACAAGCTACTGGTCAGCGCCTGCCTACTCGGCAACCCGGTGCGTTACGACGGCAAGGCGAAAATCCTACAACACGCCGGGCTGGCGGCGCTGATCGAACAGCAGCGCGTGGTCGGGTTTTGTCCCGAAGTAGCGGCAGGATTGCCGATACCGCGCGCCGCGGCAGAGCTTCAGGCGGGCGACGGGAAGGCGGTCATCGCCGGTCGGGCAACTGTGGCCACGCGGGACGGCAGCGACGTGACGCACTATTTTGTGACGGGCGCGAAGCAGGCGCTGGAACTCTGCAAGCAGCAGGGCATCGGGGTTGCGGTGCTGACCGAATCGAGCCCATCCTGCGGCAGCGGCAACATCTACGACGGTAGTTTCAGCCGTCATTCGATTCCGGGAAGCGGCGTTACCGCCGCGCTGTTGCAGCATCATGGAATTCGCGTCTTCAATCAACACCAACTGGATGCGGCGCTTGAATTTCTTGAATCCGAGCGCGCCGGATAAAATGCAGGATTCCACAGCATTATCCGGTGTCGGCCAATTAAGTCCGTCCAATTGCTGCGCCAAAAGTAACGGCTCAAGACCCTTAAAGAGAAGATTGTAGCGTGACCGACAAAAAAGAAAATGCGGTAAACATTGTCGATTTCATTCTCGATTTATTCGCCGGCCGCGCCGCCCGCGAACACCTGGGCGAGGCCGTTAGCATGTCGCAGCACATGGAGCAAACCGCGGCTTGCGCCGCGGCCGACGCAGCCCCCGACAAATTGTTAATTGCCGCGCTGCTGCACGACATCGGCCATTTTATCGGCGACCGTCCGATCGAGGCCCTCGAAAACGGCTGCGATTACTCGCATGAGGAAGCGGGTGCCGACTATCTGCGCCCATATTTTCCGCCTTCCATTACCGAACCCATTCGACTGCATGTGGCGGCCAAGCGATATCTGTGCGCGACCGACGGCGAGTACTTCGACCGCCTGTCGGATGCTTCGGTGAGCACGCTTCAGATACAGGGAGGTCCGATGAGCACCCAGGAGATCGCTTGTTTCGAGGCCAATCCCTATTACCGGGATGCCGTAAAACTGCGCCGTTACGACGATGACGGCAAGGTCGCGGGCTTGACTATCAAACTGGCGAGCGCATATCGCGCAACCCTGTTGTCGCAGCTATTAACCTAATTATGTCCACTATCCGCACCCGGCAATTACCCAACTGCTTATGAAATACCGGGGCATTGTGTTCGACAAGGATGGAACCCTGCTGGATTTCAAGCAGACCTGGTTACCGATTTACCGCTACGCCGCACTGGAATTTGCCGCGGGCGACCGGCAACTGGCCGGTCGCTTGCTGACGCGGCACGGCTTCGCCGCCGCGCAGAATCGATTTACCGGCGGCAGTCTGCTCGCCGCCGGCAATAATCGTCAAATCGCCGAAGCCTGGGCAATCGAGACCGGGAAAACCGATCGGGTCGATGCGTTAAGCCGACGTTTAAACGAAATCTTTTGCGAACTGGGCGCGCTGCATGCGACCGCAGTCGATAAACTAGCCGACACCCTGCGCCGCTTGAAACAAAGCGGGTACAAGCTCGGGGTCGCCACCGCCGATAGCCGCCAGGGTATCGTCAATACCCTGCAATCCTTCGAGGTCTTGCCGCAGTTCGATTTCCTCGCGGGTTATGATAGCGGTCACGGTCTCAAACCGGAGGCCGGCATGGTGCTCGCTTTCTGCAACGAAATGGGATTCGCCGCGGAAACCGTGGTCGTGGTTGGCGACAATCGCCATGACATCGAAATGGGCAGAAATGCCGGTGCCGGGCTCTGCATCGGCGTATTAACCGGCACCAGTACCCGCGAAGACCTGCAGGACATTGCCGACATCGTCTGCGACGATATCGGCAGTCTGCCTGAGATTTGCGGACTAGCCTGCATGTTGCATGAGTAACACAAGATATAGGCTTGTTTTCGATTTTTCGTTGTTTTGGATTTAGGTTTGGCGAGATCGGGACGCTGCAGCTGATGATTGCTTGGCTTGTACTGGC
>Ga0126332_10000530_pt1 | contig 13595 bp, 9 predicted proteins | sample InaspJWI42metaG_FD_94482 | JGI IMG/M metagenome (GOLD analysis project Ga0126332, IMG submission 94482) | Marine gutless worms symbiont microbial communities from Oahu, Hawaii - Inanidrilus sp. 2 OAHU.JWI-42 metaG | ecosystem: Host-associated > Annelida > Digestive system > Unclassified | place...
AACGTTATATTGGATAGTTACATATATCATAATTAGGAGCCCTTTACTACTTCAAAGCAGTAAACATAGAAGATAATTGTTAGCCGTAAGCCCTTATTAAGAGGTGCGAAACTTGAGAAAACAATAAATAAAATGACGGAGTGAAGCGACCTCCACAAATCTTCAATCTTCAATCTTCAATTCCGGTTTATCCGGGTTGGGTCATCGGTGATAGGTTAAGGAATTTTATCGGTTAATAGGCTTATCCATAATGAGGAAGGGAGAGATGAAAAGGATATTATCAGCAGCGATGGTTATTTTTCTGACACTATGCCTTTTACCCGGTTTTGCTGTGGGCGCGGAAAAAATTCTGAAAATGTCCACAACCACAAGCACTCAGGCATCCGGGCTGCTCGATCAATTGCTGCCAGCTCTTGAAAAGGATACTGGGATCAAGGTTAAGGTGATTGCCAAAGGAACCGGGGCGGCCATCAGAGACGGAATGGACGGTAATGTGGATGTGATATTCGTGCATGCCAAAGCCCGGGAGGAAAAATTTGTCCGCGAAGGATACGGCACCAAACGTTATGCCGTGATGCACAATGATTTTATCATCCTGGGATCTGCGGGCGATCCGGCCGGGATCAAAGGTATGAATCAGGCAGCGACGGCGTTAAAAAAGATAGCCGTAGCCGAAAAAACGTTCGTATCCCGTGGTGATGACAGTGGTACGCATACCAAGGAGCAAACCCTCTGGCAGGCGACCGGATTGCTTTTGGAAAATGAAACAACTTTCATTGTAAAGAAAGGCAAAAAGCGATCGATCCGATTTTTGCATCCGCAAGGACTCGGCACGTGGTATTTTTCCATCGGCCAGGGCATGGGTAAAACGATTACCTTCGCCGATGAGAAGGGCGCATACACCCTCGCAGATCGCGGAACTTATCTCAAGTACAAATACGGCCGGGACGTACCCATCGATCTGCAAGTCCTGTGTGATGGCGACCCGCTGCTGAGCAATCCATACGGTATTATTCCGATCGATCCCAAAAAGCATCCGCATGTAAAGCATGGACTGGCCAAGGAATTTGCGCAGTGGCTGGTCTCGGAAAGAGGGCAAACGATCATTAGAAATTACCGGCTGCTCGGCAAGCAGCTGTTTTACCCGGACTCAATCCCCTAACGGGGAATTGAGTCGGTTGAGCCCGTTGAGCCGGTTTGCCCGTTAGCCCGTTTACCCGTTGGATAAGGGACCTGTTAAATCGATTAAACTGTAATTCATATTGTCGAAGTTATCATCGTGTTTCCAAAACCATGAGCCTCTGCCATTATTGTTGACTGGCATTCGAAAATTATCAGGCGAGTGTTAACCGACTCAATTCTGCAAAGCGGGATTTTATTTTGAATTTGAAGTATAAACGTTTAACCCGAAAACCTCGATCATCTGCCTAACCGGCAAACAGGCTAACGGGCAAACCGGCAAATCCCGCCATGGCGGGACTCAACCGACTAACGGGCTAAACCGGCTAAACGGGCCCAACCGGCTCAACCATATTAAACCATGGATCTATTAATCGACAGCTTCGTCTCCGCTATCCTGCTCGTCGCATCTTTGGACCCCGAAATGCTCAACATCATCGGGGTGTCTTTGAAGGTGAGCTGCGCATCGACCATCATCGCCGGTTTCATCGGCGTTCCGCTGGCCTTCACGATCGCGTTCGGCGAGTTTGCCGGTAAACGCATGGTGATCACCATACTGAACACCCTGCTGGCACTGCCGACCGTCGTTATCGGCTTGTTTGTCTATGCCTTTATCTCCCGCAGGGGTATTTTGGGGATTTTCGATCTTCTTTATACCCAAAAAGCGATCATCTTCGGCCAGGTGCTGCTGATAATTCCCGTGATTGCCGTGTTTACAATTGCGGCGATCAGCCGAATCGACCAGCGCTATCGCAAAACAGCCATGACCCTGGGTGCCAATCACCGGCAGACTGCCTGGGTGGTATTCAGAGAAGCCCGCTTTGGTATTGTGGCCGCCGTCATTGCCGCCTTCGGTCGGGTCATCGCCGAGGTGGGTATCAGTATGATGCTCGGAGGCAATATTAAAGGTTTTACCCGCACCATGACCACCGCTATGGCTCTCGAATACGACAAGGGCGCCTTTACCCTGGCAGTGGCTTTGGGTATCGTGCTGCTGGTGATCAGTTTCGGTATGAACCTGATGTTTCATTTTTTTCAGGGAAGGACGCGCGTGTAATGCTGTATGAAATATCACGGCTGACAAAGGTTTACGGCACCCGGACCGTATTGGACATCCCTTTCCTGGAAATCGAAAAAAGCCGCATTTACGCCCTGTTGGGCCCGAACGGTGCCGGCAAAACGACGCTGCTCAATATCCTTGCCTTTCTGGATCCTCCCACCGGCGGCACGATTTATTACCGCTCGCAACCGGTGCGGCAGCCGGGGACAGACCTGCAGGCCCTGCGCAAATCGGTGGTCATGGTCGATCAGCATCCCATCCTTTTTACGACAACCGTCTACCGCAACCTGGAGTTTGGATTGAAGATTCGGGGGTGGTCCGCAAAAGAGCGGGAGCGGATCATCGCTGAATCCCTGGATCTTGTCGGGATGCGCGACTTTGCCGGTGCGCCGGCCCACCGGCTCTCCGGGGGTGAGACCCAGCGGGTGGCGCTGGCACGTGCCCTGGCCCTCTCCCCCGATGTTTTCCTGTGCGATGAACCCACCTCGGGCGTCGATGTGGAAAATCGGCATATCGTCGTCAATATTTTGCAGACGATTAATGCAGAAAAAAAAATCAGTGTCGTTTTCACGACCCATGACCGCTCCCAGGCAAATGCGCTGGCGCAGGACATTCTCGTTCTGGATCGCGGCCGACTGATCCCGGCGGCGTACGAAAACATTTTAAGCGGGACTATTGAGCAGGCGAAACTTTCCGGATACCGGTTCGTCCTCCGGAACGGAATGGCCTTTGATGTTCCCGTGAGTCAAGTGAAAGGAAGGTCGGGCATTGCAAAGGCTTTCCTGGATCCGGCCGGTATAGAAATTGCAAAAATGGAAGAAAATGTCGAACGGCCGAGTGCCCTCAGTGGACGGATTGCGAGCATTACAGCCGAAAATGGGAAAATCAGACTGGTCGTCGATTCAGGGGTATCGATCAACATATTGCTGTCCGTCGATGATTACCGGTCAAAGAAGGTAATGGTCGGTGATAACGTCAAGGTGGAGACTGCACCCGGATCGGTTCACATACTTTAATCAAACATAGAAATCCTGGTCCTCTGGGCCCGGATTCTTTACAAAACTACTCACGCCCGATGAACTTCGGTTTCATGCAGCACGAATCACTTGCATGCGTTTCGTCCTTAGAATGTAAAAAAAAGATGAAACGCCCGCTTGCCTGACACCACAGTTGCTTTCCCTGTTTAAATAGACGGTTTCATTGACAAATATTCACAACTTTGAGAAAGATCAGGTTGTATAGTACCTTGTGGATCGCGATCGTAATATCTGCAACCATAAAGGTGAGGAAATAATTCTCTCAACCAAAAAGTTTGACTAGAGTGATCTAATGTGATCCCGCAGGCGGGATTCACTTAATACTTTCAACTTTAATCACTTTTCAGAATAGGTTTCGTTCAGGAGCAATGATATGAAACTCAAATATAAGGTGATGTTGTTATATTTAAGTGTCAGTATTTTCATCATAGCATTCTTAGGGACTTTTCTTTCGTCTAAGCTAAAAGAAGAAAAATTTACCACCATTTACAATGATTTTCAGAATCAACTGGCGCATATTGATTTAGCTTTGACAGGGCTTTTCAAAGGCGTCGAAGCGGATTTGGCGGTCCTGACCGCCAGCGAGATAGTTCGATCGAGAAATGATGAAAATTTTACGGACTTCACGGACGCCGATCCGACAACTTTCAAATATAACATCGGAGAGCTGGAACAAAATATTATTACCCTATTCAATAATTATAGAAAAACTCACGATTTCGTAAATTCCGTATATATGGGTCGGGAAAACGGCGGTTTTGTTCGATCTCATAAAAGAATTCGGCCGACGAAATATGACCCCAGACTCAGACCCTGGTATGTCTTGGGCAATGAAAATCCGGGGAAATTTATGAAAACCAATCCCTATCGCTCGCTCACGTCACCCGATGTCAATGTTGGCATCGTGACCGCTTTACAAGATGCAACCGGTAAGGTTTACGGCGTCGTGGGCATCGACATTACCCTTGCCGATCTAACCGCTTACATTGAAAACGTCAAAGTCGGTCGCAGCGGGTACATGGTGCTGCTTGATCAAAAAGGTATTGTGCTCGCAAGTCGTGCGAAGGATACGCGCCAGCAGTACGTCCATTCCGTTTACAAAACCGACCGGCAGGCAATTCTGCAAAACCAGCGCGGTTATACGACATTTACCAAAGAATCGCAAAAAGAATACTTCTTCTTTTATACATCTCCTGAACTGGGCTGGAAACTCGGGATGGTTATTCCGGTCGATGAAATCGACAACGAAGTCCGGGATGCGGTCAACCGGATCCTCTTATATCTTTGCCTGGCACTGCTGATGCTCAGTGTGCTCACCTTGTTGGGATTACAGCGATTTGTGATCAGCCCCTTGAAGAAACGTGACGAGGGAACCGACCTCATCGCCCGCACAGGCAAGCTGGACCACCACATAGAAATTCAATCCGGCGACGAGATCGGGCATCTGGCCCAGTCTTTTAACGAAATGATGGATACCATCCACAATGCAGACGTTGCCTTGAAAGCATCCGAAAAAGAACTGAAAAACCATCGGGACAATTTGGAAGAGATTGTCGCAGCGCGAACAGAAGACTTGGAAAATTCCAAAAAACGCCTTGCGCAAATTATTGATTTTTTACCGGATCCCACCTGGGTGATCGACAACGACGGAAAAGTGGTGGCCTGGAACAAGGCAATCGAGAAGCTCACCGGGAAAAAAGCGGCCGATATGCTCGGCCAGGGCAATTATGAATACTCGCTGGCTTTTTACGACGAACGCCGACCTGTCATAATCGATTTGGTTCGTGACTGGAATCCCGAGATCGAAAAAAAATATATCGCCGTAAAAAAAGACGGCGATAACCTGATATCCGAATCTCATCATCCGGATCTTGGTGAGGACGGGATGTATCTATCCGGTATTGCCGGTTTGCTGTACGATGCAACCGGCGCAGCCACAGGGTCCATCGAGTCGATTCGCGATATAACCGATATCAAACGCATGGAGGCGGAATTGATCCAGGCCAAACAGGCTGCCGACGAAGCCAACCAGGCCAAAGGCGATTTTCTGGCCAACATGAGCCATGAGATCCGCACCCCGATGAACGCGGTCATCGGTATGGCGTACCTGGCCCTGAAGACCGAGCTAACGCCCAAACAGAAGGAATACCTGGTCAAAATCCAATCATCGGCCAACTCCCTGCTTGGGATAATCAACGACATTCTGGATTTTTCCAAAATCGAAGCGGGCAAGCTGGATATGGAAGCCGTGGACTTTAATCTGGATGAGGTCCTGGATAACCTGGCTCACCTGATCACGATCAAAGCCCGGGAGAAAGAAGATCTCGAAGTGCTCATTGCCACGGCCGGCAATGTACCACGGTTTCTGGTGGGCGATTCCTTAAGGCTGGGCCAGATTATCATCAACCTGGCCAACAACGCCGTCAAGTTCACCGACTCAGGGGAGATCGTTGTCTCCTCTGAGCTGGTCAATAAGAACCCGGACAGCGTCACTTTAAAGTTTTCAGTAAGCGATACCGGCATCGGGCTGACCGGGGAGCAAAAGGCCAGGCTCTTTCAATCCTTTACTCAGGCCGACACCTCCACCACCCGTAAATACGGCGGTACCGGTTTGGGGTTGGCGATCTGCAAGCGTCTGACGGAATTGATGGGCGGCAGAATCTGGGTCGAAAGCGAGCCGGACATAGGCAGCACGTTCAGCTTTACGGCCGATTTTGGCTTGACCCGTGAAAAGGCGCGCAAGAAAAAAACGCCCCCAAACGACCTGCGGGGTTTAAAAGTACTCGTGGTGGACGACAATGCCACCTCGCGGGAAATTATTAGAGATCTGCTGGAATCCTTTTCCTTTGAAGTTTCGCTTGCCGCTTCCGGAGAAGAAGGATTGAGTGAACTGGAAAAAGCTTCCGATGATCAACCTTTTGAACTGGTGGTAATGGACTGGAAAATGCCGGGCATGGACGGAATCGAGGCGTCCAGACGCATCAAAACCAACACCCTCCTCGGCAAAGTTCCCGCCATTGTACTGGTGACCGCTTACGGTCGGGAAGAAATTATGCAGCAGGCAGAGGCTGCCGGCCTTGATGGTTTTTTACTCAAACCGGTGAGCCCGTCGGTTCTTTTCGATACCATCATGCAGGCCTTTGGAAAAGATGTATCGCGGGAAATACTAACCGGCGAAAAAAAAGATAAGACAGCCGGCGCACTGAAGGTTATCCAGGGTGCCCACGTACTGCTGGTCGAAGACAACGAAATCAACCAACAGGTTGCACGGGAAATCCTGGAAAATGCGGGCTTCAAGGTTTCGGTGGCTCAAAACGGTGAGGAAGCGATCGCGTCGCTAAATGAAAACAGTTACGATGCGGTTCTCATGGATGTTCAGATGCCGGTGATGGACGGTTACACCGCCACCCGCCGGCTCCGGAATGACCCGCGTTTTAAAGACCTGCCGATTATTGCCATGACCGCCCATGCCATGGCCGGCGATCAGGAAAAAAGCCTGGCAGCCGGTATGAACGATCACGTGACCAAACCCATCGATCCGGATAAACTTTTCGTAACGCTTTCGGAATGGATACGGCTGCGTGAAGCACCTCCGGGGTTGCGACCATCGGGAACCGCTGCACAGTCTTCACCGGCAGGCATGCCCCTGGGAGAAGGAGAAATACTCCCGGATGCCATACCGGGATTTAATCTCGACGAAGGTTTACGGCGCCTGCGGGGAAATCAAAAATTATATCGAAAGCTACTGTTGAGTTTTGCCGCCGAATTTTCCCACAGAGCCGATGAGATCAGAGAAGCTTTAAAAGTCAAAGACGTGGAGAGCGCACGCAGCCTGGTCCACGGTCTAAAGGGGGTGGCCGGCAATCTGGCCGCGGCCGATTTACAGACGTCAGTAGCGGAGCTTGAGTTGCTGTTTAAAAATGCCATCGGCGGCGATGAACTGTCGGCAGAGGTTCTGGATCAAAAACTCTCGGTCCTGGAAGAGAATCTCAAGCAGGTTACAGATGCGATTGGCGCGCTCGGCCCGGCTGAGGAAAAAGTCTTACAACCATCTGCAGATCAAATTAACGCCATACCCCCCGGGGTTGCGAAAAATGCCGCCGGAAGATTGCGGGATGCAGCCGAGATGGGCGACGTCACGGAGCTGGCTGCGATTGCCGATGAACTGAAATCAACATCGGAAACCCTTGTGCCATATAGTGAGAAGATCACCCAACTCGCTAATGATTTTGAATTTGAAGAAATCTTGGAGATTTCAGATCAATTGGCGGGGATAACTACAAAATGATTACCTTTAAAACTAAACTTTGCGACTTAGCGTCTTTGCGTGAGGCATTATTGTCAAGCTTCGACGATTTACGGGCTAACAATTTCACAGAGCTGTAAAGTGAACAGATTGAGTATTTCCACCGCAGGACAATGAATACCAACCATAGACGAAGGACAAAGAATCGATAGAAGGAACCTCAAGATGGACCCTTCCACCCTTCCACACTCAAAAACGGATACAATCTTACTTGTCGACGACAACACCACCAACCTGCAGATACTGCGTGAAACCTTGGACGGTCAGGGTCATAAACTGCTCGTGGCCAAAAACGGGCCGGGTGCGTTGGCTATAGCCCACAAAGCCTTGCCCGATCTGATTCTACTGGACATCATGATGCCGGAAATGAACGGCTATGAGGTGTGTGAGAAGCTAAAAGAAGATGAAAAAACGAAACACATTCCAGTGGTCTTTATCACCGCCATGACAGCCGACGAAGATGAGGCCAGAGGGCTTGCCCTGGGTGCGGTGGATTACATCACCAAACCGATCATTCCGGATCTTGTCCGGGCGCGGGTGCGCAATCATCTGGAGCTGAAACGTCACCGCGATCATCTGCAAGAGCTGGTGAAGGAACGCACGCAAGCGCTGGCGCTGACTCAGGCCGTCATGATCGAAAGTCTGGCAACCCTGGCCGAATACCGGGACCCGGAAACAGGCGGCCATATCAAACGGACCCAGAACTATGTCAAAGCCCTGGCCATGCACCTCAGGGACCATCATCCCCGCTTTGGCACTGAGCTCAACGATGAGGCGATCGAGTCGCTGTATCTTTCGGCACCGCTGCATGATGTGGGCAAGGTCGGCGTGCGGGATCATATCCTTTTGAAACACGGCAATTTGACTGATGAAGAATTCGAAGAAATGAAAAAACACACCACAAAAGGCCATGAGGCCTTGCATATTACTGAAAAGAAACTGGGGGGAAGCACATTCCTGCATTATGCGCGCGAAATTGCCTATACCCACCAGGAAAAATGGGACGGCAGCGGATACCCGCAGGGTTTGAAAGGCGAGGACATACCGCTCCCCGGCCGTTTGATGGCTTTGGCCGATGTATACGACGCCTTGATCAGCAAGCGGGTGTATAAACCGCCCATGACCCACGAAGAGGCGGCCGATATCATCGTAAAAGGCAAGGGTCGTCATTTTGATCCGGATGTGGTGGATGCTTTTCTGGCCCTGGAGAATACCTTCCGCAACATTGCGCTGACATACGCTGATTTCGATGAGGAGCGCGAGATGCTGTCCGCTGGAAAAGTGGACCGCAAGGAAGGTATGAAACGCATTGATAGCCTACTGGTGGTGGACGATAACGAGATCAATCGGGAGATCATGCAGAGCCAGCTGGCTTCCATGGGATACCGGGTGGATTCTGCCGTTAACGGTGTGGATGCACTGGAAAAGTATCAAAAAAATACATATGATGTCATATTGACCGATATCGATATGCCGGAGATGGATGGCTATGCCTTAGCCAAAGAAATTCGTCGGCTGGAAAAAAGTTCCGAAGGATCGATACCCATTTTTGCCATCACAGCCAGTGATTACGAATTAACCGAAGAGCGGGCACATTCTTTCGGATTTAACGGCTATATGCTCAAACCGCTGGAACCGGAGGTTTTCGAAAAGAAGCTCGCCGATCTGGCGTAACTCGGCCGAGGAGCGAATTCCGGATTGTCAGTTCCGGAAATAGAAGTTGCTATCGTCAATCAACAATTCCTGCCTGCAGCCAAGCCGGCACAACGAGGCTAAAGGTTTGCGAAGGAATAACTTCACAGTTTCGCGGGACGAAACGCCCGTGTGGCAAGGCAGAGGGTGAATGGCCAAGGCTATTCAACCGACGCGCAACACAGCCAAGCGGGATGCATCATCGTATAATATGCCTATAGGAGATGCATCGGCTCACTTAAATGTGAAGTTATTTTTTTTGTTGACGAGGCCCCGTACCTTCGTGATATGGGCCTGAGTTCGTTCTCGATTCTCGAACAAATAACAAAATAATTATAGAGGATAAATTTAATGAAAAAGGCAACTCTGATTTTGGTACTTGTATCTATACTGACACTTATTCTTGCTACTGCAGCGCCGGCCGGCGAAATATTGGATCGAATCCTGAAAAAAGGCGAACTGGTGGTTGGCATTACCGGCAATCAGCCGCCCCTGAACGCGAAAACCAGATCAGGAAAGATCATTGGCTTTGACGCCGATTTGGCACAACTGATTGCTGCCAATATTGGCCTGAAGATAAAATTTGCCCCCATGTCGTTTGCGGAACTGCTTCCGGCCATGGAAAAAGGCAAAGTGGACATGATCATTTCCGGAATGACCATGCTCCCCCAGCGCAATCTGAAAGTGGCCTTTGTCGGACCCTATTTTGTTTCCGGCAAGGGCATCCTGACCAAAGCACAACACATTGCGGCTCTGCAGGACGCCGATGGCCTGAACAAGGCGGATTTTAAAGTGGCTGCTCTTAAAGGATCTACCAGCCAGGTGTTTGTTGAAAGAACTGCTCCAAGGGCTAAACTGGTGACAACCGCCAACTATGATGATGCGATTGACATGCTATTAAAGAACAAAATCGATGCCGTGGTCGCCGATTATCCCTTTTGTGGTTTTTCAGCCTTCAGATACCGCGAAAAAGGATTGATGGCCGGAAAATCAAAGCTCACTTTTGAACCTCTGGGGATTGCCGTACCCGAAGATACGTTGCTGCTCAATTTGGTGCAGAATTATATGTTACTGCTTGAGGGAAGCGGAGCCCTAAAAGCTATTGGTGAACGTTGGTTTAATGATTCCTCCTGGATTAAAGAGCTACCGTAATTTTGTCGCTCGCAACCGAAACAAAGTATCAAGCATAACCGGAAGTAGTAAAGAATTCGGACCCAGAGTACCAGTTTTTAATTATACCCCGGAGGGGTGGCGTTTACCTTTAGACATCGATTGGAATGATGGAATGGTGGAAAAATGGAATATTGGGTTTAATGAGCGGAAATTATCTTGATTATATTGTCTAAATCACAAAAAGTTTCCATAAATGATTTTATCCTTACTGAACCCATTATTCCAATTCAGCCTTCGTAGCCGAAGCTACTTCGGCGGAGTAAGCTATTCCAGTATTCCAGTACTCCTCGGCATTTGTCCACGTCACAGCCAGTCGACTCTGACCCCCGATGGCGGGATCTTCGACTGGCCCAGAGGACCATGTTTTCTATGTTTGAATTGAAGGATCTGCTCTTGATTCTCGTTTTGAAAGTATTAATTTTCAAATCAAACAAGAGCCTGAGAGCAGATCCTTTAATATCTAATATCTGCTGTCCCGGCCTGCCATTACCAGTAATCCGGAGAGTGCGTCCGATCCTGCGAGTATCTAAGCCACAAGCTTAAATTGCGCATACAGCAAGTTCTCCAATAAATACTTGCATTCCGGGTTCCTCATCGAAATCATCATTAAAATAGATAGTTCAAATAACTGAGGTATTAAAGTGTCTGCTCAAGCAATCATGACCATTGTCATTCTGGCCGTCACCTTTGTCCTTCTAATCAAAAGCAAGATTCCTCCGGTGGCAGTATTCGTAGGTGCCTTGACCCTGACGATCACCTTTCGCCTGGCACCTCTGGATCAAAGCCTGAAGGGGTTTTCAAATTCCGGCATGCTTACAGTGGGCGCGCTGCTTATGGTTGCCGCCGGCATGTATCGTACCGGCGCCATTACGCTGATCACTGAAAAACTGATTGGCCGACCGAAGAGCATTATATCCGCCCAAATGAGAATTTTACCCCCTGTCGCCGTCGGCAGCGCCTTTTTGAATAACACACCGCTGGTGGCCATGTTCATTCCGGTCATACGGGATCTGGCAAAAACCTGTGGGCTGGCTGCCAGGCGGCTTTATATTCCTTTGAGTTTTGCATCGATTCTTGGGGGTACCTGTACGTTAATCGGGACATCCACCAATCTGGTGGTGGCAGGGATGGTCATCGATCTGCTTTCTCAAAAAGCCCCGGATACCCCTCCTCTCAGAGAAATCGGCATGTTTGATCTGACTTACATCGGACTGCCCGCCACCCTGGCAGGCATCGCTTTCATGATGTTGACCAGCCGGTTTTTCCTGCCCGGAAAGGAGGAAAGTAAAAGGATTGATAAAAACCAACGTCTTTATGGGGCCGAATTCGAGATACCCGAGGGTTCTCCGCTGGTTGGAAAAACACTGGATATAATGGGATACGTCAACCCGATCGGTTTTACGCTTCTGGAAATAAAAAGGAAAAAAGTGTCCATGACTGATCTGGATGATTATGAGAAACTGCAGGCCGGTGATATTCTGGTTTTTTCTGCCGGGAAGGAAGCTATCATTGATCTGTGGGGTACGGAAGGTCTCGAGCCGATCCACGGATCCCGAGTGCGGGAGATTTCCGCTGAAAGGTTTTGGCACCGGTTGGTTGAAGTAGTTATTTCCCGAAGGTCCCCAGCTATCGGGAGAAAAGTCTAAGAATTCCCCTTAAGGAAAGATGAAGTCAAAGGGGCGATCGTCGGAATCTCTCGCGGAGGACAACCGGTTGAAGGGGCAATGTCCCAGGTGCGTATCAAAGCCGGAGATATTGGGATTGTGGAGGTGGATGAACCGTTTTTCCAGCACAATCTTCTAGAAGTGGAATTTGCCATGGTCCGGCGCTTGACCGGGGCGCGGATCAAACGCTACGATCGGGCCATCACCGCTTCTTCGATTACCATTGCCATGGTCGTTGTGGTGCCTTTCGGCTGGATGTCGATGCTCAACGCGGCCTTGCTGGCCACCGGTGCGATGGTTGCAACCGGATGCCTGAATTTGCGTGCCGCCGGCCGGAGTGTGGATTTTAAAACGCTGACCATCATTGCCAGCGCCATTGGTCTGGAGGCGGCGGTGACCGGCAGCGGGCTATCGGATGCAGCCGCCGACCTGCTCACCCGCATTGGTGGTGATAATCCCTATATCGCCCTCACGGTGGTCTTCCTGGGGTGCATCGTCATGGACACGATGATTACCAATGTGGCTTCTGCGGTTTTTATGTTCCCCATCGCCATGGCCATGGCCGCAAACCTCGGCCTAAACGGCATGCCGTTTGCCATCATAGTGATGGTGGGGGCTTCCTGCAGTTTTATCTCACCCATGGGCTACCAGACCAACCTGATGGTTTACGGCCCAGGGCGATATAAATTTACCGATTTTGTCAAAATCGGCGTACCGATGACCTTTGTGGTCGGTGTCATCACAATTTTCCTTGCACCCATCATCTGGCCGTTCTAATTCTGCTAACCATTGATTACATATCAAATGATGTCCCGATGTGAATACTAGAAATGGTTTCAAAACCCCATCTAATCCGCCGGAGGCGGATTGCGGACCTTCTCAAAATGCTCACATACTCATATGTATGCTGCGCTATTTCGTCAGCCCGCGCCTTGATCTTCGACGTAATCTGAGGTTTTGAAACCACTTCTAACAACTTTCTGTCTGAAGGAGACAAAAAAGGATTTGTTCGGTCTGCCGCTAAACTGGTATTGCTGGCTCAAACGGCAAACGGGCAAACGGGCTCAACGGGCTAAACCTACAAAACGGTGAAACAATCATGAAATCCAAAATAACGGTTGAAGAAAAAGCATTGAAGAGATCGATGATCGGCGCTTTTCTCCTGGCCATATGGGGTGTGGCAATGGCCTGGGTATCCGATTCCAACGCGATTATGCTCGATGGGATGTTCAACCTGATCTCCGGGATAGTCTCCTTTTTTTCCATTCAAGTCACCCGACTGGTTTCCGGAAAAAAAACCCGCGAGTTTCCACTGGGATATTATGCGTTCGAGTCTATGATTGTATTCGTAAAGGGCGCCTCTATATTCAGGAAACTTGATCTCCTTAAATTGCAATTAGGTATTAGAACCGTCAATAAATCATAATAATTCAAATAGTTGAGGTATTTTTTGTGAGATAATAAAAGTTATTGCAAGCGGAAAA
>Ga0126332_10000531_pt1 | contig 13591 bp, 16 predicted proteins | sample InaspJWI42metaG_FD_94482 | JGI IMG/M metagenome (GOLD analysis project Ga0126332, IMG submission 94482) | Marine gutless worms symbiont microbial communities from Oahu, Hawaii - Inanidrilus sp. 2 OAHU.JWI-42 metaG | ecosystem: Host-associated > Annelida > Digestive system > Unclassified...
AAGAGAGACTTGTTGTGTACAGTTTGTCACGGGCAAACCTTGTTCGTAATTCAATTTAAGCAACTGAATTTTATCGAACTATTACGGGTTTGCCCTTTTTATTGGTGAAATATTCAGGTTAGCAGCGTCAGTTTCGATTCACGGTAAACCAGCTGGTTCATCAGTTGGAACATTTTTTCCGGGTCGACCAGCTCGATCGTGGTAACCCTGAGCTGTTCCTCGACCGCGGCCAATTCCTCGATCAGCGCGGCCAATTGAGCTTGTTTTTCGCGGTGAACGCCGCTGGCGATCCACTGCCGAATACCTGCGATAGCGACGCGCGTGTTTTCGATATCGCGGCTAATCCGGTCGTTTTCGGCTTGCCGGGCCTCGAGCGCCGTCGTCGTCGGCCCGGCCTGGTAGTTCCACCACAGGAAGCCGATCAGCACGAGCAGCGAAACCGCGATTAAAGCGCGTTCGCGCAGGGATTGCGCGTTAAAGCGCTCGGCATATTGTCGCCACTGCTCAACCATCGACCACCTCACGGGTGGCAATTTTGAAATCCACCTTCCACTCGCTTTTGCTGTCGCGGCTCAATTCGAACAGGTCGAAGCGGTTGCCGCGAAAAACCTCTTCCTCGCTGAAGCGATCGAAGTATCCCGGTACCTGCTCGGCGTTGAGCGAGCTGCCTTCAATCTGAACGAAATTGTCGGCCAGCCGAATCTGGTTGAGCCAGATATCGTCGACCTGCAGATTCGACAGGGCTATCAGGTAGCCGGAAAAACCTTCACCGGAGCCAAAGCGGTTGGCATCGACAAAATTCAAAACTTTTTTTCGCGCCGAGATCTGGCGCGAGGTATCTTCGATTTCGAAGTCGATGCGGCTATCCTTGAGCAATTCGGCAAGTTCGGCGTTAGCGGCCGCCAGCTCTTCGGTCATACGGTCGCGGTCGGCCTTGATCATGAGATTGCGCTGCTGCGCCTGTTGCAAATCCAGCTGCAGCAGAAAACTCCAGATCGAGATGACGGCAATCACAATCAGCACCGCCGCCGCAACCTGGTTGGCTGAAAGCCACAGCCGTTTTTCGCGGAAACGGTCTTGATACAGATTAATCTGCTGCGCGATCACAGGCTAACTCCCCGCAAGGCCGCGCAATAGGCATGAAAGCATTGCGGCTCGAGACCGGGCAGGTCGTCGTCACCGGCAAAGCTGATAAATTCGATATCGAAATTGCTCAGGTTCTGCAGGTACATCGCCATCTTTTCGGTAGCCTTGAGCGCCGGAAATATGCGTAAATTAGTGACTGAGCCCATGCCGTAGTAACTTTCGAAATAATCCAGCGAACGTTGTAGTTCGAGCAATAATGCGTCGAAAACGCTCTCATCCTCGCTGGTGGCCAACCCGAGTTGATCGATCCCGATCATGAATTCGCGCGAGATGTATAAATCGGTGTCGTGATAAACACTCAGCAACCCGCTAGTGCGGCTCAGCGTCAACGCCGCCAGGCTGTGCTCGCTACTGTTTTGCACCGCCGGCAGGTTGGCCCGCACCAATTCGTGTATGTCCAACGCGTTGAGCGCCAGCGCGCTGGTCTTGATGCTGTCGATATACTTCCTGACAATCGCCTCGCGCACCGCGACCACGCCAACCTGCTGCTGCTTGTTTTTGCTCGATTCCGGCATCGGATAGCTGTCGACGACGGCATGGCTGACGTCGTAGTTGATCAAATCCTTTATTTTCCAGCTGACCGCCTGAATCATCTCAGCTGCTTCGACCTCGGGTTTCTCGACCTGGTAGACATCACAGTCATCGGCCGCAACCAGGCAGACACAAGGAGTTTTTTGCAGGCTATTATCCTGTACCCAGGCTTTTAGCGCATCCAACTGGGCATCCTGCCCTGCAGCCGCGACAAACTCGCTGCGCAATATGCGACCGGGGCTTTTCTTACCGGTTTGCACCTGGGCCACGGCGACGCCATCGGGCAAAAAATCGACCCCGATCTGAGAATCTTTTTGCGTTGCGGAAAACAGAGCCACGCTTTTCACTCCGAACCTATCAGTTTACGATGCAATTTTTATGCAAGTTACAGGCCAACCACGGCTATGCCCCGGTTGCCGGCAGCCACGAAGCCATCACAGCTCGTCGCGAATAACATCGACCTCCGATCGTGAGCGATTTTTATCTAGATATACCCTAAGAAAATCGCTATAACTTATTGTGATTATTAAAAATATTAACCTATAGTTGGGCTTTTTCAAGTTATCGGCTGAAATTAGTTTCGATATGATGCACATTGTCCTGTACGAACCCGAAATCCCGCCCAACACGGGCAATGTCATGCGCTTGGCGGCCAACACCGGATTTCGGTTACATTTGATCGAACCCTTAGGCTTCGAACTCGAAGACAAGCAGCTGCGCCGCGCCGGTCTGGATTATCGCGAATGGGCCGATACAACCCGCTATAGCGACTTTGGAGAGTTCAATAAGAGATGTCAATTCAATAACTTATATGCATTTACCACCAAGGCGCGGAAGACTTATGACAACGCGGTTTTCAAGCCCGGCGATGCCTTGTTATTTGGTCCGGAGAGTCGGGGTTTACCCGCGGACATACTGGAATCACTGGATAGTGACAACAAACTGCGCATTCCGATGGTCGCGGGGTCACGCAGTCTGAATCTGTCGAATACGGTATCGATTGCCGTCTATGAAGCCTGGCGACAACAGGGATTTGCCTGATTTTCCCGCGCCTGCAACGGATTGCGGCAGGCGCCGGCACGAATTCGAGCAGCCGCAGGATAGCGCGCGCAGCCGGCACCGGCAATCCGGCTTACTCTTGCCCCTGTGGCCGACTTTCGAGGTCACGCACCGCGTCATGAGGATTCTTGTCGTCGTACAATACGTGATAAACCTCATCGATGATCGGCAACTCGAGTCCGAGTTGTTTCGACTTGTGATAAATCGCCCTGGCGGCACGCAGACCCTCGACGGTTTGCCCGACTTCAATTTCCGCCTGGGACAGGCTTTTACCTTGGCCGATGGCTAGCCCGAAACGCCGGTTACGGCTTTGGTCGTCGGTACAGGTCAAAATGATATCGCCGAGTCCCGCCAGGCCCATTAGCGTTTCCCGCCGGGCGCCGAGACGGGTGCCCAGATGCATGATTTCGGAAAGTCCGCGCGTCATCAACGCGGCGCGGGTGTTGGCGCCGAAGCCGAGCCCGTCGGATATGCCGACGGCGATCGCCAGCACGTTCTTTAGCGCGCCGCCGAGCTCGACGCCCACAATATCATCGCTGGTGTAAGCCCGAAAATGATGCCCGCGTAACTGTGCGGCGAAGGTTTCGCTGGATTGCGGATCATTGCCGGCGCAAGCGATAGCCGCCGGCATGCCGCGCGCTACTTCGGTGGCAAAAGTGGGCCCCGAAACGACGCCATAGTGACGCACCGGCAATTCCTCCGCGACGACTTCGTGTAATAACTTGCCGGTTTCTATTTCGAATCCCTTGCTGGCCCAGAATAGCATCTTGTCGTCGTCGACCAGCGGCTTCAATTGTTGCAATAAATCCCTGAAACCTTTGCTTGGTATCACGATCAGCAAATAGGGCGCCTGCACGACAGCGGCTTCGAGACTCGCCACCGGCTCAATACTCTCGGCCAGGGTGAAACCGGGTAGGTAATCGGTATTCTCGCGCAGCGCCCGTAGCCTGCTGACGTGTTCGGCGTCGTAGCCCCAGAGCTTGACCTGTATCTGGTTGCGGGCTAGCTGAATCGCCAACGCGGTACCCCAGGATCCCGCACCAAGCACCGCAATCATTTCAGCCATGGCAGAGCCTAATGGGTAAGCTCGGTCCCTTCCGGTTCGCCGTCTTCCGCGGCGCCGTCTTCCTGTTTGGCCTGTTGCTGTTGCATATGCTGTTGAAACAGGGCGTCGAAATTAACCGGTGACAGAATGAGGGGGGGAAAACCGCCGCGCACCGACAAATCCGAAACCACCTCCCGGGCATAGGGAAACAGGATGTTCATGCACTGGCTGCCGAGCAGGTACTTTTTTTCCTGTTCGTCGAAACCCGTCAGGGCGACCACGGCCGCCTGCTGAATCTCGACCAGAAACGCGGTAGATTCCTGGTGGGTTACGGTGGCGGTAATACTGAGTACGACTTCGTAAAGATCGCCCTCCAGGTGCCGCTGGCTGTTCGTTAAATTCAGATCGATTTTCGGATCCCACTGTTTCGAATTGAAAGCATCCGGTGCATCCGGGGACTCGAACGACGCATCTTTGACGTATAGTTTCTGGATGGCAAAATGTTTCTGTATTTCCTGTTCTTCGCTCATGAGATCACTTTTTGTTAATGGGTAAATGCGCTTCCTGCCAGGCTAGAATGCCGCCGCTCAAACTAAAAACCTTTTCAAAACCCTGCTTGCCCAGCTCCTTGCAAGCCTGGCCTGATCGCGCGCCCGTTTTGCAATAAACCAGCAGGGTCTTGCCTTTATGCTTTTCGAGCTCGCCGCCGCGGGTCGCCACGGCGCCGGCCGGAATCTGAATCGCTTTGGCGATCTTGCCGCCTACCGTCTCGGACGGCTCGCGCACGTCGAGCAAGACGATGTCTTCGCTATTCATCAGCTGCACCGCCGCCGCCGGGGTCAGGCTGGCGAACCGCTGCGTGGCAATTTTCATCTCGTTGAAAAAGGTCAACGCCAATAACACAGCGAATGCAATCACCAGATATGGGTGATTCACCGCAAATTCAGAAATTTGAGCCAACATACTTCGGGAACGGAGTCTGGGTAGAGTATTAGTCGGCGGAACAGAACACTTCCTGCATCATTCCTATCAAACGCAGGGTGCGTTCATCACCGACACGGTAAAAAACCTTGTTCGCATCCTTGCGCGACGACAGTATACCTTTATCGCGCAAAATCGCGAGATGTTGTGAGATATTACTTTGCGAGGTACCCACATTATCGACGATCCCCTGCACGCAGACTTCACGGCTGCCGAGCGTACACAGAATTTTGAGGCGTAGCGGATGAGACATGGCCTTGAGCGATCGCGAAGCAATTTCGATATCCGCGGCATGCGCCAGCAATTGTTCCCCATCGACTGCATCTAATGCTTCAGTTTCCATTTGCTTAAGTGTATTACCAAACGTTAATATAAGAAAATGATTATGATTAAAACCCGAACGAATGTCCACTTCGCGCCCGAGTAAACTATTGCTCTGTGCGCTGTTCGCCAGCCTGATACTCGCGCCACAATCTCCGGCCGCCGACCGCAGTGCCAAGGAAAAACAGCTAAAATCGGTGCTCGTCAAAATTCAAAAGCTGAAACAGATTATCGACGTCAAGGAAGACAGCAAGTCACAGTACATCAAGCAGTTAAAATCGATCGAAGGCAAAATCGGCGAGGTCAACCGAAAACTCCGCGCCATCAACAAAAAAATCAAAGCCAAGAAATCCGAACTCGCGGCGCTGCGCGAAACCCGCCTCAAACACCAGCGCCGTTTAAGCCGGGAAAACGACAACCTCGCCCAACAGGTCTACACGGCATTCACCCTCGGGCGTGAAGAAAGAGTGAAATTGCTGTTTTCGCAACAAGATCCGCAAAAGCTGCAGCGCACGCTGGTTTACTACCAGTACTTTTCCAATGCGCGGGTCGACCTGATCAACGACGTACAGGACAGCATCGACAAGATTATCGAGACCGAACGGCTAATTCAGCAGGCCAGACAAGCGCTGGAAAAGAATCAACAAGCCCGAAGCTTGCAAAAAAAGCAGCTCGACAAGGATCGCGGCAAGCGTAAATCGATCATAAGCTCGCTCGACCAGCAATTGAAAAAACAGGGCGGAAATCTCTCGCGTCTCGAGGACGAAGCCGCGCAATTGCAAGATCTGATCAATTCAATTCAGAAAATTTTTGCCGATGCACCCGAGGGCGATATTTCGCGGCGGGCATTCCCCGAGTTAAAAGGGAAACTCGCCTGGCCGGTCAAAGGCAAGCTAAAGCGGCTTTTCGGCCGCAATAAACCCTTGTCGAATTTACGCTGGCAGGGGGTCATTCTCGAAGCGCCAAACGGATCCCGGGTACGGGCGATTTCGCACGGCCGCGTCGCCTTTGCCGACTGGCTGCGGGGGCTGGGCAACCTGATCATCATCGATCACGGCAACTCCTATCTGTCGCTCTACGGTCACAACGAATCGCTGTTCAAATCCGCCGGCGAATGGGTAGAAACCGGGGAAGTCATCAGCAGCATCGGCAGCAGCGGGGGCCAGCCAAAACCCGGGCTTTACTTCGAAATACGCAAACGCGGCAAACCGCAGAACCCAACCGGCTGGTGCAAAGCGAGCAATAACTTTGCCTCTAGCTAGTTCCCGCGACCGATAAAACTGCAAATTTTCGCACTTTCCCGTAGAATTTTGCGTTCTCGACCCAATCTTTTGAACTGTTTACAACTTATAGAGCCTTAAACTGGTCTACAATTATCAGTCAGGCTAAGGGCCCGCGCCCAAAATCGGAGAATCGAATGTTACAAAATCTGCGAACTTCCACCTGGTTTCTGAGTGGAATACTGCTCGGATTATCACTGGCGGTAGGCCATAGCGTATACGCGTTAAAGGATGACGAAAAACAAATCCCGTTCGAGGACTTGCAAGCATTCACCGAGGTCTTCTCCAAGGTTAAATCCGACTATGTCGAATCGGTTGACGACAAGAAACTGATCGAAGATGCAATCCGCGGCATGCTCAACGGGCTCGACCCCCATTCCGCGTTTCTCAATACCAGCGAATTCAGCGATCTCAAAATAGGCACCACCGGTCAGTTCGGCGGACTCGGCATCGAGGTCGGCATGGAAAACGGATTCGTCAAAGTTATTTCACCGATCGACGACACACCCGCATCGCGTGCCGGGATTCAAGCCAGTGACTTGATCATCAAGCTCGACGATAAATCGGTCAAGGGCATGACCCTGAACGATGCGGTTAAACTCATGCGCGGCAAACCCAACACCGATATCGATCTGACGATCGTGCGCGAAGGCGAAACCAAGCCGCTGGTGATTAAAATCACACGGGAAATCATCCGTGTCAAGAGTGTCAAGAACCGCATGCTCGAACCGGGTTACGGTTATGTTCGCATCACCAATTTTCAGTCCCGCACCACCACCGATTTGCTGAAAGCCATTTCCGATCTGCAAAAACAAGCGCAGCTCAAGGGCATGGTGCTCGACCTGCGCAATAACCCGGGCGGGGTTCTCAACGGTGCGGTCGGCGTTTCCGATGCATTTATCAACGACGGCCTGATCGTATATACCGAGGGTCGCCTGGACGATTCCAGCCATCGCTACCTGGCCACCCCGGGTGACAGCCTCAACGGCGCGCCCCTGGTGGTGCTGATAAACGGCGGCTCGGCATCGGCTTCCGAAATCGTCGCCGGAGCCGTGCAAGACCACAAACGCGGCATCATCATGGGAACTAAATCCTTCGGCAAGGGTTCGGTGCAAACCATCCAGGAATTACGTAACGGTTCCGCCGTTAAGCTGACTACAGCACGTTATTTCACTCCGAACGGACGTTCGATCCAGGCCAAGGGCATCGAGCCGGATATCCAGCTCTCCACCGTGAAGCTTTCAGAGAAAGACGAAAAAGCACGCGAGACCTACTCCGAGAGCGATCTCGAAGGGAGCCTCAGCAACCCCAACGGCGATAGCGACGGCAAAGACAAGAAAAACAACGGCGAAGAGCTGGCGCAATCCGACTTCCAACTGTATGAAGCGCTCAATCTGCTCAAGGGTTTGAATATACTCAGCGCCATCGACAACGGCTAACTAAAGGCTCGATGTTGCGACTCTGGCCGCTCCTACTCACGTTGCTCACCAGCGGCGCCGCGGCGGATCAACGCCCGGTTTTGTCGCTGGTCATAGACGACCTCGGTTATTCGCTGAAACAGGGTATGGCGGCGATCGATCTCGACGGCGATCATACCTACGCCATCCTGCCGGGAACGGCCTACAGCCGCGGGCTGGCCCGGCACGCGCACGATAAAAACAAGGAAGTGATCCTGCACTTACCGATGCAATCGATCAGCTCTCGCGCGGCGCATGAACCCTCTGCACTCAACGAAACGATGGATGAAGATCAGCTGACTGCGAACGTGCATTCACTGCTGGCGGAGATTCCGTTTATCCGTGGCGTCAACAATCACATGGGCAGTCATCTAACCGAGTTCGATTTTTTCATGCGCCCGGTAATGGACAGCATTCGCGGTTATAATCCACAGCTATATTTTCTCGACAGCCGCACCTCCGCGCACAGCGTAGCCCACGCTCAGGCGTTGGACGCGGGTTTGAGTTCGATCTCGCGGGATATCTTTCTCGACAACGAAACCAATCCGGAATCGATACGGCTGCAGTACAACATCTGGCTGACCCAGGCGCGCGAACGCGGGTCCGCGATCGCCATCGGCCATCCTTACCCGTCCACGCTGAAAGTTTTACGGGAACGCTTGAGCGCGGCCATGCCGGATTTCAGATTCCTGCGTATATCAAAACTGATACTCGAGCGTAAAACTCTGGGATTGCCGAACGGCCATCCGCCCGCCGCCACGGCTGCAGTCAGCCAATAATTACCCGCCTTACGGGTTATTACAACGGCGGCGGCCGAAAACCGCCCATCAGCGTCTCAACCTGCTGCGCCAGCGCCAGGGCAATATCTTCCCGCCAGGGAGCGGCGATCAATTGCACGCCGACCGGCAAACCTTCGCCACTGCTGCCGGCACGCACCGATACCCCGGGCCAGCCGAGCAGGTTAAAAATCTGAACATATCCCCAGTCGTCAAAACTATCGCTATATGAAGCTCGATGCGGTCGGGCGACGGCAAACGAGGCCGGGCATAAAATAGCGTCGTGGTCGGCAAAGAATGCCAGCGCCAGGCTGCGAGCCTCGTCGACCGCCTCCAGCAGCGACGGGTCCATGCGGCGCGCATTGGCGACACCCTGCTCGCTCAGGTAACTGCGCAGTTCTTCCCCGATTCGTTTAGTGCCATAGCGTTTTAGCAAGCGCATAATAAAACCCGCGTTGGTCGCTTCCCGTAACTCGGTAGTCAGATCCACCAGCCGCCGTGTATGCGGCAACAGTTTTTCTTCGAGCTTGCAGCCCGCGGCAAGCAAGGCTTGCGCGGTGGCCGTGACCGTATCCTGGATATCGTCGACCGGCGTAACAATGCCATTGTCTGTGTACCAGGCAATGCGCAATTGCTTGACATCAACCTTGCAGGGGTCGCCCAGCGGTACCGGCACCACCGCCGGATCGCGCCCGTCCGGGCCGCAAATCAACGGCAGGGCGAGAATTAAATCTTCGACATAACGCGCCATTGGCCCGATCTGGGTCAACGAATCCAGCACACCGCCGCCATAGGGCAGGATATGCCCGCTGCGCGGGGTTCGACCGGAGGTCGGTTTGATTCCGGTAATGCCGCAGAGATGCGCGGGCTCGCGTATGCTGCCGCCGGTATCCGAACCCAATTCCAGCGCGGCGCCGCCGCAAGCGATGATTGCGGCCGAGCCGCCGCTGGAGCCGCCGGGGCTGCGCTCGAGATCGAATGGATTATTGCTACGGCCATAAATCAGGTTATTGGATTCGCTGCTGAAGGTCAGTTCCGGGGTATTGGTTTTTCCGAGCAGCACCGCGCCGGCCGCGCGCAGCCGCGCCACCACCGTAGCATCCGCCTGCGGCACGAAATCCTGCCGGCCGAGCGTGCCGCCGGTGCTGACGATATCGGCGGTATCGAAGGCATCCTTAATCGTGATCGGCACGCCGTGCAGCGGCCCTTTAAACTCTTGCTTGGCAGCCATTCGGTCGAGCTCATCGGCTTCCTCGAGGGCCGCCTCGTCGACGCGCTGCACCACCGCATTGATGTCGGGATTGACCCGTTCGATGCGTTCGAGACAGGCTTCGACTATTTGCCGGCAGGTAAGCTGTGCGCTTCGAATTTCACGTGCGACCCGGTTCGCGGACCAATAGATGAGATCTTGCATGGCGTAATTATGGGTGTCTCAATCCTGATTATCCAGTCTTGATTTAGCCGTTTCGAAACGCGCGATAAATTCGACACCGCTCACGTCCAGCGGAGTGAACAGCAGTTTCGAAGCGCGTTTCTTATTCCGGACTTCGAGCACCCAGCGCGGTGAACGGGAATCGGCGCTATCGAAATGAACGCTATCTTCGCCGGGGCGTAATTCCGAAATCAGCTGCGGCTTTCGGCGCGCCTGCGGGCTGGCCTCGATACTCGCAATCGGCGCTTCATAAGACCATTGCCGACGCTTGCCGGTCGGCTCGTCGGATTTCCCGAACTGGCATATCGGACGGCCTTTGACGATGACGATTTCGAATTCGTGTTTATGCACTTCGCCATTGGTGAGTTTAACGCTGAGCGCAAACCGGCCACCGTGGTTGTCGATGTTGTCGAACGCGATCGATCCTTCGAATCCCTTGGTGATCTCGTTGACGAAGTACAGGCCAAGGCCCTTGCCATGATGCTCGCGAATTCGACGGGAGGAAAATCCGAGCTGATAAATCTTGTCTTTTTCATCTTGCTTGATCCGCGGACCGCGGTTATAAACCTTTAACTCCACCTCGCCGGCACGCTGCCCCAATGAAATCGCAACCCGGCTGTAACGGTTGCGATGCTCTTTTTGTTGCGAGTAAAACAATGCGTAATTGATCAAGTTTTCGATCAGCAACACCATGTGGTTTTCGTTGCCGAGCAACTCGCTATCGCTGCGCAATTGGATATAGAACTTGTCATCGCTATAGGCATCGCGCCGCGGCCAATCCCGATTGAGTCCGAGTTGGTCCGGATTTTCGGTAATCGGTAGTAGCGCGCGCCGCAGCGCATGGCTCATCATGAAGGTCGGTTCGAACGGTGACGGATCGGTGGCATCGTTGAGCTGCGCCTGGAAGTAATGCTCTTCGCAATCGTAAATCTGGTTGGCGACATGCAGCGTAATATTATCGGTAGTCGACAAGTCCAGCAGATCCCACAGATACAGCAGGCCATCCGCGGCTTCACGGTACTGCCGTCCGGTCTCGGCGTCGCAGTTCGATTGCGCCTGTTTGAGCGCGGTCTGCGCCTTGTCGTAACTGATGACGCCATTGTGGCGCACTTCAGCAGCGATATTTTTAAAATGCAGAAACTTTTCATCGTACTCGATGGTTTCCAGCAAACGCTCGCTGATAAACATCTTGAGTTTGTCGGCATGATCGGAATAGGTGCGCGCGCGCGTGCCGAGCTCGCGCCTGGAGTCGAACAATTCGCTGATCTGTTCCTGGTATTGCCCGAGTTGCGTGCGGTAACGCCGACTTGCCTTGGCGAAGCGCCAGATGTCGAACATCACCAGTGCGACCAGCAACCCGGCGGCAGTTAAAAAATTATCCTGTCCGGGTAGCTGCAGGGCTAGGCGCTCGAGCGGAACCAGTTCCCTATTATTCAATACGAACTGCCAGACGACAAAAGTTAGCGCGCCCAGCGTGCTCAGCCAGGGATAGTAAATACCTGCCGGTTTCATTTCGATTTACCGCCGGGCGGGCTCCAGAGATAGGCGCCTTCATCTCCGAAGGTCACAATGCCGGAACCGCTATTGCACAGTTCGCTAAACCGGCCGTCGCCGTCATCGACCGCGTCGAAGGCCCGCCGCAGTGTTTTGATATGTTGGCGGTAGCTGGCATAGGAAAACTTATCCGGGTCGAGATCCAGTCGCTCGGCAATCTGACCCGCGGTCAAGGGGCGTGGTGAAGACTCCACCAGTTCGCGCAGCAGTTTTCGCGGCGTCGGCGCCAATGGTCGGCGAGCGTTGCTCGGGTTCATCAAGCGCCGGCCTTTCCAGTAGACATTCCAGGTATTCAAATCTATGGTCAGTTCGCCGCTATTGACCACGTTGACGGTGGCTGTCAGATCCGAATCGATCGAAACCTGCCTGAGTACCGCCTTGATGCGCCAACACAATACCTGCTCGACGTTATGCTGATGCTTGGCGATGAAATCGGTGGCCGCGAACTGTTGCAGCGCGTCGCGTTCGATTTCGGTGCCACTGTGTTCCGACAGGTAAATAATGGGCAGCAGCGGCCATTTCTTGCGCAGCGCGTTGGAAACCGAAAACCCGGCCTGATCATTGCCGTTTATGCGCGCGTCGAGTAAGGCTACATCGGGAGGCGATGCCTTGTCGGTGAGCGCAATCTTTTGCCGCGCGGCCTCGGCGAAATTCAGAATCGTCAACGAATTCGGCTTACCGTCGAAGTCTTCCCGCTCCAACACCGGGGAGAATTTTTTGATCCAGTGCGACTGGTCCTCGACCCAGAAAATCGAAGCCATCAGCGGCCCGGCTGTTTATTGTTGTCCATAGATTGTAAGTATACAGCGGCCCCTGGGGGCTGCCTTTCGTCTCTGCGGAATGTGAAATACTTCTAAATAAAACGTTTATTAAAAAAATTTTAGCTGTTTTATCCGGCTTTTCACCGATTTTTCACAGCCTCCGCCTAGAGTTCCAATACTTTATCCTAGTTTGAGGTTAGCCCCATGTTTATCGAAATTTTCAAGATCTGGTCAATGTTACTAGCCATGTCCGTCGGCCTCTGGCATGGCGGCAATATCACCCGGCGTTTTGGCTGGAATATGGGTAAAAAGGCCTTTTTGCTGCAATATTGCTCACTACTCAAAAACCCTAAATGTGATCACTAAGCACTTTAAGATTGCCGAAACAGCCTGGCATTCCAGCAAAAGGCATCTATTCTCTATTAGTCACAACCATTAACAAGTTTAGGAAGTCAACCATGAACAACTTTTACTTTTTGCCGGAAATGCCTGGTGTCTCGATCGCGGTCTGGATAGTTGCGAGCATGGTTTTCCTGTTTTTGGCCAGGGAACCGGTACACAAAGTGATTCATGCCTTATCCGATGCCACCGCGGGCGGATTAAGGAAACTGGCGGAATGGACAAAAAATGCCGCGCAAGCCATGCGCGAAAAAGACAGAAAGGTATTGCTGGAATCAGGCGTAGCCAAGATTCAGGGCGAAATACTACAGGAATTCTCCAAAATCGATATGGCCAATACCAAGAGCCTGGCGGGTTATCCCAAGTTACAGCTAAGGCTCGATGATAACATCAGTCAGATCGAGCGTGACTATAAGGAATGCGGACAGGTTACGCCCGAAGCGCCCGGTTGGAGCGAAGTCATCGAAAGCATCGGCAGGGCGCAGGGTTCGACCTCTGACCGGATAATCGAAAACATGCTGTCTGAAATTCATAAGTCAGCGGTCGACGGGGAAAAGAAAGCGCTCTCCGAATTTCGCGATGTCGCGGCAAAACGCCACAAGATCCTGGGCTCCATGGCGCCGGTCTGGAAGCGCGTCGAAAAGCTGGGCAAGGATATCAATAGCCAGGTCGAAAAAGTCATGGAAAACGGCCGCAATATTGAAAAATACATGGCTCGTTACGAAAAAATTGGGAGTGTTAGAAATTTTGTGTCAATTCTTTAATGTGCAGCATAATGCTGTTAGGAGAATTGATAATGACAGACAAATTCGATTTTAATAAAGCCCTGAAGGCGATTCAGTCTGGGCA
>Ga0126332_10000532_pt1 | contig 13585 bp, 13 predicted proteins | sample InaspJWI42metaG_FD_94482 | JGI IMG/M metagenome (GOLD analysis project Ga0126332, IMG submission 94482) | Marine gutless worms symbiont microbial communities from Oahu, Hawaii - Inanidrilus sp. 2 OAHU.JWI-42 metaG | ecosystem: Host-associated > Annelida > Digestive system > Unclassified...
ATTTTCGCTTTTTCAACAATAGCGCGATTTATCGAATAATTATGTCAAAGAGCAGAAAACGCCCCGAAAATGCCGCCCTTTTGGCGGCATGACGGGATAAAACTATAGACTGTAGAGTTAAGAAACGAGGATATAAAAATAAAGCTTTCATAACACGTACAAGATTTTTGTTATTGAATCACCTTTAAGGAGGATAACATGAAAGGAAAAGGCTTAGCGACAATTTTCATCCTGGCTTTTGCAGTCCTGATCCTGGCGGCCTGCGGCAGAGAACAGCCGATTGATGTCAAGGCCATCACGGCCCAGCCCAAGGCCTACGTCGGGTCGGACACCTGTAAAATGTGCCACCTGGAGCATTATGACTCCTGGAAAATGACCATGCACAGCCGCATGACCCAGGATGCCCAGAAGAACCAGGACGTTTTGATCGTTCCGATCGATGAAAAAAGAATCCGGGCGGATCTGGCCAAACTGGAAAAAAAGCTCAAGGTGCCGTCGGATAAAATTTACGTGCCCCAGGTTGAGGAAATTCTATACACTCTGGGCAGCCAGTGGAAGCAGCGCTTTGTCGTTAAAAAAGATGATACCTTATTCATCTCCCCCATCCAGTACAATGCCGAGACCGACCGCTGGGTCAATTACCATGAGCACGACTGGGATAAAAGACCCTGGCTGCTCAAATGCGGCGGCTGCCATGTCACCGGCGTAGATCTGGAAAATCAGACTTTCACCGAAGTGGGAGTGGCTTGCGAGGCCTGTCACGGTAAGGGATCATGGCACGCAGCCCTTCCCAAGACTGCTGTTTTTGAAAAAAGGCAGACCATCGTCAACCCGGCCAAACTGACCATGGGCGTGGCAGTTCAGATCTGCGGCTCCTGCCACAACCGCGGCAAGGCGACCCAGAAAAAAGGCGCCGGCTGGCCGGTGGGCTACGAGCCGGGCAAAGCCCTGCAAGCCTACTATAAATCGGTCTCTATTGAAGCCGGCAACGTAAAACATGTCTACGCCAACCATTTCGCCAAAGGCCATCACCAGCAGTTTCTCGACTGGCAAATATCGAAACACGCCAAAGAGGGCGTCACCTGCACGTCCTGCCATTACGTCCACCAGATCGGTGTACCACCCACCCGTTCACAGACGTTGTCGGCCGGTTCGAAACAGTGTTTCGAATGCCACGTCCAGGTCAACCGGAACATGGCCCATTCGATCCACTCTTTCGCCAACTGCATCGGCTGCCACATGCCGCGCATTGCCAAAAGTGCCGAATCCGGAGACATCCACAGCCATGTATTTGTGACATTGCTGCCGGAGGATACGCTGAATAACCCGAAGGTTCCCAATTCCTGCCAGACTTGTCACAAACACGAAAATGAAAGCCTGGAGGAGTTGCAGGCACAATGGGAAAAACTGGCTACGCTGCCCAAGCCCGTCGGCCCAATGGTCGAACCGATCGGCTATAAATATACACGCTAACCAGGCAGGAGTCCGCTATGAAACAGATGATATTTATTCAAAAAATGTTCATACTTGCGGGCCTTGTTATATCGGCCGCTATGCTGGTCCTGCCGGCGGTTGCACCCGCACAGGAGGAAGTGGCTTCGGCGATTCGGCGCTATAAAGACCGGGAGGCCAGCACCGGCTACTATGAGGAATACGAAGTTCGTCCCCGTCGGCAGCGCCCGTTTGTTGAGATTCCCGGGGTTCAAAGAGGCATCTTTCCATACAGTCCAACAGCCGCCCGTGTGCGTGTGCGCACGCGACTGGCGGACTCCCATCAGGGCATCAAATTTTATGATCGCCGGCGCTGCGAAGAATGTCACATCGAACAAACGCGGGATATCCATACGGTGCGGGCCAATCTAACCTGCCGCCAGTGCCACGGCGGCGAACCGATCGCCAGCATCGCGCATTATTATTCTCCTATGAATCCCATTCGGCGCCATGCATATGTGTGCGCCAAGTGCCACGAGGGTGCCAATGCATCCTATGCCAGTTATGTGGTGCACACACCCAATCCATCGCTGGTGGGCACCATGAAAAGTTTTCCGGTGCTTTTTTATGCCTTCTGGATCATGATCGCGATTGCCGTGGGAACCTTCGTGATTTTCCTGCCCCACACCATTTTGTGGGGAATAAGGGAATTGTTCGTTAAAAAGAATAAAACCAACGGTGAACAAAATGGCGAATGACAGACTAAAGCGATTCACACCGCTGCAGCGGATCTTTCATATATTATTGATGCTCTCCTTTTTGATTCAATCGGCCACCGGACTGGGACGCTTGTATTCCCAGACAGACTGGGGCAGAGGTTTGGTCGGGCTGTTCGGCGGATATGACGCGGCTCTGATGACGCATATTTACGTCGGTATTTTCATGCTCTGCGGCTTTACGATCCATGCCGTTTACATACTGCTTAAGGTCAACTGGAAAAAATTTCCGGCAAGCCTTTTCGGACCGGATTCAATCGTCCCCCAGTTCAAGGACATCCGGCAGTTCTTTCAACACATCGGCTGGTTTCTCGGGCTGCGCAAGGCCCCGGAATTCGATCGCTGGGGGTACTGGGAAAAGTTTGACTACTGGGCGGTATTCTGGGGGATGTTCATCATCGGCTGTACCGGTCTGATAATGGCCTTTCCTTTCTTTTCAACCCGCTACATGCCCGGTTGGGGCTTGAACGTGGCCTTATGGATCCATCGCATCGAGGCCATTTTGGCCATGGCACATGTGTTCCTGATTCACTTCTTTATCGGGCATTTGCGTCGCCATAATTTCCCGATGGATCGCGCCATTTTCGAGGGCAGCGCCAACTTGGATGCCGTGAATCACGAAAAACCGGCCTGGATCAATCGCCTGCAGGATAGCAACCAGCTGGAAAACATGCTGGTTGCCGAAGCCATACCGGCGAGGCGAATCGTGTTTTATGTGTTCGGGTATGCGGCTGTAGCTGCCGGTTTGATCCTGCTGATCGGCTCCCTGGTGAACGCCCCCTACATTTCCTGGTAGCCGCCAGGAAGAACCGGTACGATTGCGCGGGCACACGCATTTTTCCCGGGCAAAAAAACATATGCGTACTGCCATTTATTTGTAAGGCAGGTCAGAGATGACCTGCCTTTTTTAGGACCGCTGGCATAACCACAACGCTTTTTGACTTATATCAAGGTGACTCTGGGGTAAATGGGGTAGAAATTAAATATCGGCAACTCGATAATATTCGTGCTTAAACGAGGTAACTGCGTGCGCAACGATCCCCACAAACAGGATATTGTGTTTTCAATCCTGATTATGCTCATCATTTTCGGCCTGCCGTTTGCCATCCGGGCCTATGATGAACAGTTGAAGCCCCAGCGTCTGAATTCCGGTGCAAAGGAGTTCACCCTTACCGGCAACACCCAACAGGGATGGCTGGTCGGTGAAGTCCAGGCTTTTGATATCCTGTCTGTAGGGCATCACAATGATTCGTCGCAAAAACCGGTTATCACCGTCAACAAGGAAGATCTGGTGGTCCTGAAGCTGCGCAGCAGCGATGTGACGCACGGATTCAGCCTAAAAGCGTTTGGTATTTATATTGCCGAGGGCATCCAACCGGGCAGGACGGTTTACGTTTCTTTTAAAGCAGACAAGATCGGTACATTCATTTTTAGGTGCAACGTCTTTTGCGGGGACATTCATCAGCACATGCAGGGCACGCTGGTCGTCAAAGACAAAACCCGCGGATGAACTACCCCGCTGCTGCCTGAAAGGCATACGGATTTTGCCTGGGCAGGCGTCACCCATGCAAAAAGGTTTTATTGTCTGTGTATGTCCCACGCCCGCCATGCGAGCAAGGCGAGGCGGGCGGGTGTGTGTGTCTGCCTGCCCCGTAGGTAGGAACTATCGTACTGGGGTGGCTAACCTATTTACGATACGCGGATAATATCCGCTACACATTTGATTTGCACCAACTTTTTTAGAGATGATCCAAACAAATAAGCCGCAGATCGGAGAAAATGGCCGGGCAAATCATCTTTTACTCGGTAATGAATCGCTTTGGTAAAATCTATTTACATATGGCGGTCTCTGCCCGTAAAAGATCAGGCCTGCAATGAGTAAAAAATTAACGCTGTTTCTCATCCTTTTCAGTTTCGAGCTTGCCGTAATCATTCCACTGGGGATCACCCTGATTCCCACGCCGGCACGAACCCGTCACATTTCCATCGAAGCGCGCAAGTACGGATACACCCCCGCCAGAATCTTTGTGAATAAAGGTGATACCGTCGTGCTGAAACTTTCATCCCGGGACGTTTCCCACGGGTTTCTGCTCGATGGGTACCCGCTGGATTTAATCGTTCGCAAGGGCGTTGTTTTTCGCAAATTTCCCCGTCTCGAAGGCGAGGGGAACCCGCTGACCGAATGGCACCGGGTTTCGAAGGCCCGATTTGTGGCCGATCGAGGGGGCAAATATATTTTCCGCTGCACGCAGACCTGCGGGAACCTGCACCCCTTTATGACCGGTGAACTGATCGTAAGGCCCAATACCCCCTACCATCTTTTTATTTCCCTGTCCTTGTGGGTGTTTTTTTCCGTGTTCGTATGGATCCGCCACAAGCCCCAAACCGCTTTTTCAGGATTTAAGCGGATCAACCTCCTGAAAGCATTTCCACGAATAAAAGGCCTGATACACTATCGCGGGTTTCAATTCCTGATAATTCTGCCGAATTTTATCGTATTTTATCTTTTTATTCTCAGCAGTCTGTGGGGAAGCCCGGTCGGCAACCGCAATATTGCCATCGTTTTTGTATGGATTCTGTGGTGGTTTTTGCTCAAGGCTGTTGCAGTGCCTCTGGGCGGAAGACTCTGGTGCCTGATGTGCCCGCTGCCGGCGCCGGCCGAATGGCTCAGCCGCAGGCGCCTGACCGCTGTCCGTTATATACAGAAACCCTTCAAGCGACTGCATCACCGTTTCACCGGCCTGCAGAAAGATTGGCCGGTTGGCATGCGCAACATCTGGCTGCAAAACATCCTTTTTCTGGTGCTGATTTCATTCGGCATGATTCTGATCACACGCCCTGTCGCCACCGCCATAGTATTCATCGTTATTCTGGCGGTGACCCTTCTGCTCGCGCTAATCTACCGGCACCGTGTTTTCTGCCTCTACCTGTGTCCGGTAGGGGGGTTCCTGGGCACCTATTCCATGGCATCCATGACCGAAGTGCGCGCAGTCGATCCGGACATATGCCGCCGTCACCGGGATAAAGAGTGCTTCAGGGGCGGACCCGACGGATGGGCCTGTCCGTGGAATCAATATATCGGTAATATGAGCCGGAATAACTACTGCGGATTGTGCACCGAATGCATCAAAAGCTGTCCCAAAAACAATGTGGGTATTTTCATCCGGCCTTTCGGGGAAGATCGTAACTTAAAGGGGTATGATGAAATGTTCAACGTGATCATCATGCTGGTGGTGGCCGTTGCCTTCAGCATCACCATGCTCGGTCCCTGGGCCTTCATAAAGGATGCCGCCAATGTAACCGAAAGCAGACAGATCATTACCTTTCTCATCTACCTGGCCGGTATCTGGAGCGCCGCCCTTATGCTTTTTCCGGGACTCTTTAGAATGATTGCAGTGTTTGCCAATCGACTGGCCGGCAAATCGATAAGCAACCGTCGTATGGCCCTGCGACTGGCGTATTTCCTGATACAGGTCGGTATTTTTGCCTGGATTGCTTTCAGCCTGCCGGCCATAATGGTTAACTACGGTTATATTATCTCCGTATTCTCCGATCCTTTAGGCCTGGGATGGGACCTTTTCCATACCGCTGATTCCCATTTCGGAGCCATTTTCCCCGAATGGATACCGGCGGTCCAGGGAATTGTACTGCTGGCCGGACTTTATCTTGGCCTGAGCCGGGGCTATCTTGCTCTAAATAAAGTCGTCCAAAATCCCGTTTTACAGAGAAGAGCCATGATTCTGCCTTCATTGCTCGTCCTTGGTGTCATCAACCTATTGTTAAAACTTTTCATGGGCTGATTTGGATACATTTTACCCACCTGAAATTATCGCATCTGAAAATCTGACTACTTTTTACCCATCATTTGGTTTGCCCGGCGTGCTGTTCATTAATAATATCCACCTGCAATTAAATTCTGCGAAAATATATTCTATAATTTCAAGCTATTGTCTACAACGCCCCGAAATCGTAAAAAAGCTGGCACGCATCCTGCTCTAAGAAACTACAAAATGAGAAATCTGTGAAAACATGCAGATTCACAAACCAAATATGAAAGGAGATTGAAAATGCGTAACGTTAATTTTAAAAATGTGATGTTGGTACTGGCCGTTGTGGCCATGGTAGGCGTTGGCGCCACCGCATTTGCCGGTTGGGGCAGAGGTCATTGGGGAAATGGACCCGGCTGGCATCACAGAGGCTATGGCGGGTCCGGTTACGGTCCCGGTGCCATGATGGGCAACCTGAGCGATGAAGAGATCAAAGCCCTGGAACAGGAACGGCAGGCTTTTTTAAAAGATACGGAAAAAATCCGTCAGGAGGCCTATTCAAAGGAGCTGGAGCTGAGAAGCGAACTGGCCAAAGAAAATCCGGATGCCACTAAAGCCGCGCGCCTGCAGACAGAAATATCCAAGCTTGAGGCGCAGCTGGATCAAAAGCGGGTCGATCACATGATCAAGATGCGAAAACTCAATCCCAATGCCGGTCGTGGATACATGATGGGCCGAGGCGGCAAGGGCTACGGCCGCGGTGGCATGGGCTACGGCCCGGGTTATGGACGCGGCGGCATGGGCAGTGGTCCGGGTTATGGTGGCGGCTGCTGGAGATAGATCAAACGTTTAAGTCGGTGGGGTCAGTCGATTCGGTTGCAACAGTCGCTGGCCCACTGACCGAACCATTCAAAGTATTAATCACCACAAAGGCACAATGGACACAAAGGTAAAGACAGAAAAGAATCTTTGTGGCCTTTGTGTCTTTGTGGTTAGATCAAATCTTTTTTTAATTCTCCGCCAGGCAGACCCGAGCTATCATACCTTACAGCTTAATTCTCTTCAGCGCCTCTTGTTTAATGTTGATCTGACCTTAATTATAAAATAGGATCTTTCATATAGAACGATATAAATCATTGCGCATACATTCACAGCGTTCTGTACGGTTGACCTGGTAAGGTAGTTTAAAATCAACGATTCAAAAAGCGAATACGCAATCTATAACGACGCTGTGTATAATTGATTCAAGACTCGGAGAGGAGAACGGAAAAATCGGTATCAAACAGGTAAAAGACAGGTTTTTGGCAAAGCTGTTTACGAAATATCCGGCGCTGGTCGAAAACTGGGCCCGCAAAGCGGATATCATCGAATTCACCGACACACCCTGGTCACCGCTTAACGGCAGCATCTCCGAAAGCCGGCTGGCTCTTGTTACCACCGGCGGTGTGCATTTAAAATCGCAGCCCCCTTTTGATATGCTAGATCCGGCCGGCGATCCGTCTTTTCGGGAAATCCCCGGTGATACGCCGGCAGGAGATCTCATCATCACGCATAATTACTATGATCATGCCGATGCCGACAAAGACATCAATATTGTTTTTCCGATTAAAAGGCTGCGTTTGCTTGAACGATCCGGTGAAATCGGCGCGGTGAACCACCGGCATTTCTCATTCATGGGACATATCACCAACAACCACCTGGACACACTCGTCCGGGAGACAGCACCCCGGGTTGCAGACGCACTGACACAGGACAAAGTCGATGCGGCGCTGCTCACGCCGGCCTGAGGGATCTGCAATCAGTCCGTGGGACTGATCCAGCGCGCGGTGGAAGCCGCAGGTATTGCGACCATATCTATCTCCTTGTCAAAAGAGATCACCCGCAAGATAAACCCACCCAGGGCCGTTTATCCGGGACTACCCCTGGGACATCCGCTGGGATTACCGGGACAGACCTTCAGGCAGTTGCAAATACTTCGGGCGCTTCTGCAGTATTTACAGCAGATCGACACACCCGGCACAATCATCGATCTGGATCTCAGCCAGAGTGACGATCCCCAAGTCCACAGCGCCACTTGCGGGTTGTAAGATAACCGCTTTCCCTACACTTCTGGATTCCCGGTAGGTTCAGAATATTTTTGATGCATCATTAAACTTTGACGATGTTTTTCAAACGAATATCCGAAAAACAAGAAGCGTCGATCTTATCACTGGACAAACAGATCCAAGGCTGGCGCAAAGCCAACCGCAAAATGCGCTGGGATGTCCATCACGACGACTTTGAGCGCATTCCGCCGCCGCCCCGGTTAACCACAGCCGACCGGAATGATGGGTTCATCGGGGTGATCTTATGCTATGGATTTGGGAATGATGGATCTGGTAATTCGGACAGTGTGCTGTCCGGCAAGCTGGCGTGGGCATATGCCTGCCGCCGGCGAAAACCCAAAACGTGGCAGTGCGAATACATCGATTTTAATAAGTCCGACAATATCCGGCTGCGACCGGGTGCCCCCCCTCGCACCCGGGGCTTTTATCATGCAAAGATTCAGACCGGGGAAAAATTCCTGTCTCTGACGGTCTCTCGGCTGCGCAAAAAATTTAATGCAGAAACAGGCTGCGGACCGGAAGGTATCCAGTTTTTAACCATTACCCATCCCCACTTTCCACTCCTGATGAATGCCCGAAAATGTCCTTTCATGGCTCTTGCCGATTACGATGTCGCCCCCTATGGCTTCAACGATTTTTTTGACGCGGTGCAGATGTTTTGCAGCATCAAAACTCTGGGGCTGGGCATCGGAAATGTGGATCGTAATTATCCCCTGTTTGGAATTCCGACCATACGCTTCTCCGATTAGGATTCCTTCCTTCGATACACCAGCTGATGACCGCTCCGCACCCAGGCAATCATTCCGCCCTCAAAGTGCAGCACGTTTGTATAACCCAGTTTGACCAGTTTGTCGGCAGCCGCATAACCCATGGGTCCCGTCAGGCAATAGACCACGATTTTTGCGTCCCTGTCGGCCGGAAGTTCTTCCTGCCGGCGATCGATCGAATGGTAAGGAATCATCCGATCGGTTCCGGGAATCTCCCCCTGGTAGGGAATATGCACGTTGATCAGGATAAAGTCTTTGTGCTGCATAATTTCGGAAAATTTTTCGACGGAGATGTTTTTGTACCTGACCGTGCGGCCTTCGGCGATATGAAATCCCATAAGTCCGACTCCGATAAACATCAGTAACACTCCGACTCGCAAAGCTATTTTACGCATCTTTGTTGCCTAAAATTTATCTGTGAAAATTTGTGAATCAATATCCGTTGGTTGAAGCAAAGAAGTTTCAGCATGACCACTCCTGAAGATAATTGACTGATAATTGCGCATTTACAAGCTTTTTGCTGGCAGCAAGTGCGTAATTATTACCCACCTATCTATAGCCCAGTTTGACTATGTCGCCAGCAGTTATATAAAATCTATTAAGTTTCATGTAGTTATAAACATTGCTATAAAAATTGGCACCAACCTTGCTATGCTACATAGTGGTAATATAATAATAGTATCAAAGAATGCGAACCGAAATGGAGGTGCCACTCACACAAAGGATTGCGAAATGCCGTATAAAAAAGGTCTTGTCGTCAAAACCGGCACGGATGGGTGGGCCGAAGTGATCACAGATAAACTGGATGCATGCGCCGCATGCGCCACAGCCCGCAACTGCCCTTCATCCTGTAAGAGCACGCGGATGGTCACCCGGGTATTCAACCGGGCCGGTGCCCGTGAAGGCGATATGGTATCCATCTACCAGAGTACCGGGTCGGTGCTGCAGAGTGCTGCATTGCTCTATCTGATACCGGTTGCCTGTCTAATAATCGGCGCCCTGATCGGCGCGGGACTCAGTAACAGGCTGACCATGGACGAATCGAGTTCGGCTTTGCTGTTTGGATTGGCTGGACTGGGCTTTGGATTTATATCCTTGGCGCGGCTTTCAAAAAGGATTTCAACCAAAAGCCGGTTGACACCCAGCATCGTTGATGTGATCGCTTTCGATCCGGCAGGCACGGCCAATCCATAATAGATACATACAGACTAAATCTGTAAGGAGCAAATAATGAAACGGACAGAAATAATCAAACCTAGATTCAAATTGGTCATCATTTCAATCGCTGTTTTCACTGGGATTGCTTTTATAACACTACCGGCCGTCGGGCACGGACCCAAGGGACATGGCGGTATGAGCTTCACCCCTCTTCAGGCTGCCAAAAAAGGAATTATGCTCTATGACAAACTGGTCGCCAAGGGGAAATTGGCGGAAGCCTGGGAAACCGAACTGGCCGATATCAAAGTTATCCCAAGAATCAACAACAATAAAGAAGAATTCGTCGTCCAGTTTAACCGCACAAAAGGTGACCCTCGCTCGGTTTACATTTTCTTTAATGAAAAAGGTGAATACAGCGGTTCGAATTTCACCGGGAAATAAAGATTTCAGGAGGCAAGAAGCATGAATGCGGTCATTATTCATCCGGCTACCGAACTCGGTCCGCGGCTAAAAGAATGGCCGCTGCCGGGAAAGGTTCTTGTGTCGATGATTATTCTGATGATGTCACTCGGCATGGGAGGTGCCCTAGGACAAATTATCGTGCACGATATCGTACCCACTTTCTGGGGAAAAGAAGCCCACACTGCGCAAGAAACGGGCTCGGAGGAAAATGCCGACGCAGCACGTGGGGACCTCTTCGCCGAACCCACCGAAGTCAAAAAAAAGGCTGCACCGTTTCACGAGACCGACGAATTCATCTTTGCCCTTAAATTTACCCACATTCATGTTTTCGGTATGAGCGGTATTTTCATTCTCATGGGAGTTATCGTTCTTTTCCTGGACGCGAGCATCCAGATGCGAACCTGGCTGATCGGGCTGCCCTTTATCGGAGTTGTCATCGACCTGGCTTCCGTGTGGCTGAAGATATTCATCCATCCGGCGTTTTTCTGGCTTCACATACCCGGCGGGCTGCTGTTCGGTATTATCTTCGCCGTCGAGGTGGTCATGATGGTCAGAGAGATGTGGTTCAGCGCAGCGGCTGAGCGTCGGTAGTTTCTTTCATGGACTGCTGCCATCCTGTACAAACAATAAAGGAAAACAAATGAAAATTCGATGGAAGTTACTCATTGTGCTGCTGAGTATCGCACTGGTTCCCATCATGCTGATGCGCTGGAACGCACAGCGCAGCATGCAGAAGATGGGCAACGATCTGGCGTCCATTGCTCGGGATGCACTTATCCATAAAGCCAGTCTCGAACTGAGAATCATAGTGGAAGAGCATTCACGGGTTCTGCGTCGCGAGAAAGATTTAATCGAAATGGCCTTGCGGGTTCAGGTGTCGGAAATGGAAAAACGGTTTGCCGGCGCTCACCATCCGGAAACGTTCAATAACTGGACTCAGGCTTCAAACAATATAACGAATAAATCGTTTTACCGGCCGCCGGCCAAACGCTTCAAGATTATGGGTAACGGGGGAATCAGACCATTGTCGGTCAGCTATGACCGTCAGAGTTTTAGAATTCCATCCGGATCTCAAAAGAAACCGGCAGACGTGTTCAAATTGATTGCATCCATGGTCCCGGTCTACCGCTCTCTGGCCACCATGCACCCGGATCTTATTTTCTGGCAGTTGACCGTGTTGGAAGACGGCACCCAGACGGTCTACCCGGCTCTGGCAACACCCCACCTGCCGATGATGTATGATTCCCTGGCAACCCAATGGTATCGCCAAACTCGTGCCAAAAACCGCATTTCCTGGTCGCTGCCCATACCGGATGCGTTCACCCGTCAATTTATATTCATTGTATCGGCGCCGATTCACGCCCCGGACGGCACCATTCTCGGGGCGACCGCCATTGCCGTGCCGGTCAGCGTACTTTTGCAGGAAGATGAACATTTTCAATATTTGTCGGATAATATCCAGTCTGTGTTAATCCGCCCTGAATCTAAATCTCCGGATAAAAATCCTGGCATCAGAGTTATCGCCCGCCAACAAAAAGCCGAAGAGCGCCAGCATCATTGGTGGGCCGCCTTAACAGACGATTGGCTGAAGACCGGCGATGAAATGCTGCTAAACACGATGGCCAAGGATCTTCAAAACCAGCGGACAGGTGTCATCGAGATGGTGTACGAAGGAAAAGAAAGTCTGATGGCCTACGGGTGCATCGATGAATACTGCACCGCCCTGCTGCTCATCGTGCCCAAAGCCGATCTGGTTGCCGAGGCTGTCTCGATGGAGAATTATGTCCACACACGCGTCGATGAACAGATCAAAATTACCGGCATATTGCTGGCCGGGGTGATTGCGATTGTCAGCCTGCTCGCATTTTTAATCTCCGGCTCAATAACAGGCAACATCCGCAAACTAGTTACCGCCGCCCGCAGCATTGCCGCGGGAAATTTTCGGACCAGAACCGGTATCACTTCCGGTGATGAGATGGGCGAACTCGGACGAACCTTTGATCAAATGGTTCCCGCCCTTGAAGAACGCGTGAAAATAAAGCAGGCTCTGGATGTCGCCATGGAGGTCCAACAAAATTTACTGCCCCAGGAAATGCCGCGTACCGCCGGTCTGGATATCGCCGCCAGAAGTATTTACTGCGACGAAACCGGCGGCGATTTTTTCGATTTCATGGATTTCTGCTGTGAAGAAAACCAAGTTGTCGGCCTGGCTGTCGGGGATGTCACCGGGCACGGAATATCGGCGGCCCTTCTCATGGCGACCACCCGCGCATTTTTGAGAAGCCGGGTCATGCAGCCCGGTGCAATTATGGATGTTATCACTGATGTCAACAATCTTATCGCCAAAGACACCGAAGAAACCAATCAGTTCGTAACGCTTTTCTTTCTTGAAATCAACTGCAGGGAAAGCACGATGACCTGGGTCAGGGCCGGTCATGATCCGGCCATAGTTTATGATCCGGCGACAGACCGTTTCGATGAACTGCGTGGTGAAGGGCTTTCGCTGGGAATAGACCGTACGTACCAGTATACAGCTAACTCCACAAATAGGCTCGCTGCAGGGCAGGTAATCGTCATCGGAACCGACGGGGTTTGGGAGGCGCATAATCCGTCGGGTGAGATGTTCGGTAAAGAACGTTTGAAGGAATTGGTCCGTCGGAACCACCAGGCCCGGTCAGAAGAAATCCTGTCTTCAATTGTCGAATCGATAACAGAATTTCAGGCAGAAACCCGTCCGGCCGACGATGTGACGCTGGCAATCGTAAAGGTTGGAGAGGAAACAACCGAACCTTAATATAGTTGATTTGATTAAAATGATGAAACTCAATCGTAGAAACTTTCTAAAAACAATCACCGGTGCGGCAATTGGTACGGTGCTGTCACCGTTATGGCACATTGAATCCATCGCAAAGCCGAGACAACCCGTTCGTGAATTTCAATTTTCAGCTTCCAAAACAAGGGTCAGCCTCGGTGAAGGGCCTGAATTTGCTGCCTGGACCTACAACGGCCAGGTACCGGGTCCGGAAATCCGGGTGACCGAAGGCGACATCGTCCGGGTCGTTTTGCAAAATGATCTGAAAGTGGGAACGACCATTCACTGGCACGGTATACCGCTGAAG
>Ga0126332_10000533_pt1 | contig 13582 bp, 11 predicted proteins | sample InaspJWI42metaG_FD_94482 | JGI IMG/M metagenome (GOLD analysis project Ga0126332, IMG submission 94482) | Marine gutless worms symbiont microbial communities from Oahu, Hawaii - Inanidrilus sp. 2 OAHU.JWI-42 metaG | ecosystem: Host-associated > Annelida > Digestive system > Unclassified...
ATATGGTAGCCCATCAGAAGGTTAATATAACCAACGGTCGTCCTGTGAAGTCAAAAAAAATCAGGCTTCACAGTATAGGATAATTATGTCTTGACTTCACTTTTCATGTGTGCGTCTTGGCGTGAAAACCAATCATCGTTAATCGACAAGACTAAAATCCGTTCCAAACGGAACGTTATTTTGAAAAATGCTATAATTTAACGGCTGCGTTCGAATCTAATGAAAAATGCGAGCAGGCAGGGGATGATAAACAGGGTAAACACGGTCGACAGCGCCAGTCCACCGAGAATGATACTGCCCAGCCCCCGGTAAAGTTCACTGCCGGCACCGGTGGAAAGGGCCAGCGGCAGCATGCCGAACAGGCTGGTGGTAGTGCTCATGTAGATCGGCCGGATCCGGGTTCTCACCGACTCGACAATGGCATCGATGCCGACCAGCCCGCCATAGCGCACATTGTTTAAAGCCTGGTGCACGATCAAAATGGCGTTGTTTACAACGGTGCCCACCAGAATGATAAAACCCAGCATGGCCACGATGTCCAGGGCCTGGGGCGCAATCAGCCAGTTCACCAGAGTTAAGCCGATAAGGCCCCCGGCCGCAGCCAGCGGCACCGAGAACATAATGATGAAAGGGTAGAGGAAGTTTTCAAACAGGGCCGACATCAGCAAATAAACGATGATGGCTGCCAGAAGAAGGTTCCAGCGCATCGAGTCGATGGCCTGGGCAAGTTTGTCGGCATTTCCACCGATGGCCACCGATACGCCTTTCAACTGGCCGGCCGCTTTCAAGTTGTTAACAACCTTGTTTTCGATAATTTCCATGGCCTGCTGCAGGGGAATATGCGGCGGCGGTGTTATTTCCAGGCGGATGTTTCTTTTCCTTTCCAGGTGGTCGATTTGCATCATCCCCTGATCATACTCTAATTCCGCCACATCGCCTATCCTGATCAAATGTCCGTATTTATTGGCAATGATGCTTTCGGCAATATCTTCGGGAATCTGGATGCTCGACGCATCGTTGCGCAGCACAAGGTCCATTTTTTTGGCCTGCTCCGGTTTATATTCTCCTATTTTCCTGCCGTCCATGATCACATCGATGTATAATCCAACCTCCTGCTCGCTTAATCCATTGGCCACGGCATTGGAGCGGTCGGGAACAAAATTGGCCTCCGGGTAACTGTTTTCCAGAGAGGGCACGGGCCTCACCTGGGATTGGGCCATGCTTTGCCGGATCGTACCGAACAGGGTCCTGGCGACTTGAATGATGCGGTTGATGTTTTCCCCGGAAATATTGACATCCACCGTTCTTCCCCGGCCGATACCGGTTTGAAAAATTCCCACCTGGATACTGACGCCGAAGATGCCGGGCATCGAATTAATAATTTTGTTAAAGAGCGGCATCATTAATGCGGCCTGGGTTTCGTGGGCGCTGATCGCCCCGAATAGGGTGATGCGATCGGCGGACACATAAAAAATGTCCTGGATGCGGGGGACGCCCTCTTTGAAATCTTCTTCGTAATAGGGTCGGGTGGATTTGAAGATGAAATTTCCTATTTCCAGGCGCTTTTTGGCGGAATATCCCGGCGGCGGCAGCATGATATTCAAAATAAGGTTGCGGTTGCCCTGGGGTAAATATTCCGCCTTGGGTATCAGCAGATAGGCAACCAAGACGGCGGCACCGGTCAGGCTGACGATGGTCAGAATGCGAGTGGCTGCGTTTTTCAGGGTCAATCTGGACAAAAATAAAATGATTTTTGATAGAAAAGTGCCGATACGACCGATGGTTTTTCCGTAAACTTTTTTTCTTTTTGTCAACCGATAAAACTGGTGAGTCAGGGCGGGTATGACCGATATCGAAACGAAGAGACTAATGATGATGGCAAAGGTAATGGCAATGGCAATGTCTTTGAACAACTGGCCTGATTCCTCCGTCATGAAAATGACCGGAAGGAAGACGGCCACTGTCGTGGCCGTAGATGCCAGCACAGCGCCCCACACCTCTTTTGTCCCGTCATATGAAGCCTTAAACGCATTTTTACCCATATTGCGGTGCCGGTCTATGTTTTCAAGCACCACAATCGCATTGTCTACCAGCATTCCTACTGCAAAGGAAATGCCGGCCAGGCTGACGACGTTTAAGCTTCTCTGAAAAATCCGCATAAAAATAAAGGTTCCGATGATGGAAATCGGGATGGCGATGGTGGTTGTCAGGGTCGAAGTGAAGCTTCTCAAAAAAAGCAGCAGGACAATGATGGCCAGGCTGCCGCCAAAAAAGACGTTTCTCATGACAAGATCGATCGCTTTGTTTATGTAAGGCGTCTCATCGTATACAATTTCAAAATACAGATTGTTGTCCTTCAGCAGCCCGTCGTTCAAGTTCTTGACGACCGCTTTCATCCGCTTGGTAAGTGTTATGACATTTGCGCCCTGCTCCTTTCTCACGCCCACCACAATCACTGGCGTCGCATTGTGCATGACGGAGACGTCCGTTGTTGCATAGCCCAGGCGGGTTTCGGCAACATCTTTTAGATACGTCCTTCTGATACCGTCATCTCTGAGTATCACGTTCAGCGGTTCGTCGATTTCCTGAAACTGGCTGAGGGTCCTGATCCGGTAATTTTTTTTGTCGAGTCCGAGAACGCCGGCTGAAATGTTGGTGTTGGAAGTTGCCAGCCTGTTGATCACCTCTGATATGGTCATATTGTACTTGGCCAGTTTGCGGGGGGAGACCACCACCTCGAGCTGCTTTTCGGAGCCGCCGAAAACAAAGAGCGAGCCGACCCCCTGCACGCGTTCAATAAATTGTCTGACTTCGTTTTTAAAAAAGGTCCGGTAAGTGTTTATCCGGAGCTTGGGGCCGTTTACGGTTTTTAAGATCATCCAGATGACCGGAGAACTTTGGGCCCCGGATGCTTCGATCACCGGTTTTTGAACATTTTCCGGGTAGCTTCGGACCTCATTGAGTTTGTTGGAAACCCGAAGCAGGGCTGCGTCGATATCCGTGTCCACTTCGAAGGTTAACGTGATTTCACTGCGGCTGTTAAAGCTGGAGCTTTCCATGAGGGTTAAACGCTGAATGCCTTTCAGCACTTCTTCCTGCTCTTCGACAATATCTTTTTCCACTTCATAGGGGGTGGCGCCGGACCAGATGGTGGAGACGGTTATCTGGGGCGTCTCCACGTCCGGGGTAAGCTGAACCGGGAGCCTGAAGATACCGATGAGGCCGAATAGGACCACCAGGATAACACCGACAAAAACCGAAACCGGTTTGGAAATCGAAAATTTGATAAAATTCATAAGCCTAGATTGCCTTTTTTACGATCTGCACCGGCTGGTCGGGGCGCAGCCGATCGTTGCCGTCGATGACAACCGGCATATCGGGGACGATATACGGATTATCAACGCCGACGAATTCTCCGTCATAACCGACAATATTTACAGGTAGAATTTTAGCTTTGCCGTCTTTGATGGTGTAGACAAAATCTTTGCCTTGATTTCTGATCAGCGCGTCGCGTTTGATCATTCTCAATTTCTTTTTGTGGCTGACCGGCACGTGAACCGTGGCGGACATGTTTTGAAGAATTTCCTCGAAATAGGGGACGGCAACCTTTATTTGAAACGTTTTGCTGGCAATATCCGCCACCGGAACGAAATTGTGGATCGTCCCCCGGATCTCTTTTTCCAGCGCATCGATGGTAAGGGTAACTTCATCGCCCGGTTTGACAAAACGGATCAGGCTCTCTGCGACCGCCACTTTGACAAAGACATCATCTGTGGAAGCCAGCGTGCAGATCGCGGCCTCCGGAGAAATCCATTCGCCTTCATGTTTAAACTTCTGCAGAATAAGACCCCGAAAAGGGGCCCGGATCGTACTCTTTCTCATTTCGAGTTTCAGTTTTTCAATATTTATAAGTATGATTTCGCGCTCTTTGACGCGTTGGCTATAGGTTCCCAGAAGGTCGTCGTAGTTTCTTTCACTTGTGGCCGACTTTTTATAGAGTGTTTCAAAGCGCTTTAAATCTTTTTCGGCGGTCTTGATCTGGATTTCGACCTGTTCCACCTGTTTAGCAGAAATCTTAATGTTTTTCCTGATAAAGTCGGTGTTCAATTTGGCCAGTACAGCCCCTTTATCGACCACAGTGCCTTCTACAATGGACACCCGTTCGATCAAGCCGCTTACTTCGGTTGAAATGCCCGATTGTTTGTCGAAATCGACCATTCCGACCATCTGGTTGGTTCTGACAATCTCTTTTTCATAGACTTTGGCCACGACCACCTTGGCCGGTGGCGGTTGCCCGATTGCAAGGGCAGCGGGAATCAGCATCGTAGTCAATACGATCAGGACAATTTTAACGCGTTCCATGTTTCACCTGTTCAGTATAGAACTTAGGGGCTTCGCCCCAATTGGAATATTGGAATACTGGAATGATGGAATAATGGTTTTTGGGAAATTGGAATAATGATTTATTGGTCCCGCTGTGAGCGGGATCGACAAAGGAGTTTTTTAATGAAATATTTCCTTTTAAAACAACATTCCAATATTCCACCATTCCAGTATTCCATGTGCTAGGCAGCAAGGCTAGCTTCAAAAAATCCATTTGTTTTCAATAGATTGTTGAAATTTCGAGACGTTTATTTGCATTGATCAGTCCCCTGCCGAAAGCAACCGGATTTAATGCATTCCAACAGTTGGGCGTTTTCGTAATCCAGAAAACTTTCCAGATCCTTTGCAGCGAAGTGCATCAGTCTTTTAACTCCTGAAATAAAAGGCATTGGTTTACTTGCGATTTTTTCGGCAGTTTCCTGGGCTGCCGTCTCGATATCTTTATATGGAACCACTCTGTCTACAAGACCCAGCTCCAACGCCTCCCGGGCATCGATATCTTTGCCGGACAGCAACAGTTCCATCGTTTTACTGGTACCGAGTTTTTGAGCCAGGAAAAAAATGCCTCCCCCTTTGGGAATCAATCCAAATTCAAGCAGGGGATACTGAAATACGGTTTTGTCTCCGATAACTCGATAATCGCAGGCCAGGCTGATGTTTAGAAATAGTGACAAGACTTCTCCGCTGTCCGCGTGGACAACAATTTTATCCATTTCCCGAATCAACAATACCAGTTGGTTAATAGCGTTGTATACCCGCGAAATTTGATCGATGCCAATGGAAGAGGCAGACAATTCGTTGAAAAATGTGATGATCTCCTCGCACTTTATCTTTTCGGGATTGCCAATGCAGATGATTACCTTAATCACTTTATCATTTGAAGCTGCATGCAGGTATTTAAAGAGGGCCTCCTTCAGATTAAGATCGGTCAACTGGCGGATAAGGTTCTTTTTGAATCGAATAACGGCGATCTGGTCGTTTTGTCTCGCAGTGAATAATTCATGGTCAAAGTCGAGGCCCATGGCATACCTCCTTTGTTAAAACCCTTTTGCTGAACCGGCATTTTATTCTAAGATTGCCGGCGGCCAGATCACGATCGATCAGTGCGGAAAGGTTTGTCGCAAAATGCTTCTGCGGCAAAAATCCATCACTAGTACTTCCTTTGGTTTACCTTCGGCGGACCGGAAGTGAAAACGAGCAATTGAAAGAACGGCATCCATGACGGTCTGGAGCTCTGTGATAATTTTGTCGGAAATAACATATTGTTTGATCAACAATGAGTACGCACTTATCAATACCCGCATTAGCAATTCTCGTCAAGCTCTAGTGTCGCGTTCCACAAATACATTAAAAGAATCGAACAGGATACCTTATTCGTGCCTTTACAAAATCCCGATTTTTAGTAGGTTGGGTTGAGTTCCGCCGCAGGCGGGATTGGGTTTCTCCGCCTCCGGCGGATCAACCCAACCTACGAAAATTAGACGTCTGGCAAGATATAACATCAAAGGGCGAAACCCAACAATTCAGTTTCGATGGGGTATTCATTCAACCACTAGTTATATTTGAGTATTTGAGCATAAAAAATTCCAATAGACAAAATGCAGGATCACTCTATTTAAGGCGGACTTGAATTCCAATAAAAGATCACTACCTTAAATGAATTAATTGCTGCAGCCCGCAGGAGCCGTTGTCGATCCGAAAAGATTGGGAGAATCGGAACAGCACAGTGGGACCTGCGATTCGAAACGCTATAGGAGAATCTATCAAAAATGCTAAACTCAAGACATGCCGGCTCTTTTCTCGTTCTGCTCTGGTCCGTTCTGCTGGTGATCGGCTGCGCGGCCGCGCCGGGAGAAGTGATGCTGCCCTCGGTGGACAGGGACAAAGAACTCGGCCGTGAAACGGCCAAGAAAGTTGAGGCTGAAATGGGCGTTACCAAGGCCCCTGCCGAAACGAAATTTCTCAACGCCGTGGGAGAGCGATTGGTGCGGGTGAATCCCGATCAGCGTTTTGAATACTCATTTGCGATTATCGACCAGTTCGAGCCGAATGCCTTTGCCCTGCCCGGGGGCTGGATTTACGTTTCAAGAGGACTGCTGATATTGACAAACACTGAAGACGAACTGGCCAATGTCGTCGGGCACGAAATCATCCATGTCACACGGCGCCATTCGGCCCGCCAGATGCAACAATCAATTGTACCGGGTTTATTGAGCATACCCGGCTGGATCGTCGGGGGCGTGATCAGCCAGGACCTGGGCAACCTGATCAATGCCCCGGTGAATCTCATCGGCGGGGCGTATTTGTCGTCCAACAGCCGCAAGGATGAATTTGAATCCGACCAGTTGGGGCAGCAGTTGGCGGCCATGTCCGGATATGACCCGGCCGCCCTTGCGCCGATCCTTGGTCGTATGGAACAGTTTGTGGAGATCAAAACCGGGCAGAAAAGAATTCCCAGCTTTTTTGATACCCATCCCACTACCCCTGATCGTGAGGAGCGTGTTCTCAGAGACGCAAAAAATATAGAATGGACACGGCAGCTGGGTGTCGTGCGCAGTTCCGATGATTACCTGCGCAAACTGGATGGGTTACTCGTGGGTGAAAACCCGGCAGACGGTGTGTTTCAGGGCCGTAAATTCTTACATCCGGTATTGGATATTGCAGTGAACTTTCCCAAAGGCTGGAAAACCGTCAACAGCCGCCAGGCCGTTACGGCTGTATCTCCTCAGGAGGATGCCCTGGTGGCAATGGGCATTGCCGGCAATGGCACCGATCCCCGGGAGGCGGCGGAATCCTTTGAGCAGGCGTTATATAAAAAATACGGTGTCAAACCGAATGAATCGAAGTCCATAAAGATCAACGGATTGCCGGCGCATCTGGTGAGTTACGTCGACAGCGGCAAAAAGGAACCGGTGCATTGGTCTTTTTTGTGGATTGCCTATCGGGAGCTGCTGTACCAGTTCGTGGGCATAACAGTCGAGCGCCACCGGGAAACGTTTCGCGCAACAGCATACAGTTTTCGACCGATCACGGACAAAGAAAAAGCATCGATCACAGAAATGCGGCTTCGCGTGGTTTCTGCCCGGAACGGTGAAGACCTTGAAGGGCTGTCCAAACGCACCCGCAATGAGTGGGATGCAAAAACCACTGCCGTGGTGAACGGTATCGATGCGGGCCAACCGCTGGAAAAGGGGCAATTAATAAAAATTGCGGTTAAACAGCCCTATAAGGGATCATGATGGTGGACAAGAAAATGCCCAACCCGGATAAGCCGGAATTGAAGATTGAAGATTGATCCGCCGGAGGCGGAAAGATTTATGGTATCGCTTCGCTCTGTCTTTTCTATTTAAATCGATCGTTCGACCCTGTCCTTAGATCCTGAGGACCTCGAAGGGAGGCTCTCGACGGGTAGCATTCCTAAAATATTCAATAACAATTCAAATCATCGTTATTTAATTTAGACAGGAAAAAAAGCCCGAGCCTTGCATGTGGGCAGCAGGCTCGGGCAATGATTCAGCAGAGAAATCGAGGAAACCTATCCTTCAGATTCAATGGCCGCTGATCGTTTGTCGGCGGTGTACAGCCGCTGGGCGGCTTGTTTTTTCTTCAAGATACTGGCATCACCGGCATCTATGAAGTCCACGGCCTTGACTTCACAGAAACGCACACACTGGGGTTCACCGTCGCACAGGTCGCACTTGATGACTTTGCGGTCGATGGTATTAAAATTCATGGCCCCAAAGGGGCAGACCGACACACAGGTGCGGCAGCCGATACACACCTCGTAGTCCACCTCCACCCTTCCCATTTCCGCATTGCGGGAAATGGCACTTACCGGACAGCCGATCATGCACGGTGCATCCTGACACTGCTGGCAGGACATGGGAATGTAAACACCGTCCGCCTCCCATTTCATTACCTTAATGCGGCTTCGCGTCGGATTGGAAATCCCGTCGTGTTTGACCGCACAGACGAGCTCGCACAGACGGCAGCCGGTGCATTTTTCGTAATCAATCGCTAAAACTTTATCTGTAGCCGACATGGAAATTCTCCTTTCGAAATCTGAAACCCACCGGATCTTTACAGCTGGTGGGACGGTTCATTCTCCAGACCGAGATGTGCCAGCGTTTCAGGTTTCGGAACGCCGTCTTTGTCCAGTCCCTTGTGGGCGTAAAATTCATCGATCATTTTGATGAACTTTTCTTTGTCGATGGTTTTGCCGACCACATCGGGGGCACCGCGCCGGCAGGGTTCGTCAAAATAGCGATGGCTGAGCATATCGCCCTTGTTCAGGTCATCACGTGTCAGGCCTTCCCGCAGGTTGAACAGCCGCTCGATCATGTTGCATCTTTCAGCGATCTCCCAGACTTGCGTAGGGGTCAATTCGAGACCGGTATTCAGGTAGATCACCTTGGGCCAGTCCTCGAAATTGGGAAGGGTGGCACCCAGGAAAACCGTGTGATATTTGCAGATCCCGAGGCAGTCCACAGCCATGTAACAGTTTTCCTGCCAGAATACCTGCCAGGGCTTGCCTTCATAGACGGTGTGTTCCGAACTCAACGGTCCGTCATAGGGAACCGGATTGCTGTAAATCTTTCTGAGCACTGCCTCCGGCAGGTGATACAGGTCGATTGCCGGCCGGCTCCGCAGGTGGTCGGATCCCCGGGAGGCGGTAGCCACATTTAATGCCAGAGCCGGTGTGGCGCGTTCATCCGAGTGCAGGTTGTTCATGCCTTTGACCTGAACCAGGTAATCAAAGGCGCCTTGGCCGATTTTCTCGGCCGCCGGAATGCCGCCGTCAGCCAGCGTATCGCCCAGCCATCCGTCGCGGTTGCAGATGCGGTGAACCATTTCAAGCAGCGCTTCGTCGTTGCCGAATTGCAGATCGAGGCCATCGGTTTGTTCATTGGTCAGAATGCCTTTTTCATAAAGCTCCATGGCCCAGGCGATAATGCTGCCGATTTCCAGGTTGTCCACCCCGTACTGGTCCACCAGGTGATTGCCGGTGAGCACCGTTACGGCGTTTGTGCAGTCCGGCAGGGAGCCGAACGCACCCTGGGAGGTATATTCCGGTCCCTCGTCATATTTGCCGGCATAGGGTCCGGAAGGAATTTTATACTGGGCGCGGCAGTGGACCTGGCAGCCGAAGCAGCCGGTCATGTGGTGGGGGCCGATGGTTTCAGTGGCGATTTCATCCAGTCGCTCGGGCTCGATGTCATCGGCATATTCACACTGGTTGTACTGGAAATTGCGCGTACGCAGCCCACCCCATGAATTGGTGGCACCCCAGATAAAGGGGGTCCCCAGGGTGCCCTGGGTCTGGTTGACCTTGGCGCTGGTGATTTGATCGATAAACCGTTTGTTGTATTCCAGTGCTTCAACCGGATGGGTGATATGGATGTCCATGGTGCCACGGACGGCGACGGCCTTCAGGTTTTTGGAACCCATCACACAGCCCATGCCGCTTCTTCCGGCGGAATTTTTGACGCCCGTCATCACGTTGGCATAGCGCACCAGATTTTCACCCGCCGGACCGATGACACAGCTTTTCACTTCTTCGTCACCCAGCTCCTCGCGAATCTTCCACTGGGCTTCAGTGGTTGTCATGCCCCACAGGTGAGAAGCCTCGCAAATCTGAATTTCACCGTTGTGGATAAAAATATAGACCGGGTTTTCGGCTTTGCCTTTGATGACCAGGTGATGAAAACCGGCCCAGGCCAGCTCCGGGGCAAAAAAACCGCCCATGTTGGCACTGCCGAGCAGTCCGGTGAGGGGTGATTTGGCCATGATGTGCGTGCGTGCCGTGGCCGAAGCGCAGGTGGCGGTCAGGATGCCGCCGCTGATGATCAGGGCATTGTCCGGGCCCAGCGGGTCACAGCCTTGTTCCGTGTGATTGTACAGTAAATATGCATCCAGCCCTCTGCCGCCAAGGAATTTTTTGCGGATTTCCCTGGGAATGGGCTTGGTTTCAACATCACCGGTGGAGAGATTGATGTAAGCTATTTTTCTGTTCAACGGCATGTTATTTTCCCTCCTTTTTGGCCATAGCCTCCTCGGCCAGCTTGCGGTTCACGTCCCAGACCGGGCCGCGGATTCGCGGAAAATCCGGTCGAATCCAGTGCACTCGAAATTCCATTCCGCATATCGGGCACTTTACCTGCTGGCCGCCGGCCTCCGGCTGAAGTCGTCCCATGCAGCTTGGATTATGGCACCTGAATTTGCCGTATGTCCTTGTTTTGCGAAGGCTTTCGGCCGTCGACATGTTTTTTTTTTCTATGGCCATAGGGTGCTCCTTTCCGTAAATCACAGAATCTTTGAATGTTCATTATTGTGAACAATGTAAGGATAATTACCTATCATAATCCAGGCTTTTGTCAAGTGAAAATGTGATAAATTTTCATTTAAATCAATATTTATTCTATATTTTATGTTGACAAATCCATTCGAAGATACTATGAAAATTAGAAACAATTAAGTTCAGTATGGTGAACAATGAATGAAAAATATAAAGCCCCGATCGTTAAAAAGGCTTTTCAAATCCTGAGGCTGATCTCCAAAAACGAGCAGGGGATGAAGATCAGTGAGCTGTCGACATCCCTGGGAATCAGCAAAAGCACGGTTCACGGCATCACCGCTTCTCTGGAAGAGCTGGGGGCCATCATCCGGGATCCGCTAACCAAACAGTACTCCCTCGGTTTTACGCTGTTCGAACTGGGCCGGGCAGCCTATGCCCGGATCGATGTGAAAGACCTGGCTCGGCCGTTTATGGAAGAGCTGATGACCAAAACCCAGGAATCCGTCTTTCTGGGGGTGCGCAATGTGAACCATGTCACCATCCTGGACATCGTCGAGTCGTTGAATGAACTTAAGATTACGTCCCCTATTGGAATGACGATGCCGCTTCTGGCTGGGGCCATCGGCAAGATCTTTCTGGCATACATGGCCGAAACCCAGGCCGCTGAACTTCTCCAGACACGGGGACTGCGCCGGTATACGCAAAACTCCATCACTGACCCGCAAGTTTATACTGACCAGCTCAGGTTTAGTAAAAAGCACGGGTATGCCACCGACGATGAGGAGTACATTTCAGGGGTCAGGGCGGTGGCGGCTCCGATCAAGACCGACGGGCAGCTCCTGGCGGCGATTTGGGTCGTCGGTTTTAAACCGAGTATGGGCGATGTGAAGATGCAGACCGTTATCAGGGAAACCAAAGCGGCAGCCGCGAGGATCGGTCGGAGGATCGACCGCCGGACGGCGTCTGGTGACCAGTGATCAGTAACCAGTATCCAGAAAAGGTCGAAGTTCATCGTCGGCCTTTTCGTCCGCGAACAGAATGTCTAGGAGAATATTCCATGTCCACACGGGTGCTTACAACCGATCCGACAAAATGCACGGGTTGCGGGCTCTGCCGAATCATCTGCTCCATGGTCAAAGAGGGGGTGCGTTATCCATCCCGATCCCGTATCCGCGTCATTGGTCTCGCCCATGAAGGCTGCCATTTGCCGGTTATCTGTCAGCACTGTCAGGACGCACCGTGTATGACGGTTTGTCCCAAAAAGGCGATTTATCGAGATGATTCCCTGGAGAGGGTCATGGTCGATTATGATCTGTGCATTAGCTGTAAAATGTGTGTCGCGGCCTGTCCTTTCGGTGCCATGGGCTTTGATGAGGATCGGCACATGGTTTTCAAATGCGATCTGTGCGGCGGCGATCCGCAGTGCGTGCGGTTTTGTTTTCCGCAGGCATTGGATTTTATCGTGGACTACCGTCAACAGTATCCGGCCGTCCGGGAGGCGGCGAGCAGGGTGAAGTTGAAACTTGAAACTTGAAATTTGAAACTTGGTCTAATGAATCAAATAGATGACAATCCTTTATTCCAGTTTCGAGTTTCCAGTTTCAAATTTCCACCTTACAGAGGTAAACGATGTCATATTTCAGAGTAAACGATAAGTGCAATGGCTGTCTGGCCTGCGTGCAGAATTGCCCGGCCTGCGCTTTGAGTTATGAAGATCGAGCCGAGCAGCGAATATTGCGGCATAACATGACGCTGTGCGCCCGCTGCGGGCAGTGCTGGCGCGTATGTCCCCAGGAAGCCATTGAATTTCAGTACCTCCTGGAAAGCGCCTGGGATGATGTCGTCGCGCTCGATCTTGTCCGTTGCAGTGTTTGCGGTGAAGTTCTGTATACGACCGACTATGGTCGAACGGTCCAGGAGCACCTGACTCAGGAAATCAAACCATTGTGTCCTCGACACCAGGAAGAGCATAATCGGCTGGCCAAGGCCTATTTCCATCCGGGTGGAGAACAGCCCGTTGAGGTGAAAAAATGATTGTCGCAGATATGAAACCGCTGGAGGAAATTGCCGGATCCCTGGCAGGGTACCGTAAAGTGCTGATACTCGGGTGCGGAAGCTGCGTAACCGTGTGTCTCTCAGGCGGTGAGCGCGAAGCGCAGGAACTGGCCCGCGAACTATATCGCTGCAGTTACTTTGGCGGTAAAACTCCGGTTTTCGAGATGGGCGCCATTATCCGGCAATGTGAGCAGGATCTTGTTGCCGCCTATCAAAATATTCCCCCGGATACCGATGCGATTTTATCGCTGGCCTGCGGCTGTGGCGTGCAGACCATGGGAGATGTGGTCGAGCCGCTGCCGGTCATCCCGGCCCTGAACACCACTTTTTACGGGGCTTCCAATGAGGCGGGTGTCTGGCGCGAAGTGTGCCAGGGTTGCGGGGATTGTGTGCTAAGCTCCACCGGAGGCATTTGCCCGGTGGCGCGTTGTGCCAAGAGTCTGTTCAACGGACCCTGCGGGGGATCTCAAAACGGGAGCTGCGAGATAACCATCGACACCCCCTGCGCCTGGGCCCTGATTTTCTACCGCTTAAAAAGACAAAATAAACTGCATCTCCTGGATGACTTTCAGGCTCCCAGAGATTGGCGGCCGGCCGGTGGCGCCGGCCCGCGCATCCGTCGTCGCACCGGCATCGGTGGCAGCCCGGGTCATGGATCGGAATGAGGCTTCCGATACTGTCACAGCATTTTTCAGAATATCGTTCCGTTTGGAACGGGATTTAGTCTTTTCGATTAACGATGATTGGTTTTCACGCAAAGCCGCAAAGCCGCAAAGAATATTTTGAATAACCCCATTTTTTTATTTTTCATAAACTTGGCGCCTTGGCGTCTTTGCGTGAGATTTTATA
>Ga0126332_10000534_pt1 | contig 13579 bp, 12 predicted proteins | sample InaspJWI42metaG_FD_94482 | JGI IMG/M metagenome (GOLD analysis project Ga0126332, IMG submission 94482) | Marine gutless worms symbiont microbial communities from Oahu, Hawaii - Inanidrilus sp. 2 OAHU.JWI-42 metaG | ecosystem: Host-associated > Annelida > Digestive system > Unclassified...
AAAGGCTGAGTTGGCCTAGTTGGCTGACCTGTAGCGGATGGTTTACCCACATTAGTGGTCACCCATCAGCTGCAGGTCGAGCGCAAGACAGGGAAAGTTCGCCAGTCAGAGACCGGCGTTCTACCACTGTGCTACGCCACCAACCTGCGGTTTTGCAGGTTTCCAAATGTCACGGAGTTCCAGGTTCGCATTCTGGCAAACGTGTTTTATCTCATGTTTTATTGTAGTTCGGCCACATGTTATTAATTAGCGCAGCTACGGACGCGTGTAAATGTAGCATATGCCGGATATTTAGTACATTCTTCCATGTCCAGGCTCCACACAGCGCTTTCTAATTTTCATGTGAAATCGCTTTTCGTTCGTCCTTGTCGTGCCGACGGTCGAGGCCATTCATATAATTGCGAGCCATTTCAAATACGATTTCTTGTACAGTTGTGCAGTAATTGACATCGTTTTGCGTGGCGTCGCGCGGTCCCTCGGCGACAGCTCAGCATCTTTGGTCGACTGCGCTGCAGGTGTGGTTTTCAAATCGGCGAGCAAAGAGTCGGCGTGAAATGAAGACAGATGCCAGTGCACTAGCTGCAGTCAACTCTTCACGCATAGACGGCGTCGTTACCGCTGCGCCGCTCGACCGCTTTCCCTACACGTATATCACATCTTGACCGACGTTCACATTACACAAGGATACGCCGTGTGCTGTGAACGGCCCTTAATGCTGTTCATGCGCGGACTAGGGCGACAAAGTCGTCATAATTTTTCTAAGGAGATCACAGGATCCCACTGGTGCCAAAGTTTATTTGGGACGTACCCCAAAAGGGGACAGCTGAACAGTTAACCATTTTTGCAAAGAATGATTCAGCTTTCAATTTTTTTTTATTTTTACCTACACTCACTGCTGTGTATGTCTGTTGAGCTTGTATATCGCATCAAAATCAGTCTAATATATGACAGCTATGACAAGTTTTTACCGCGCGACGCTATGCTAGCGCGGTATCTGCTGTCGTTATGTGTCTGTTCGTCCGTCTGTCTGTCCGTCTGTCACAAGCCGGTAGCCCGGTATTGTATCGAAACGACTGGAAGAATCGAGCTCGTTTTGACACGGAAACTTCTTTCTACCTATCCTACAGTGTGTTGTAAGGAAATTCGGATATCTCTGAAAATAAGGAACTTTGTCCCAAACTCAGGACTAAGAAACTTTCATTTCGCCACGGCAAGTCGATTGAATTGTCAACAAAACTTGTCGACGATCGAGTTTGTTGACGACACGTACGACCGTCGACGCGTCGTGGCTGTTTACTTCACGTCCGTCAACTGTAACCCTCTAACTCCGTTACTTCGATTTGCTGTGGATTTGTGGTAGGCCTACATCTTGTTCGTACAATACAAGTTGTGCATGAGATTTCAACTGACAGCGTGCATTATCAACGTTGTAACCATACGGTCAGTGCGGCTCAGTGGACTGGCGATCTCGTAGCTATACAGGTTGTAGGCTGCGCAAGTTGTTCGCACGCGCGCGCTTCTGTTATCAAGCAGTATAACTTGGTGCGGCAAAGGGCGGTGGCGCTTTGCGGCTAGGAAGGTAACCGGCTGGCATTGTATTGCCATGTGTCTCAAAGTCAGTCGTTTATAGCCACATGCGGGCTGAGATAAGCAGCACGCTTGCGCATCAGCAGCACTATAGGCCCACCTTTTACCTGACCGTGGACGCGGTTCGGTTTATCTTGTGGGTAGTCTGTCTGCCTGTGCATGCTAGTCTGTGTGTGATGTTGGTGTACAGTGTACTGCGGTTAAACGCCTAAACCAATCGAGTTGGTTTTACACGCGCGACGCTGTGCTAGCGCGTGTACTAGCTATGCGTCTGTCTGTCTCATGAGTTTCGCGAGTGCTGCAGTTGCTGTAGATTCCAGCCACATGACTGCGTCATCATCCGCTTCGTGAAGTATAGATTCAGTGCGGACTGACAGTTTGTTAATGGGCACGTGTCGACAATGTGGAGTTCTATTGAAACGGCTGAACGAATCGGGCTGGTTTTGGCACAGGAGCTTCCTTCGGCCTATCGTACACTGTGTTATAAGGAAATTTGGGTACCCCCAAAACTAAGGGTATGCAGTGATCGTCAAGCTCTGCCTACAGCACGATGATTCCGTCGCGCGGGTCAATTGGCGACAGCTGATACTTGTTCGTGTGACGGTTATACGACACAGGGCAGCTACTTTGTGTCAGACCGAGTCCGGATCTGTTCCCGGGAGGTGAGGTGTTGGGCTTGTATCGGCCACCCCAGCAGTTTGCTGATCTCTCGTCGCGTGGTGCGGCACTGGTGTAGGTTTGCGGCCAACGGCGGACACCTGTCAGCAGGGTCGACGGCGTGCACGCCGCTAACTACTACAGTGTCGTGTACTACTGCAGTGAAATACGAGACGCGTGGATTACAACATTGCTGGCGTACGTAGCAATACCGATTTCAGTCGAAACAAGTCTGTGTTGAGCCTCCTCCGTCGGCTGTCAACGTGACGATGCCCGCATTTGCTGCTGAGAACGCCGATGCCTGCAGCATGGCGCCCGCAGCGCACCCGCGGCTATCAACCGATATCTAGTGCCTGCAAGACGCTCAGCAGCAAACCCGCCGGCTGCCGTTGCTGCTGTCAATCGATGGGACAGACTGAAGGACGGACGCACGCTGGACCGTTACATAGACCCTGCTTTGCATACTATGCGGGCAGCGTCAACACAGCAGTCGGAGATAGCAGTCTTCACCTACCGTGTGCAATTTGCTGTCATTTTATTTGACGACATTCGTGGCGAATACGATGAAATTGTATTAATAGATACCGATATCTGCGCATGCCTGTTGTGCGAAAAAAGTGACGTCGTCCTCAAAAGCGGAAGTACATAACGTATCATAGATGAGGACCGAGCCACGGTCACCGGTAACCTATAGGTATTGTATAAAGAAAATCATCGTGAAGTTTGAGATATGAAAACAGAGACAAGGAGACAGACAGATACGATGATAGCAATTTTTCGCACCTCGCGGGGCGAAGCGAACATTTCTGCATGTACTGTTGCATTTTCTATAACTAAGAAACTTAGGCACAAACTAAAAAATTCACGTGTAAACATAGGCGGCGGAAGGATTTTAAAAGTGGAGGGGCACAGTGGTGGTAGTAATTATTTCGGCGCGAAGCGCCGAAAAAAAATTTTGGTGCCCCCCACTTTTCAGTTGTGCCCACCCAGTTTTTGATGGAATTAGGGGCACAACCATCATAGTTAAACAATTCTAACTGTCACTTCTAACTTATTAGGTTGCATCACCGTATCTTTGTTTGATAAATGACTGCCTAGGGCCCAATTTACAAGTGTATGAAATAAAAACACGATGCATCGGCTGTAGCATAGCCGCTAGCATTGCCTGGTTATAGTAGGCCTAGCCACGTAGGTTCATTGCTCAAAATGGAATGAAGAATTCAAGAAAATCACATTATACAGATGTTGTTCGTACTTTCAAATCGAATGAGCAAACTGTCTGTCATCTTCTAATGAGCTTCATTCACGTTTCATATCTGTTATCTGTGCCCCCCCGTGCCCACGACAAATCAAAAGTGGTGGGGGGGGGGGCACGTGCCCCTCTGTGCCCCATGGTGTCGGCGCCTATGCGTGTAAAACAGCAACGCAACGGAATTGCAGATGACGCGTACAACAGCGCGTACCACCAGTGTTCCGACGATGGAGGATTAGTAACGGCGCACAGTCGGTTCTGGCGCGAAAACAACTGCTCCTGCAACCGTGCGACGTCGCTCGGTATGTACATGTAGGCCTACGCTGTTCTTGAGCACTGCAGTTTCGGGCGAACCGAACGGCGTGCATGGTATAAAGTGAGAAAACGTATGTAAACGCGGTATAGCGGTTCGCCTTTGGTAAGCAACCCGACCTCGCCGCTACGGGAACTCACATGTCGTATAGAATCACACAGTGTTACCTGCCACCTTACAGACGTGGCATTTCCGCTGTTACCCCAGTCGAAGATGGTACTCGATTTAGCGACCCCGAAGGGATGCAAGGCTGAGTTGACCTATGCACTGCAGTAAGGCGCAGCCCGTGCCCAACGCTACATATCGCCATCGCGATAAACACTATCGTCGGCGGTGAGATTCGAACCTGGGTCCTCACACTGCAATCGGACGCGCTAACCACTACACCACTGCGACCTGCATAGATGCGGCCTATTGCTCCAGACAGACTAGCACAGTCTGTGTGTTGGGCACACTGCAGAGTCCTGCATAAACGGCTGAACCAACTGATATGCTAATTGAGGAGCAGACTCAAGTGGGCACAAAGAATGAGGGTGCGTACTGGCACCACCTTGCGAATACGATGGATCGATCTGTGCGACGGCGATGATGCTGTCTATCGCCACCAGTACACTACTGCAGCAACATGTTCTTGATTATTCTAGTAACGTTTCAACTAATATTTTAATTTACTGCGGTAGTTACACTTCGGGTCTCATCTCGCATGTCACTGTGGTCGTACTGGGAGTCCGGACCCTGGACCTCCTGGCCATGCAGATACGCCCCCGAGCAGCTTGTCGCATTTATTTCTGTGCAGTATGCACAATATTCAGCATAATGTAACTCGTAAGCGTCTGATAACTTACTGGTTTGCGTCCAAGATCATTAATTTGTCATCGCGCTGAGGTTACTGTGAGTCTGTTTCGTGTGTCTAGGTATTTTCCCGCCTGGATTGTCGGCGCCTGCACATGCCATGCACAGACATGATCAATTCTGCAGTCACCTGTCCGGTCCACTCGGCTATGCACCGAGGCAGTATGCCTACTGGTAACAAGTCCAATGATCGACACACCATCGTCGCTGGCGTTTCGTCATTATTTATTCATCCTACTTATTGTACAGCTTGTCTGTTGTACTGACAACCTGTATCATCGATGTGCCAATTATAGTGACTGCTATCTGCCAATAAAGACAAAGCAATAAAGCACGGGTGTATACACTGTGCAGTTTCAACAGGACAGTACTGGAAATGCGTATGTGCTTCATATATGCTATTCAGTCAGAAGAGATAAAAAAATTTCTCTCAATAACTCCCATGAAAGCGGTATCCTATTTTTCACAAATTTCAACCGGTCATAATCTGGCTCAGTTATGAGCAAATCATGTCTGTCATACTAGTAACTGAAATCGCCTTGCATTTCAAACAGTTGTTGCAAAAATATCACCAACAGAACACTTGTAAATAGTCTGAGCTAATTTACGAAGAATATTCAACCATGGCATAAAGCTGCATCTGAATCAATGATCTTATAAATTCTGAGTACTTTACCCATTTCATTTGATATCAAATGGTTGCAATGATACTCGGTATTGAAAAAGTGCACTTTTTGTGTCATCCTGCATTTCACTAAGAATGCAAACCTCAGAGAAACGTCCATACACAGATGCATTCATGGCACAAAAGCAACAGTCATTAATGTGTCTGATCACAATACATCTACAGTCAAAAAAACAGCCCATGAAGCACGAACATATCTCGCAGTTTTATCAGCATGTTAACGTATTTTGTTCATATACAAAATTACACAGTGGCTTAGTTATGTTCCACCTACACCAGATGACGACAAGCAAGAAAAGTCACATACGTACACGCCAGCTGCAACTGTTTGTAAAAGAAATGGAATAAAAATAACATAATCTGACACGGGTCATTGACAGTGTGCACATCTGACAGTTAACTAAACAGGATGACAAAAATCACCAATCCACTGTAATGAACAATGTGACAACAAACAAACTGAACACAATCTACATCACGTTACCTCATCACCTCAACTCGTATGCAAATATGCAACACCAGCATCTTTTACAAAGTTACAAATGTCTACATGTTATCTGCAAAGTTACTGTCTTATGTCCCAATAAGGGCACTTCTCATACACAAAGCCGAAGCCACCAAAGTGGTGATATTCGCAAGCTGGCCGCTACAAAATAACCAAACGTATTGACGGGTGCAAGTTTCGCATACCAAAATTTAGCTATTCTACGTTATGACAGATGACATGTCATTGGCTATCGCTGATGATCTGCTCCATTGTGATTGGTTATGCAGGATTTGGCTAATAATAACTGGGCAGTCTGTCATCCTGTGATTGCGAGTTTGGGAATGATCGGTGGCGATGCCTTCCGAGCTGTTTGGCTGACAAGTAAGGTATCTAGATATTTATCTACTCTGTTGATGTATGTCCGTATACAACAGGAAAATGTAATAATGAAATGATGTGACACAAACGGTCCATACAAAAAGTACTCAGTGAGTCCAGAAATTCATGTAGGCCCCACCTACTGAATGCCAATAAAAACGCTAGTTCTAACAGGCTTACAAGGGCTGGATCCAGTAATAAATTGTTACTAACGAATGTTCAAATTCTTACTGATACGTTACTATGAGCAGACGAACCATGGATATTACACTGAATAACTTACATGCACTTCTCCTGTATCCAGACCATATCTCCACAAAATCTAATAAACTGTTCCATCAAGACCTACCCACCTCCTCCCAAATTTTCACGAAAAACCATCCATAACATTCAAGTAACCATGCTAAAAGCACGACAAACACTGTGTACTATGTATAGACAATAACAACAACTTATGCGAATGACGATCTGTTAGTGTTGGTTTACAGCAAGATAGAAGTGACAGCATCTATAAAAGAAAACGGAAAACCACACTGGATATGTAAATCAAAGCACTTCTAAAATTCTAACTCTGCATCAAATCATAATCATAGGTGTATAACTCAACAGAAAACACAATATTAAGGCACTTCATTACGCATTAACACAAGCATGCAACAAACTATTTTTCACTTTTTCAGTAAAAAATAAACACCGGATACATACACTACAAGCTACACTTGTATTATCTCCAGCGCATTATTATTATCATTATGCAGCATTTAACGTGCTGTGTATCTGTCATAAAGATGACGAATCGCAGACACAGGGGGAACGGAAACAGTTCGTGCAGGTGTTCAAGAGATGGTGGTGGTTTGTCAGTATAAAGCACTATACAAATGCCCTGTTCATTTTACTTACTCATTATGTTGGTGCCCAGAGCAAACCGCATGAGCAGGACAATGCAGAGATGAGGTCACATAGATACACCATGTAATGGATGGCATTTTATGACGGAACATTGTACATAATGTTTGTGATTTTAAAATGAAAATTATTACTGGTACTATTATTATTTTCAGATTCTGGGATTCTGCACTCTTATAAAAAAAGTTGAGATTCAGGGTGCTGCATGTCTTAGCAAAATACAGACAACACTGCACTGTGTAACTGCAGTCTGATGCAAGCTAAATTAAATTCTACTGTTCTCATGCTTCTAATGATTCTGTTAGACAGCAGTAAGAAATTGTGCACCAATGCACCAATAAGCATAGAGACAGACAGTTAAAAGTGACAACATCTTAGCAAATGTGGCAAATGTACAGCATACAGTTGATAACAAAATTCCAAACATGGATGCACGAAAAACACATACCAGAAGCAGTACAGATCAACAGGTAAAGCACTGTAATGTATAGACGAGTATAAGCAAGCACTCATCTGACAAACCCACACACCTGTTTCCATCACCCTTCATTAACACTATTTGTCGGATTGTCAATTACACACACAACAAATATTTACAATGCAAAACAGTACCAGTACAACAACTGTTTCAGAATGATAGCTCAGGTCAATATTTCTAACAATTATTTCAACAACTCGCAACAACACAAAAATATGCTTTTACGATTTACAAAGATGGAAAATTACTATAAATTTTTGTAGGTATAGCTGAAGTATGTTCCAACGAAGCACAATGATTGTCCTAGAAGACAAAGTATCAAATGCCATCGGAAATCGTGTCACCTGCATATGTTAATAAAGACCATGTGCATGCTGTTAGATAATTGCACATGCTATATAACTACTATTATCTACAACAGGCATGAAAGGGTGGGGAAGCAAAGGTAGGAAAGGGCAGCTTCAATCACAGGGCATAGGTAGAATGGCAGGGGCGTGGGAACGATTTTTTGACTGGTAAGGCAGTCTGGCAGACATTGGGGTCTAACATACATACTGGAAGCAGACTGAGGCTCCTAGCTGTAGGTGTCCAAGACTGTAAATAGACCAAAAATTTCCAATAACCGCAATACTGGGCACAACAGAAGCAGCAGGATGGATGGATGGTACTACTGTACAACAATGCTGTTTATATATTTTTATTACAGTACCACAACACAACAATGGTAGGGCAAAACGAATGGTTGGCCCTACCTCTCTGACACTTGGTAGAGAAAGTGCCTGCCTGTCCATTATGTTCCTGCACCCCTGAACAATGAAGCAACATGACGGAATAAGAGGGCAGAGAAGTGGTGTTGTGAGCATAAAGTGTGGAGCACAACAGGTCACAGCTAATTCCGTGACACAGGTGCTATATAATAATGTACACTGTCAGGTTCTTCAGTGCTTTGATGCTGTTGGTTGGGCGGCAAGAAGGGCATCCGGCCTGTAAAAAACTGAGTGGCGGGGTACTGGCATGATTATCTGTCTGGAGAGAGATGCAGACTTGCATATGGCCCAGCTGATGCCACTGCCACTCACTGTCTCTTGCTTCAGTAATATCCAGATTGGTTTTACCTTTCTGGTACCGGCTCACCCGGGTAGTCCCGGAAAAAGGGCCGTTAAACGGGTGTGTGTGTGTGTGTCAGGTTCTTTGAGCAAAATTTCATGCTTAGCATGAAATTTCATACCAGGCTTGCATTCAGCTAAACAGGCCGACAAAACACTGCCATTATACTACTGTTCACAACGTCTACTGTCCTGTAAACACACCACAAAAATCACTGTTTATCATCTGACACACAAGTGACAATAACAGTACAAGTCTTTGCGTCATTATACACTGACACAAGTTAATAACGCGAGTGTTTGCATAGTGATTTTGGCTGTGTATTCACAATAGAGCGAACTGGAGTATTCGCGGAGATCATTCATGCTCGTTTTTGCATGTTCGCGTGAACAGCTGGCGAATAAATTAAAAGTTGTGATTGAATCGTTATACATTTGATCACTATTGTTTATTTAATTTTTACGATGCATCACATGCACAATTTCACAGATGCGGCCTCTTGCTGCAGATGTGACATGGTCGGTGTGTCTGTTGGTCACAACCATAAGCTGTGCTTGAATGGCTGAACCAATCCACAGCCGTTTGGGATATGGACTCGGGTGCATCCAGGGAACCATGTATTAGGTGGAGGCCAGGATCCCCCGAGGGGAAGAAGCAATTTTGGGGCATTCCTGATCCATTGTGAATTATAGGGAATGCTATTTGGTAGGTGGCAGCAGTGTCAGTAATGCAGCAACTTTTTATTTATTTCAGTTCTTTAATCATCAATTACTGCCGTGAATGAATGCTTTAACAGGTGCCTTAAGTTATGGCCACTGGTGAATGGAAAATGTTCGCGTCAGTGTGAACACGCATTCACGCGAAATGTTTGTGCAAATTAACCGAGCGAACAGTTTGCACGAATAATTCACGTCAGTGTGAAACGACACTAATGTGACAAACACAGTACTGTTTGATAGAGTGCAACCAAATAATATGACAGTACAAACAAAAAGTTTTAAAAATTCAAGTGCGTTGCAGTAAAACATGCTAACATTAAAAATGTTTTCATTTTATTTTTACGGGCTGAATCTTTTTGGATATTATAACAAATCGCTGTAGTTGATGTCCATAAAATAACTGTCCAACATATAAATAAAAGGAATGCAACAACAAATGACATTTAACAAAAGAAAATAGAGGCTTATACATAAGTCAATATATTGTATACAGAATTTGCAGACTAACTTTTTAATCTTATCTGACGGGAAGAGCAACGACTTGGCAATGGCAATGACCGTAAAATTAGGTCTGAATAGCACATAAACCCAAGGTTTATGATGCAGATGACATGTTCAAATGAACAAATTACATACTGATTTTTGTGCATATATGTAAGAAACCAACTTTCTAAGATACAATTATAACTCAATAATTAAAATGATGTAAAAGTATGTAAAAATGAACGATCAAAGAAAAGCTGTCACAGCAAGGTTCAAAAGTAAAATTGTATGTTTTCAGAATTCAACAACAATGCAATATGCAAAACGACGACAAATAATTCAAAACAACTAAGTCTGCATAAAACTCTGATGCCACGGAATAACTGCATCTTGTTTGTCAAGAAACAACCAACCCAGACAGAGCAAAATGGCAATCAGTCTTACTCATCACAGTCATCTGCATGACCCAACATTGCATTATCATCGGGAATGCTGAGTGTACGATCCTCACCCAGCAAATGGAACTTGCTCATAGACAGACGTGGTGAAGATATCTTGCCAGTGTAGTGCGTGATTATTTCACGGTCGGCCGGACATGACTCAAGAAACGCATCCGTCATGTACGCATCCTTCAAGTAGCGCCAAATCAATCTCATTTCAGTCGGTATCTCAAAGTTCTTGTAAGCCTATAATCATCCAAATGAACATTCACAATTCCATTCATAAACACTCTAAGATTATCAGCATCACAATATACAAAAAACTAGAAGTGAATGGCAAGTGGGTTGGAGAAACCCCTCTGCGTACATAGGCAGATAGAAACACAGGTCCTCAGTCCAAAATAAAATGCCTCTGGCAAGCCACACGATGAGCAGTGGAGGCATAATCAGCAATGACTCAGACTAAGTCACAGAATCAAGTTTCCAGAAAATTAAGAAAAACATAAAATTATCAACTACATCTGAGACTACACTATTTGTAAGCAAACATGCAACAAAAGTCATATAGTTTCAATGTTTAACAAAACTCAGTTTATGGAAATCAAAACATGCAAAAAGTTCTGCATCACCACACTCAGTATAAGTCTAATTATGAAACTGTTTACAAAAATTAACTAAAAACAATTTAACCTTTCCAGCAACACGAATATGTTGTAGAGTTGGCAGTAAGTAACAGTCAGCTCGTGTAAGGTTGTCTGAGCACATGAAACGTGAGCCATTTTCTCTCAAATGAGCTTCGACCTTTTTTAAATTCTTAACCATCTGCGACTCAGTAGTGAGTTCAGTCTTGATAAACTGGCTGAATTTCTGCAACATGGAACAGTATTAAACAGAAAACTAATGTACAGTAATAGGCAATCATAATAACACATATCAGCTCACTGAGAAACATAATAATTATTTTTGTAACTTACAATGTAGGAAAAAATTCATTTATGCAATCCAATACACTCATGCAATAATGCTGAATTCACACCACCCGACCCGATGCAACAAAATGGTCTTGTTACATCAGGTGGTGTGAATTGGATATATACAACAACTATGGCAAAATGTCTGGTATAAGTATGCTTCACAGAACATACCATATACAGATCACTAAAGGTCTTCTCAGCATCAGTTTCTGCCTGCGATTCCTTGCTTGAACGCATTGCGTCGCAGTCGAAACGTTCCAACAGAGCCTCAATCTCAACCACGTTGTCGCACTCCACGCCAGTTATATCATGTCCATGAGAATCGGTCCCATTGCGGACTTTCACCAGAGGATATCTCTTCCCATGGCTGAACTCAAGAACTTCCTTTGGCGGACTTTCCGGCAGAAATGTGGTCACAACAAGGTCAATCAGGCCGGCATCACGTAGGATGTAAAAAATCATAAAGTAACGGTGACACATCGGACAGCCGCCATTTTTCATCTTGTCTGCAGCAGCCTGCATCAGTCAAACAAAAACACCTGCATAATTACATAATTACCTATAGTCATAGCTCGATCCTCTGCTACCAGCGTTGCGATCGTTACATACTTCCGGTTTTGTGGATTACATCATATTTGCACATAATAAGCCACATGCACTGTGGAGGTGCCGGTATAACACTAGAACAGCGAGCCAGCCTCATGGTGCAGCCAACCTATGCCAATGGCTTAGGCGGCTAGACCTGAGAGGAATACTCGTATACATGTACTCATTTTCCCACTCCCTACCGGAAGAAATGGTGAGAACGGGTATGGGTGTCAAAACTCAAAATTACATGTCAAATTCTAATTTGCTAATAGCAAGAAAAGGAGAATTACTCGGAACGTTTTATGATGCTCATCGAATGAGTAGCTGCAGCAACTGGTCATAAATTTTCAACATATTCATGCCGTTTATACAGTGCCAGCAATTGCAAACCAGGGGTGAACTCTGCGGTCTTCTGTGACTACCTTGTTTTCAACCTGTCTGTGCAAACATGGAAGCGTTTGGTTCTTTAAATTAGAAAAATATACACTCATGCAGCATACAATAATACTCATACAGCATAAAATAAAGAATAACTAAATACAGGAACCTCTCAGGAAAATAAAATAAATTTTATAGGAAAAGTCTGCTGCAACAGCTGCGAAGCATTACTAGCAAAGTTGCAAGGGACGTGCGAAACTAGACTAACCCCGGAAAAACTGGGGTTTAAGCCAAAATCTTTTGGCATTCTCCTTACTGCCATCAGTAGCATGTAACCAAACTTCCTACAAAATTATTAAGACATTAACTGAATAACTACGGCTTATACTATCACGCAGCCGGCCTAATCATTCCCCCACCGACCGGCTGAATATTAGTTTTGCCAGAGTATCGCACCTTCACAAATAATTCGACTGTTGGACGCTGTTCATTTCCATCTTCCTCTGCCGGCTGTTGCTCATTACTGTCGTCCTCTATCTGCTGTTGTTCAGTTCCTTCATCATCGCCTAAATCAGACATTATGACAACTTTAATTTTTTTACACTGCTACGTAAACCAGGAAGTTTATCGGCAACCGCAACGCACAGTCGTGCACTCTAAACACCAAACTGGCCCCAAAACAAAACATTAACCTTAGTATTATTACTACCGGTCTATAACGACAGAATGCTACCGGTATTTGAACGAGTTCAAAATACTTTTTGTCTTATTTTTTTCTGTGTTATTACCGTCAGTATCGCACTTACACAAGAGTCGTCAACTTTTTTTCTTTTTTTTCGACACACAAGTCTTATCAGGTGTCTCGTTCGCTGAGTACACTGACCCACGAGATCGCAGTCAATTGTGGATGCACGTTTTCAAGAGGCATTCGAATGGAATCCGTTAGATGATGATCACCATTGATCAGCCACACGCCTCTTTGCTTAGCGAAAGCGGCTCTATAAATACCCTGCAACCTCCGTGGCATCGTTGTTGTCAGTTCTTGCGCTTTCTTCTCGGCACTGCCCTGTAGTAAGCGGAACAGGGTCTATGTAACGGTCGGACGTTCGTCACTCTGTCGGTCACATGCAGCCACGGTGCCGATCGAGTCTGCTGCTGTGGGGCGGGCTGACCTGGTAAGAGATGTCTATGACGGCAGACGCCGCAGCATATGGCCATGGGCGGCGCCAGCTTTTTGCGACTGGGGGGGGCAGTGTGGGGGCAGAGGCTAGGGCATAGGGGGGCAGGGTAAAATT
>Ga0126332_10000536_pt1 | contig 13538 bp, 11 predicted proteins | sample InaspJWI42metaG_FD_94482 | JGI IMG/M metagenome (GOLD analysis project Ga0126332, IMG submission 94482) | Marine gutless worms symbiont microbial communities from Oahu, Hawaii - Inanidrilus sp. 2 OAHU.JWI-42 metaG | ecosystem: Host-associated > Annelida > Digestive system > Unclassified...
ATGCCGAAGAAAAATATCCCGGAACAGATTTGCGACTGGTCTACGAACTCGGGGGATATACATCCCCCAATTAAGCCAAAGGTGTCAGTTATTCTTCCCAGAGGTAAGGTGTCCTGAATTTGGTCTTGAAATTAACAGACAAACGAGAGGATGCCGAGGATCTGGCACAGGAAATTTTTATCAGAGCCTTCGAGACCCTTGATAGGTTCGATATTCGCAAAAGATTTTTTCCGTGGTTGTACACGATCGCTTTGAACATGATCCGCAACCACCATAGAAAGAGAAAACGCCTGCTGATGCGCAACTTCGAAACATTGCTTGGCGGTCGTCGCACGGCAGAGGTCCGGAATCCGGAACATATGGTTCAAAGCAAACAGGTATCTCAAATACTGGACAGATGCATCCGCAAGCTGCCGCTACCTCAAAAAGAGGCCGTCGTGCTGCGTTACTATCAGGAACTGACCTTTGAAGAGATTGCAGAGATCCAAAAAATAAAGATAAGTGCGGCCAAAATGCGTGTGTACAGAGGGCTTAAGCATTTGTCCAGGATATTTCATGAAAATCACTCAAATATTTCATTGAAATAACCGGAGCAGTTCTGTGAATCAACGAAAAGGGTAGTGCATGAAAAGGCATCATAAAGAAGATAAACTCAAAGCACACAACCAATCCCGGGATAATACCAACGGGGACCCGGCGCAAGCCCCGGATTCTTTTGAAACATTTGAGAAATTTGCGCCGATCATTGCCCTTGCCAAAGCCTCGGAGTCGGTCGAGCCGCACCCGGGCTTTACCCGGCGCGTGATGTCCAAAATAGCACCCACCACCGAAGAACATGCTCAATCGCGCCGCTGCTATCCGCGGCGAGGTACAACCGGAATATTGTTTAAAAATTTAACCCATGCAGCTTCCGGGGCTGACATCGCACTCTGTTTTTTTCTGGCAGGATTTTTCTATCTGATACTGGGCATCGTAATTTTTGTCGGCTTAAAATCGTTCGAGCTTCGTTTGTCTGCGGCCGGCTGGATCATGCTGCAGCCCCGGATCGCGTTTGTCACGGCCGGGCTTCTGGGCGCTCTGGGGCTGATTCTGATGATAAAGGGCCTGTCTGGGGTCCGGATTGCCCATATGGGCGTAATTGGATACATCCTGATTTCCGTATTTAACGGAATCCGGCTTCATATGGCACCCACAAGTCCGTTTAATTGGGCCGGTATCCTCTGCTTTGTGGGCGGGTCGATTTTGCTGGGCCTTTTTCTGGCGGCGACCGTGCAAAAATACCGGCAGCAGACAATGTAACCAATGCTGCAGTTTTAATCAGCTTTATGGCGGGAATCGAGGTCACTTATGCACATCGACAAAAATGCGGGTTTTACAATCATGGAAATCGTGGTGGTGCTGATCGTTATGGGGATCGTGGTTGCTTTTGCGATCGGGCGCGGGATGAATCCCGGCAACGAAGCTACCGCTCAATCCGAAGTTTTGAAGACCCATTTGCGTCACGCCCAAGTCCGCGCCCTGAATTCCAATATCCACTGGGGTATCCGCACGGACGCCGCCGGCAATTCATACTGGATGTTCAGTTTTGACGGCGCAATCCCCACCAAGGTCAGACTGCCCAGAGAAAACGCAGACGACGTCGATCTGTCCGCCAAAGGATTAACGATGTCACCTGGCACGTATACGTTTGATTCACGGGGGGTTCCCTACTTCACCGACCCAAGCGGCACGCCGGGTCAGGTGGGTACCGAATTGGGTGCAAATCAATCCATTACATTAACAAAGGGTGCGGAAACCAGCACCATCACCGTTACCAAAAACACTGGATTTATCCCATGAGATCAGGATGCAAATCATTGGCAAGACACAGCGGATTTACGCTGCTTGAAGTTATCGTGACCCTGATGGTCGCTTCCATTCTGGGTGTTATCTTTCTTGAATTTATGGGTACCACCGTCCAGAAGAGTTACGAACCGATAAACATGATCCAGGGCAGCCTGGATGTGAGCGATATCATCGAAATGATGAATGCCGATTACCGCAAACATCTGCTGCTGTCGCCGGATCCTCTGGCGGCTTTCAAAACAGATGTCGAAAACGGCAACACACCCTCACCGCCGCCCTAATACGGAGATTATAACGTCCAGACAACCTGGATAGAGTTCAGCGGTGGATCAGAAGTGGTGGATGCCTCCGGCGAAAACCGGATGCTCAAAGTGAAAATTACCCTTGGAAACCGATCGGTTACGGCGCTGTTTACGAAATAAACATGGGTGACGCAACATTTTTGGGGGAATAAATGATGCGCAAAGACAACGGATTCACTTTGATTGAAGTTATCGCTTCTATGATTATCGTTGGAATCCTGGCGTCCATTGCCGGAATGGGCATCGTTACCGGTATACGCGCCTATCTGCAAACCAAAGAAAATGCCCACATGGCACAGAAGGCCCAAGTGGCCATGGTGCGGATTCAGCGCGAACTGATGGAGCTGACCGCTATTGAAACGGTAAACACAACCGATCCTTTTGTCATCTTTGACAATCCGGTGGGCAGGCAGGCAATCGCCCGGGTGGGGAATACCTTACAGCTTTATACACTGGGTGAGTCGGCAACGGATCTCAGTGGTTCTACCGGCGATGTTCTTGTGGATCAGGCCGCCGGCCTTACCATCGCTTACTTTCAGGGAAGCGCGGTCTGGACATCTGCTGACAGCATCGATCTGCTTTCCGCCATCCAGGTTAGTTTTGACCTCCAGCGTCGGGAGGGCAGCGCCAACAGCGTCTCTTTTTCCACGACGATCCATCCCAGAAACACCAACAATTTCGGCGGCGCAGCGCCGACCACCGAACCTATTTCCGCTTCCAGGTATGATTGTTTTATAGCGGTTGCCGCCGATAACCGTAAATATCCGTCGCCGGGTGTTTTGCGCTTTTCGGCCGGTAATTTTATTCTAGTTCTCATTTTTTCTTTGCCGGCCGTTATGTTTCGGCGCAGGTTGAAAGCGCCCGTCAATCGATCCATGGGTAGGCTGCAGACCCAAAAAGGCAGTGTGCTGGTGGGGCTGGTGGTAACCATGCTCATATTTGCCGCACTGGGGGCCGGAATGGTCTCGATGACCAGCACTTCCACAACCAGCCAGGTGGTGGGCAACGATACGGCCCAGGCATATTATCTTGCCGAATCCGGTTTTCGCTATGCGGCCAGTCAGTACCTGAACACGACGGATGGAAACAACCGCTATGGTTCAAGGGATGAAAAAAACCAGTTGTTGAATTCGTTACATGATCAGGTGTTTACACTCGCCGGTGGTGAAGGGCAATTCCGTTTGAAAATCTTTCCCTATTATTTTTCAGCAAAAACCGACCATGTGATCGGCAATACCAGCATGCAAACCCAATTTTCCGGCGGCACACCGGCCAATTTCATCATGCCGCCTGCATCGAATTTGGCCAGAATCAAAATCGACGACACCGTTTACACCTATACCAGCTACAATTCCGTCACCGGTGTATTCGGCCTGCCGAATCCGGGATTGGCGCAAGATGTTTACGCCAACGCCGTCATCAAACCGGTGGGCATCCCGAATAGCGTAAGCACGATGAGCAATAACGGCGACCTGGTCCTTGCCTCCGGGACTTTTTTCCCGGAGCTGCAGGGTAAATTTACCCTTGACGGTGTCACCTATGCCTACACCAGGCGCAACGCCGACACCCTGGTAAACATCACCGATGCCAACGATCCTTCCCGCAGCTTCAGCAAATCCGTCGATTCTACCGATAACCTCGTACTGGAACCTTTTCTGCAGGTGCACTCCATCGGCATCGCCGGGCAGAGCAGCCTGACAGCCACCCGTGAAGTGGTCTACAACGTCCCGCTGCCGGCCGATCCGATGCTGCCTAATAAAGTTGAATTCCATGATGGATTCAACGATAGCAGCCATTTGAATACGCCAACCCACGGTGATTTCAGTGTGACCGATGTCGGCGGCGATAGTGCCTTGAAAGTGACCAACGTATCTGATGTCGCCTTGTCCCCCAAAGCAGCGCTGATTTCCGTCGACTGGACCACCACCCCGGTCAATTTTGCGTCGGCCCACCGCATGGCCGGTTATTTCCTGAGCTATGACGCCCAGACCAAAATCGGCTTTGATGGCGATTTTACGGCCGGCAGCTGGAGTGATTTTGATCCGGACACCAATGCACCGGATGGCTTGCCCAAATTTTTCATGGGCGGGATTACGTTCCGCCTGGAAGAAAATCTGAACACTTACGGGATTGGTTTTACGCGCGGTTCAAATTCGATCCCTCCAATCTCCAGTGATATCGAACCTGCATTGGTGCCCCAGGATCAAACGCCCATGGTTGTCCTCTGGCAGCACGAGGGCGCATCCCACAATTGGCTGGCGTACAGCGGGCTGCCCGGCAGCATCGTCTTTTTCGACGACATGGAAAGTGGTACCTCAAACTGGGCGGCCGAAGCCACGTGGGATCAGACGACAATTGACTCCCACAGCCCAACCCACAGCTGGACCGACAGCCCCGGCGCTAATTATGCAAACAACGCCGACGCTTCGTTGATCTCTACTCTCATCGATCTTTCGGGGCTTTCATCGGCACTGTTAAGCTTCCGGCATAAATATGACTTTGTGCCCGGTGACGCCGATTACGGGTACGTGGAAATTTCACCAAACGGCGGACCCTGGACGGAGCTTGCACGATTTGACGGTGATCAACTTAGCTGGGGACAATATGTAGTCGACCTCGACCCCATCTTACCAGTTGGTAATGTCAGCATAAGATTCCGGATCCAAACCGACGGCGCTAATACCGATGGCGGTTGGTGGGTCGATGACGTAAAAATCACCACCAAGGAGATCCTCGATTTTTCCCCCGATCATCAGGGCACCCTCATGGTGCGGGTGATCGAAGCGGCGGTAATCGACTTTACCAGTGGGGGTACGACCGAAATTGAGGCCGGAGACACCGTCACCCAGTCCAACGGGGCCATCGGTAAAGTGGTTTTTGCGCCCACAGTCAACTCCGGCAGTTGGTCCGGCGGTGATGCCGCCGGTATGATCTGGCTGAACAACACCACCACCACCGATTTCGTCAGCGGCACCCTGGACGTTGCCGGCAAAGGCAACAACCTGGCGACCGTTGCCGGTTACAGACCGCGCACAAACTTGATCAAAGCCTATTTCAACAGCGCCAGCACGATCGACAGCGGTTCAGTACCCGCAGATTATGATAATCCCTACGACTTGATTCGTCTGGCAAATCCCCGCGGTACGCTTAAATGGCCGGCTGACGAAGGTCTGGCCACCGATGATACCAATGATCATTTCACCCTGCTGGAGTGGGACATCGACATCAATGACAGTGCCGTCCCTTCTGTTCAACCCCTGAAGGATGAAAACGGTAAATATACGATTATATCCATCGACACCCTGTCGACGCCCTCCGATACTTACTTTCCATTTACGCGGCCGGAAATCGGATTGTTTGCTCTGGGGCACGGTGCCACCCGCATGTATTTTGATGACCTGGGGATTCAACTGTATGTGGTTTCAGGGGCAGGCTTTTTAACACCGATTCAGCAGTAGAACTCGGATATCGATTAGACACTGCGAGATGCTGGAATTTCAATGCTACGGCCAAAGCGCATAGCGAGAGAAGCTAAAAGTAAATCAGGCTGCGGAATGCAGTAATCAAGACATACGATCTATGTAACTGCTCAACGGGCCAACGGGCAAACCGGCTAACAGGCCAATCCCGCCTTGGCAGGACTCAACGGGCTCAACCGGACCAAACGGCCTCTTGCCATTTTCATTCTAGACGGCTAATAAGAGTCGCAGCGGTGATTTGCATAACTTCAATCCTGCGTTATATTTGTAATTCCGATTATAAATAACAAACAGGTATATAGCCGAAATCCAGAGAGGAAAAAATTATGAAGCTGGCGGTAAGCGGCAAAGGCGGCGTGGGCAAGACGACATTTTCAGCACTACTCATCCGGACGCTCAATGATCAGGGTAAGCGCGTGCTGTCCATTGATGCGGATCCGGATGCCAATCTGGCAGCGGCCTTGGGGATCCCTGGAGCCGATAAAATCATACCGATTGCCGAAATGAAGGAACTCATCATCGAGAGAACTGGTGCCACACCCGGGAGCATCGGCGGTTATTTCTCGCTGAACCCCAAGGTGGATGACCTGCCGGAAGCCCTGTCGGCTAAACTTGAGAACATCAAACTGATGCGTCTGGGCGGAGTCCAGAAGGGCGGCGCAGGGTGCATATGCCCGGAAAGCAGTCTTTTGAAGGCCCTTGTGCGCCATGTTGTCATCCAGCGGGATGAATTTGTGGTTATGGACATGGAAGCCGGTATCGAACATCTGGGCCGGGCAACGGCCAAAGCCGTGGACAAACTGATTGTGGTTGTCGAACCCGGACGCCGCAGCATCGACACCGCCGGCCACATCAGACAGCTGGCCGCCGAGATTCAGCTGACCAACATCGCCGTGGTGGGCAACAAAATCCGCAGTGGAAAGGACGAACAATTCCTTAGAGAGCACCTGTCGGATCTCGAATTTCTCGGTTTTCTTCCCTATGAAGATGCCCTGATTGAAGCGGATCTGGAAGGCATATCTCCGTTCGATGTAAACTCACCGGTAAATCTTGTTGTCAGGGAGATGATCGGCCGGCTGTAATCATATTGTCTGTGATATCACCAATCCCATGAACAGACGCACCAAATACAAACGGCGGCATCACACCAGCGGTCGAAAGGGCGGAAAACATCCCAAAAAGCCACACCCGCCTCGGATCAGGCCCGGTGCGGACACCAGGCTGAAGAAGGTCTTTGCCGACATCGGCGTACCGAGCCAAACACCATTCAAACCCGATCCATACCAGCTGCAGGCATTGGAAGCCATTGCGTCATCGGATTGCCTGGTCACGGCACCCACCGGTGCCGGCAAGACATGGATTGCCCAGCAGGCTATCGCCCGTTTGCGTTCAACCGACGGCCGGGCGTGGTATGCCTCACCTTTAAAGGCGTTGTCCAACGCCAAGCACGCTGAGTTCTCAAAGATCTTCGGTTCGAATCAGGTTGGTATCTTAACCGGTGACCGCAAAGAAAACGCCGAGGCGCCGATTATCGTCGGTACTACCGAGATTTTGAGAAATCACTTGTACGATGCCATGCACCGGGGCGAAAGCTTGAACACCCATCTGGTTATTCTGGATGAGGCTCATTTTCTCGGCGACGAGGACCGGGGCGTTGTCTGGGAAGAAATCATGATCTATCTCCCTTCCCGAATTCCGCTGTTGCTGCTATCGGCCACCATCGGAAATGCCCACCAGATTGCCGACTGGCTGGCCGGCATACGGCGCCGGGCATGTGTGGTTGTGACTGAAACCGAAAGGCCCGTGCCGCTCTATCCGCTGTTTCTCCATCCCTCCGGTACGCTATTGCCCCTTGTCGGCGGAAGCGGCAGCCGAGCAAAGTCCCGTCTTTATAAAAAAGTCAACGAATACCTGCATACCCGACGGGCACCGATGATTGCACCGCCGGGCAAACTGCCGCCCTTCGGCGACCTTTTGCGTGTTTTGAAAAAATACCGCCTTCATCCGGCTATATTCTTTTTAAAATCCCGTGCCGATTGTGATAATGCGCTTCAGTTGTGCCTGGAAAACCGTCTGCGCGATTCGCTTCGGCAGGAAAAACTAAGTCGGCGGATCGAACAACTCGTTTCACAAAGTCCGCACATCGCCCGGCACCGTCAGCGCTGGCATCTTGAGCACCTGGCCGTGGGTTCCCATCACAGCGGTCAGCTGCCGGCCTGGAAACTGGTGCTGGAAACCTTGATGAGCGAAGGGCTGCTCGAAGCGGTTTTCGCCACTTCCACGGTGGCCGCCGGTGTGAACTTCCCGGCTCGAACAGTTGTTTTTTTCAATTCAGATCGTTTCAACGGGTTGGATTTTTCACCCTTAACTCCCACCGAATTCCATCAGATGACCGGCAGAGCTGGTCGTCGCGGTATGGACAAAATCGGATTCGCCGTGGCTGTTCCCGGAAAATTTATGGACATTCCATTTACAGCAAAGCTGCTCGCCGCGCCCCCTTCCGACGTCATCAGCCAGATTAAGATCAATTTTTCCATGGTCCTTAACCTGCTCCTGTCTCATACGCCGGCGCAGGTTGAGAAGCTCCTGGCGCGATCATTTGCAGCCTATCTGTTGATGAGCCCCAAAAAGAAGCGACGCAAGCGTAAAAAAGCCGAACCTGATCCCAAATTCTTGTGGCAGGATTTTTTACGCCATCTGGAATTTCTGATTGAAACCGAATATGTGCGCAAAAACGGCGAACTGACCCAGGACGGTATCTGGGCCTCTCAACTGCGGGTGGACCAGCCGCTGCTGATCGCCGAAGGGTTTCGGCAAGCAGCTTTCCCGCAAGATGACCCGGCCCTGATGGCTGCCATCGTATCGTGTTTCGTATTTGAACGCGAATCCGATGACCGCATAGAAAAATCTTTCCTGCCGCAGTCGCTCTTGAGCGCCTTTTTCAAGCTGAAAAATGAACTGACACCCTTTGCTCGGAGGATGATATCCGAAGGTTTTATTGCCAGACCCCTTTTTTTAAGACCGGCGGCGGCTACCTATGCCTGGGCGACCGGAGCAGCGTGGAAAAACACATTGCAGGTTGCCGAAGTGGAGGAAGGAATATTCGCTTCCCTGATTCTGCGGACTGCCGATAATTTAAGACACATAAGAGGGCTGAGACAAATATTCCCCCAGGCCGCCGAAGCGGCTGCCGCTGCGATCGATCTCATAATAAGAGATCCGGTAGCGATGTTTTACTGAAAGCCGGATGGGCAAGTTATAGTGGCTTCGAGTGGCGGGCTGAATAATGATACTATGAAACGCGATGACCGATTTGCGATATTCGATAAATGCCCTTCGAGCCGGCGATCAGCTTTGTCATGCGCAACGAACTAGCCCCGCAAAACGGGACTTCACATCCTAGTTTTAGAAAGGAAGTGTTCAGCCCCGCAAGTCGGGACTTTATATCAAATTCTTAAATATAGGTATTCAGCCGGCTCAACCGGCTCAACGGGCGAACGGGCTAACGGGTCAACGGGCCAACGGGCTAACCGGATCTATCAAACCAAGGCATTATAATCATTTCCGGTTAATGCTGCCGATTTAATATCTCCCTGATCTTAACCGACAGTTCCCTGAGTTTAAATGGTTTTTGGATAAATCCGTCACATCCGCGCTCCAGGATTTCGGTCGCCTGACCGCTGAGGCTGTATCCGCTGCACAAAAGTACCCTGACATCCGGATCGATGATTTTGAGTCGATCAAATGTCTCACCGCCGCTCATGCTGGGCATGATCATGTCCAAAATGACCATGTCGACCGAATTCTTGTTTTTCTGATAGATTTCAAGAGCTTCATGACCGCTCATAGCCGGCAGGACACTGTATCCCAGCGCATTGAGTATTTCGTGACCGATTTCAATGATCATCTGCTCATCATCGACAAGCAGAATGGTTTCGTCACCTTTCAGCAACTCCTCAATGGTTTCTATCTCCTCGGCAACCCTCTTCTCCGAGGCCGGCAAATATATGTGGAAGGTCGCCCCCTCGCCGGGTTCACTCTCGACCTCGATAAACCCGCCGTGATTTTTAATAATACCGTAAGCAGACGCCAAACCCAGGCCGGTTCCCCTTCCCATTTCCTTGGTGGTGTAAAACGGCTCGAACACCCTTTGCTGGGTTGACTTGTCCATACCGAAGCCGGTGTCGGTGACCGATATCCTCACGTACGGTCCCGGATCGATTCGATACGGTTTAACAAATGTCTCATCCACATCGACATCAGCGGTACTTATGAAAAGATCACCGCCGCCCGGCATGGCGTGCCAGGCGTTCACGAAAAGGTTCAGCAGGACCTGTTCAATCTGGGATTGGTCTACTTCCACATTTCTGATGGGGCTGAGCGCACCGGTATCAAGTTTTATCTCCTTTTTCGTGCGCCCGAACATCACGGTCGTCTTGCTGATGAGTTCGTTGAGGTCGGTGGTTTTCACTTCATATTTACCGGCCCTGGCAAAACCGAGGAGCTGTTTGGTAAGGGAGGCGCCACTCTCAACATATCTTTCAATGCTTTTAACCTTTTCGTAAAATGGGTCGTTGGGCGCCATGTTTAAGAGCATCAAGGAGGCATTTCCCTGCATACCCATCAGGATGTTATTAAAATCATGGGCGATGCCGCCGGCCAAATTTCCGATGGCCTCCATTTTTTGCGCCTGCTGGAGCTGGGTTTCAAGCCTCTTTTTCTCGGCTTCGGCCGTATATTTGTCGGAAACATCCCGCGCGACCCCCCGAAACCCGATCGGCTCACCCGCTTTATTCCGCATCAGATACGCTGACAGCTCCACCGTCACGGTTGAACCTTCTTTGCAAATCAATTCGAAATCCGTTACATTCGACGGTTCACCGGTGCGGTAAATGTTGTTCATGATGCGATACATCTTTTTGGCATTTTTCGGAGTCGTGTACTCCCGGTTATTCATTCCGTAGAGTTCTTCAGAGGAATAACCCAGAACCTTACAGACAGATCTATTGAAAAATAAAAAATTTCCGGCCAGATCGACCTCAAAAAAGCCCTCGTCGATATTTTCAATTATCACCCGGTATTTTTCATCCTGTTCCCGCAATTTCTCATAAGCGAGCCGTCGGTTATTGAGATTGTATTGAACATGAGATCCAAAGATGACGAAAATGCACAGCACCAGCAGCCGGGTCCAGATCTCAAAAATATCCGGTCCGAACAAGTGGTGGAAGAGGTTGGCTTCCGGCGACAGAAAAAAAAACATAAATGACTCGCAGATCCAGTAAAAAGCGGCCATCCCGATGCCGGTATATACCATTGAATCCCACCGGTTGGTATGTTTGTTCGCTGCGTTTTGCATTTCTCATCTCCTGCTATCTATTGCACCCGTGTCCACCTAATAACAGTCGGGGATAGAAAGTTATAAAAACGATGATTAATTAATGTTTTCAATAACATACATTCTAAGAGCATCGATTGAGGATAAAGATATTGAGGTGCCACTTGGTTCGGATGGCAGGGTAACAGCATTCGCTCGGATGAAAATGATTATCGTAAAAAATACCGCTAAGTGTCTATTTTGTCAAGAAATAATGAGCACAGCCAATGATATGATTTTGGACCGACAGCGTAAAAGCTCGGCCCGCTCAAATCTTTCACGCCGATTCCGGGAATAATCATGATAGTTCCTTGATTGCGTCGGTATATACGATTCGGCGGGATTTCCCGTTGCTGATAGGCGGGTAATGTATTTTCACTTGACAAAAGCGGTTTATTTTTATAAAGTAATAACAGACAAAAATTTAAGCTTCTTTGTCAAACAGGATTCAAATCTGGCCTAAACAGGGATGGAGGGATAACAATGAAAAAGACAGCAGTGCTTTTGGGCACGCTTTCCCTGGTATTCGGCCTGATCACCCCAGCAGCAGCCTCGCTTGTGGGTGATGACGTGCTCGTTCAGTACATAGAAGTAGATAGCGTAATGCAGAGTGGTGATGTTACGGTGACCGATGACGCAACAGATGCCATAACAACCGCCTGGACTACTGCTTCCGTGGACATGGGCCCAAGCGGTGTGCAAATGGATCTTCTGTGGCCGAACTCTTATTCACCCGATAGTCGGTTTTCCGGCATCAAAATCAGCGGCTTGAACGATATCGCAAACCAGGACTGGCTTTTGCTCGACGTTGACGTCACCACAGATATCGCTGGATGGACCGACGACCGGATCGATTTTGGTTATGATGGAACCGGTTCATGGGTTAGTTTCGCCTGGCAGGGTTTGGGATGGAGTCAAGATCAGTCTTTCGACGCCATGTTTACATTCGGCCCCAACCCGATCCCCATCCCGGCCACCATGGTGCTTTTCGTTACCGGTCTCGTCGGATTTGCGGTCATTCGGAGAAGGCTGAATACCTAAGGAATCAAAAACAATGAAAAATAAAAGGGTCTGCTGCCGCAAGGCGGCCAGGCCCTTCTATTTTTTGGTGCCGAAGGAGAGAATCGAACTCTCACGGACGCAAGGTCCACCAGATTTTGAGTCTGGCGCGTCTACCAATTCCGCCACTTCGGCATGCAGATCCGTATATAAGTGCATTGATCTGTGTTGTCAATAAATTTGCCCGATTATTATGCAATTGCATTCGTTCTTTTCTCGTTATGTCAGACAGTTTTCAATAGGTCGCACCGCACCACTTCACCCACCCTTAATATCACCGGATTTTCACCGGTGACGTCAACAACGGAAGAGCCGGCACCTCCTTTCAGCGGCCCCGCGTCAAGGACACGATCCATCTGTTCAACCAGCAAAGGATCAAAGTCGTCAACGCGGAAGCAGCCGGCTTGGCCCGATAGATTGGCACTGGTCCCGGTAATCGGCCCTCCGAATGCCTTGACCAGAGCCTCAGCGATCGGGTGTCCGGGGACACGAATTCCGATCTTGCCTGTTTGGCCGAGCAGATTGTGCGGCAGGGACGCAGCCGCCTTGAATACGATTGTCACACGCCCCGGCCAGAATCTGTCCATAATTTTTATGGCAGTTTCCGGGATATCCTCAACGAGTTTTTCTATTTCGTAACTTCCCGCCACCAGCACCAGAAGCGGTTTATCCGGTGCCCGCTGTTTGATCTGAAACACCCGGTCGACAGCCCTGGCATTCATCGCATCGACCCCCAAACCATACAGGCAGCGGGTTGGAAAGGCAACAATTCCACCTGCCTTCAGGATATCGACTGTTTCAAGAAGGTAATCCCTCCGCGGGAATTTTGAATTTATTTCTCTGAATTTATTGATAGTTCTCAAGTTTTTGTGCTTTTTCTTCGACTTTTTGGGCCATGTCCGCTTTGTAAGCATCCAGTTTTGCGGCAAGCCCGGAATCGCTTAGAGCCAGAATCTGGACGGCCAGGATACCGGCATTCTTGGCGCCCGGCTTTCCGACAGCAACCGTTGCCACAGGGATTCCCGGCGGCATCTGCACCGTGGAAAAAAGCGCGTCCAAGCCTTGAAAGGCCGATGAATCGATCGGCACACCAATGACCGGCAGTGACGTATAAGCGGCCATGGCGCCGGCAAGGTGTGCGGCATGCCCGGCACCGGCAATAATCACCTTAATTCCTCGCTGTTTGGCGGATGATGCAATTTCGGCCGCCCGCCGTGGGCTTCTGTGGGCCGACGCCACCGTGATTTCAAAAGGAATTTCGAATTGTCTCAAGACAGCTGCCGTCTCTGCCATGACTTTCAGGTCGGAATCGCTTCCCATTACGATACCGATCTTGGGTGTTTGCCGATTTTCCAATGACGGGTTGTGTTGGCTATTCAAAGATACCTCCTTTATTTAGAATAAAATAAATGTGTTGAAAATAAATAATAGGACAGTGCCGCATCGGTACCCACAAAGCGTTTCCGATGATAATTTCGC
>Ga0126332_10000537_pt1 | contig 13531 bp, 11 predicted proteins | sample InaspJWI42metaG_FD_94482 | JGI IMG/M metagenome (GOLD analysis project Ga0126332, IMG submission 94482) | Marine gutless worms symbiont microbial communities from Oahu, Hawaii - Inanidrilus sp. 2 OAHU.JWI-42 metaG | ecosystem: Host-associated > Annelida > Digestive system > Unclassified...
CACTGGGCAAGCAGATTACCCCGATGAAATAAAAGAAAAAAGATTTCATGGGGCAGGCACAGACACCAATGAATGTGCGGTGGAGATTGCAAAATCTGCCGGGCTTAATTCCCCGCAGCTTGCTGCGTTAGGATAGAATGTATTATTCATGGATACCCCTTGGCTTGCCGCGGGGTAGTTCATTAGTAGTTCTTAGAATTGTGTTTCGTTATATTGATGCGGCGATTTCAGCCACCGATGTACTGGCGGGACTTCGACGAGCTCAGTCGCGTCGTTTTAAACCCGCCCCTACGCTGTAAATCAAGAATTCAATAAGAAATGATTTTCCGACAAAAACAATAATATGTCATCGCACAATCAAAGGCGGCGCTCTTTGATAACCCTAAAAGTCTACATTTGCTGAAATTGTACTATATTTAAATAGTACGCAATACCCAAATCCCCGTATCCCAGTAAAAAGCCCTTTTACTGGAATTGTCATATCTCAATCATTCTTTCAAGTATTTACCCACCAGCAGCTCAAGCTTTTGGAGGGTTTCCGGCGGTATGACAGCCGATTCCGTCATAATTGCGTTTTCCAGGGCCTGCGCACATAGGCATGCCCGCTTTTGCGGAATTTTCGGCACCACCGTCTGAATAATTTGTTTGGCGGTGGATATATTTTTTTTCAGATTATGGACCACCTTTTGCACTGTCACTTCTGATTCCCCTTTGTGCCAGCAGTCGTAATCGGTGACCATGGCCATGGCCGCGTAACATATTTCGGCCTCGCGGGCCAGCTTGGCTTCTTGGAGGCTGGTCATGCCGATAATGTCCATACCCCAACTGCGGTAAACCCTTGATTCAGCCTTGGTGGAAAAGGCAGATCCTTCGATGCACAGTAAGGTACCACCCTTGTGAACACCGGCGCGCGCCTGATCATCACTTTCATACAGAAGTTCGGCAAGATCAGGACATACCGGATCTGCAAAGGGTATATGGGCCGCAAGTCCGCTGCCGTAAAAAGTGCTGATCCGCTGTTTGGTGCGGTCGTAGAATTGATCGGGAATAACGATATCCAGCGGACGGATACCTTCTTTCAAACTACCGACCGCCGTAACGGATATAATGTGCTCGACACCCATTTTTTTGAATCCGTAGATATTTGCACGGTAATTGAGCTCCGAAGGGGTCAGGCGGTGACCCCGACCGTGCCGGGGCAAAAAAGCAACCCGGGAGCCTTCCAGTGAGCCGACAACATATTCATCCGATGGGGCCCCGAAGGGCGTGTCCAGGGCAACATAGGAAATGTCAGTCAATGCCTCCATCTCATACAATCCGCTGCCGCCGATAATTCCGATTCTGATATCCTCGCTCATTGTGAACCTTTATTGATCTACCTGATGCCGATGACCCGTATGTTTTGCTTGCCCCACAGGGAGCCGATAATTTCACCCAGTGCATCGCCGATGGCCAGCGGAACGTATATAAATTGCCCGAGGGTGATGATCATCGTGCCGGAAACTTCCATCGACTGATAAAAGAAAATCATATGGGTAATCCAGATGTAACCGATGAAACTCACAATACTGGATACTACACAATTAAGCTGCGAATCGCCACAAACCGCTCGGACAGCATGCTCCCCAGGTTGAAAAGGATATTAAAGGCTATATCCGGATCCCGTTTGGCCATCTCTTTTAAAAATTTACGCCGCAAGACCAACAGGCGGCCGCTGGTCAGTGCTTTGACTGTGGCACTGCGTTTGCCGCTGGCCCGAAAAAAAGCCACCTCGCCGAAAAGGTCGCCCTTTTCAAGAATGCCCACACGCCGCTCGCGCATGAATACCTCAAAAATGCCATCAAGGATAATAAACATTTCCTTTTCGACGTGCTCTTCGCGAGTAATGAGAGTTCCTGCCGCAACTCGCATGACAAACCCTTTATCGGTCAATTTCTTTAATTGTTTTCGGTGAAGGGTATTTAGAAATGAAAGGGCGGTGGCTTTGCCTTGCTCTCGAATAAATTCCAGCTCGAATTGTTCCCAGACCTTTTCGGTTTCAAATTTCACCGGCAGCAGATCATCGTCGAACAGATGTTGATACTTGTCCAGATCGATGGGGTTTCGTTTTCCCGGACCATAATATTTTTTCACCAGCGACCGGAGGGGCGAGCCGATTTTCCTGAAATATTTTTCGTCGAACGGCACGACCACCATCGGCACTTCCATCCCCTCAGGTGCGGTAACGAGGTCACCCACGTAAGGACGGGCGCCCAATCGGCGGTAATGCCGAACCAGGCCGGGGCGGCAGTACAAAAAGACAAAATCGACATTTTTTTCTCCCACCAAAATATGGTAAGTTTCCATGGCCAAAGACGGCAGGATGAAACAGCCGCGCATGGTGCGCTTGACCATCAGCCGCCCCATTTCTGCCACCGTCAGCTTGTCGATGTTGGGGAATAAATGCAGCGACAAGGCTTTCATATCATAGTCCGGTATGCCGCCAGGTTTCCAAAACCGTACCCGCAGTACCCCCGTGATTTCATCCGGAGTGCCGACGTAAAGATGGATGCTGTAGTCTTTATCATCTTCAGCATCCCGAACCATTCGATTTTTATGATCCACGCCGCCGATTTCCCGCCCGAGTTCTTCGGCATAGATCGTATACCGAAACCGGTAAATGGCCTCCAATTCTTCGCGAGTTTGCGCCCGATGAACCTTTTCAAGCCGGGGCAATAATTTTTCCAGCATGGTTGCCTCCCATAGGTTGCTTTTGCTTGATCATCGAATGTTATAAAGTGGTTCAGATTGCTAAAAAATACGCTTTTACCCAAAAAAGATTTTCGATACGCACCGAATCTCCCAGAAAAAAAGCCGCTTACCATTCGAACAACCGGCGAAAATTAACAGATTGGAATGTGCCCGGCGGATACAATCCACCGCTACCGGCTGATCCCTGCAGCTCCCTGATTCGCTAAGATACTATAAACAGGGCATATTTGGCAATAAACGATTTTTCAAGATCATTTGCATCACAATCAATAAAAGGGCATCTAGGCGCATGGCGGCTGCTGTATGAGATTGGATCCCATTGATCCTGCTGTGTGATTAGCGGTGTGACAAACCGTTCGGAGGACTTAATTTATAATCTGATACATACGCAGATCATGACCGACCATCCCGGTGCCACGGTGCTGCTCACCTTTTATCTGCAAAATTCCGCCCCGGAGGGATACAAAGGGATTGGGGAATTAAGGGATTTAGGGATTGAGGAATTGGGGGATTTGAGCATTGTGAATTATTGCAGCCTGGTGTGATTTCAGCAAATTTAAGCTTTTTAGGAATTTATCCATGACGGACGGAAATCCTGAGAAAATCATTCTCGATATCGATAATGCGCTGACGATCCCGGCCCAGGATACAGATGATGCCCTGGCCCTGGCCCTGGCGCTGGTATCACCGGAGTTGGAATTGCTGGGTTGCACCACTTGCGCCGGCAACTGCCGCACCCGGCAGTCCACGGTCAACACACTTCGTATGCTGGAAATTGCCGGTGTCCATCATTTGCCGGTAGCCGGCGGGCGTGAAGCGCCGTTTCTCCGAGATCGCGAACCCCATTTTCGTTACCTTGAAAAGAAAACCGCCGGCAGAGAAAAGATTTACTGGGACAAGCTGCCGGCCCCGCCGGATCCCGCCGGATCGCCATCTCCCCTGAAAGCCCATGAGTTTCTGATCGATACGATCCGATCGCACCCTAAAGAAGTTACCGTTGTGTGCTTGGGGTCATTTACCAATCTCGCATTGGCCCTGCTTGTGGCGCCTGACCTGGCAGATCTTGTAAAAGAGGTGGTCCACATGGGCGGCAGTTTTGAATCGCACTCAGATCCGCCGTTTGTCTGGCGCACACCGGATATTCCGGATGAAATCTGGCGCACGACGCTCAGATTCAATACGGTATTTGATCCGGAAGCTTCCGCGGTGGTTTTTCGCTCGGGGGTCCCGGTGACCCTGGTTACCGCCAATGTCACCAGCCGTGTTTTTCAATACCGCCGGGATTTGGAACAGCTTCTGGAAGCCGACACTCCCTTCCATCGCCATCTGTATCGCTGGGGGACACCCTGGGTGGAGTGGAGCGAAAAAGAGCGCCGGCTGCCCGGCGCCCACATGCACGATCCCCTCACGCTGGGCATTTTGATTCATCCCGCTTTCTGTCGGCTGGAAGAGATGCGCGTTGATGTACAAAACCTGCTGGCAGGAATCCCCGGGTGGTTGAAACCAGAATTTGGAGATATTGCCGTGCGGGCCGCCGTGGATGTAGACGTCACCCGCTTTGAATCTTTTCTGGCCAAAAGGATGACCTCGCAGATACTTTCAAAATACCGGCATCAATAAAAGAGCCCATTTTTCTTCAAATAATCCATCCGTGACTATAAAATTCTCACCCTGTAAGCTGCAGATGGGTAGTTGTAACCACATTAATTATTTGATATAATTATAATAACAATTGGAAAGCCAGACAGGCGTCTCACCGGAGCGCTTTGCCGGAAAATATACTTACAACAAAGGGGTAGAAGGGAAATGAAAGTCGAATGCACCCTGTGCGACAAGGTTTATAAATTCAAAAAGGAGAAGCTTCCTGCTTATGGGTTTTCATTTCCCTGCAAAGGGTGCGGCGAAAAAATCAAAGTCAGCCAGGCCGATATAGATGCCTTTCTCGCCGGGGCTAAAGAAGATACCGCCAAGAAAAAGATCAACGTTGCGCTGCCCAAGATCGAGACTGAGAAGCTGAAAAAACAGATGGCCAAAGCCGGCGACAAAGCCGGGGACATCGTATCCGGTCTGGCCGCTCGTTCTGAACGCGACTGGGCCGTAACGGTGACAAAAATCGTCGCCTATTTTTGCATCGGGCTTCTGGTTTTGCTCGCTGGATTGGGCGGATTTATCTATTACTCACTGGGCGTCAACAAGGATGTTGCCTATGCCGAAGTGAGGCGCTCGCTGGAGCTGAAACTGGACCCGTTGATCACGATCCAGGAAGCTGTTCCCGACATAAAGCTTCCCAAAGGGGTGGAAAGATATTTCGGCGAAAACCATCGGGAAACCTTCGTGGAGTGGATGAACGGGCTCGATACCTACCAAAAGAAGAATTTTATAAAAAACCTGGACAAGATTATTCGACTGGCCCAGAGGGATGCGCCCAATCACGTTCAAGACTACGCCCTCGAATACGGAAAACTGAAATTAAAACACTCGGTCAATGAGAACCTTGTAAAATATCTTTTGAAATTTGGGCTGATCATGGCCCTGATACTAATGGTTGCACTGCTCGGTATGTTCAGCCTGATCCTGCTCAAGCTCACCCCGCAGAAAACCGGGGCCAAAGCAGTCAAATCCAAACCGGTCGCTAAATCTCGTGGTCGCCGTTCGTTGCCCAAAAAAGCTTCGACCTATTAAAGACGCAAATCATGAAAACCTATAAATGAAGGGTAACCTTACTCTGTCATCTTGCACCAAGCAGCGCCTGCTGCGATTTTCCCTGTTTGATCGGCAAAAAAATAGCGCACCGGTATCAAACTCAGCATTGACCTGTGAAAGTTTTTTTGTTTGACATTCAGCACAGGTTTTCTATATAAATTAAACATCCGTTTTTCGCCACCTGATGCAGGCACTACCTCCCATATCAAATCGTTCGCAATCGGTAAATTCGCTGACAACACGCATTCGTGCCTGATATCACCTTTTCCCAAAAGGAATCCGGATATTCTTCGGATGTATGCTTCGGAGTTTTTCCATGATGCTGACTTTTCAAAAAGGCCAATTAAAATTGCCGCTATGGCACCTCAAGGAGCGGCTCAGCGCTCTTTGAGGGACCTGGGTTTCGAAGAATAATTTTGCGGTACCGGCCATACTTTTTCGTTTTCTATCCTTTGCACCGCTGAACAAAACCATCGATAAACGCGGGAAGGCAGTTTGGCGGCGAACCTGTTTTTGCCGACCTTAAAAACGAACAGCTATATCGATTTAGCTTTCTTACATTTACTGCGAATCGGCGACAACCATTTTTAATTGGGCTAAGGCGATATCCCCTCACCTATCGCCAGAGATTCATAAACCAAGTGATACTCTTCTGGTGTTGAGGTGCCGATTTTCCGGCGGCATGGGTGTCAGCGTGTTTAAAGCGACACCCGCATGGAAAGGAGGTCGTCATGCAAAAGAAACTCGCAAACTATGAAACCCTTCTTCAGATTACAGGGGCTATTTCCACCACCCGAGATCCCGAGGAAGTCGTCCTTTTGATCGTGGAGAGCGTAAAGACTGCTTTAGATGTAAAAGGTTGCACCCTGTTTTTAATCAATCGCAAAACCAGCGAACTGCAAGTGGCCGCCTCATTTGGACTGAGCCAGGAATATCTTGACAAAGGGCCCGTCAGTGCCCTCAAATCGATTACACGATCCATGGAAGAGGGCCCGGTGGCCATTTACGATGTTTCCGATGATCCGCGCCTGCAATACCCTAAAGAAGCTGAAAAGGAAGGCATCGCTTCGATCATGTCGGTACCGATCCAGGTGCATAGACGCGTCATCGGGGCATTGCGGGTCTACACCGCCGAGCACTGGGAGTTCACCATGGATGATGTCAATTTCGTTCAGGCGGTGGCGCAGATTGCCGGTATGGCTATCGATATGTGTCGACTGAATAAGGGGCTGAAAAGCAGCATTGAGATTTTAAAGACGATGCGTGACCCCAAGTTTTTGAAAAAAAGCGCTTGAGGTACCACCGGAGCAGCCCTTTCCACGATAACCCATGCGGGCTATGGCCTTGATGCTTTAGCCCGTATGTTTACCGTGAAAGGTGGTGGCCTTGACAAACTTAGAGCCTTCACCCCAATTGGAATGTTGGAATATCAGCCCCAGTGAAACGGCTGTTGGTTTCACGGGGTAAAACTAATGGATATTGGATGATGGGGTGATGGTTTTATGGCAAAAATCATTTTGCCTTAAAATGTAAGGAATGGATACCATCCTTTCATATCCGCCCAAGATGGACCATCATTCCACCATTCCATCCTCAAGTAATTCTATTTTTTGATTGAACCGCAGAAATTCCGAGACGTTTAATTAGCCTGACCCTTTCCCGACCCTGCTCAAAGTCCGGGATCTTCGATAAGGGAGAAGGACAAAATCTACTTTTTCGAATACATCCCAGTCATTCGGCGCAATACCGCCTGGAGACACTGTGTGGAACTGCCGAATGAGATCACCTTAATCCATCTTTCAAAAGGAGGATTTATGAAAACATTATTGAAGATTCTAGTGTGTCTCGCCCTTGTTGTCGGCATGTTTGGAGCAGCCTACGCTCAGTTTTCCAGTGCCGAAAAAGCTATTAAATACCGCAAGGCGGTTATGGCCTTGATCGGTCAGCATTTCGGACTTATGGGCGCTGTGGTCAAGGGGAAACAATCCTACGACCGGGAGCAATTTATGCGCAATGCGGCGCTGGTTGCAACGTTCTGTACACTACCCTGGGAGGCGTTCATGTTTCCTGGGTCCGATAAAGGAGACACCCGGTTGAAGTCCGCGGCCTTCAGGGATAAAGACAAATTTATGGCGGCCGCGCACAATACGCAAACCCAGGCTGCAAAGCTTGCTGAGGTTGCGAAAGGCGGCGACTTGAAGGCCATCAAAACCCAGTTTGGAATGGTGGGCAAAACCTGCGGGGGGTGCCACAAGCCGTTCCGTTCCTGACAGCAGTTCACGATTGGAAGAAAGCCGGAAGGTGGGCAGCCATTCGGCTTTACTATTACTCCGACACTATTACTCCGACAATTAAACATATCAAAGGTTCTCATTGCGGCGAAAGCCGAAATCCAGGCGGGTAGTGGATACCGGATCAAGTCCGGCATGACGAGATTAGCATATTTTAATGCCGGGTTAATAATATTCTACCGCACCAGAAGATAAACCGCAGCTGCGGCCAGTCCGGCAATCACCGCTGCTATCCAGGTGCGGCCGCCGGCGGGTAAAGCATCGGCGCCGCTCCATGGCTTGACGCCGGTGATCATCGGCTTAATCAGGTTTTCGCGTTTGAAGAAAAAATAGAACAAAACGGCCAAGACGTGCACGCCAACGAGCAGGATGATTACTTCCTGGTTTACTTTGTGAATTCGGGTGAGCCAATCGCTGGTCGCTTTGCTCACCCACTCATAGAGCGGACCCTCGGTGATGATGTCATCGTTGGCGAACAATCCGGTCCCGGCCTGAACCAGCAGAGCCAGCAACATGGCCAGTATCGACCAGCCGCCGAGCGGATTATGCCCCAGGCTGCGCGGCGAATCACGATGCACGAGTTTTGCGGCATACCGCCAAACTGCCGCCGGGCTTTTTACAAACGTCGCAAAGCGCGACTCACGACTTCCGACGATTCCCCACGCCAAACGGAATAAGAGCAGGGCAAGAATCGCAAATCCGCTCCATTCATGGTACTGCATCGCGTTGCCGCCCATCTTACCGGTTACAAATGAGATGATGATCAGCAGCACGAGCAGCCAGTGAAACAGCCTTGTGGGGAGATCCCAGACAACCACCGGTTCAGGGGAGGGGGCGCCCTTTTTTTGATTGGGTTTGGTATTTTCCATATTGCGTAGCTCCGAATTGATTGAATTCGGCCTTCTCCTCGCGGGCTGGAGCGTCAATGACAGTCCCGGAAATCTGGTCCTTTTGGCCAGTCGAAGATCCCGCCATCGTGGGTCAGAGTTAGATGGCTTTGGCGGTTACTTTTTCATGGCATGGTAGCGGATGAGCCCTTCCTGGGTTACCGACGCAACCAGTTTGCCGTCCCGTGTGAATATCTTTCCATTATTCAGCCCCCTGGCCTTGTACGCATTGGGGCTGGTCACCACATACAGCAGCCATTCATCCATACGGAAATCACGGTGAAACCACATGGCATGATCAAGGCTGGCTACCTGCATATCCGGATCCCAGTAACTGCGGCCATGGGGATAAAGGGAGGTTATCACCAGGCCGTAATCAGACGCATACGCGAGCATATACTGGTGCACAGCCGGATCATCCGGCATCGTATCGATTGCTCTGAACCACGTATATCTGATCGGATCTTTTTTCTCAGGGGCAAATGGGTTGATCGGATTAACCGGCCGGATTTCAAGCGGTTTTTTGCATAAAATTTTATCCCGCACCGCTGGGGGAATTTTATCTGCAACTTTACGGGCAAGCGCCAGTTCCGATTCGATGCCTTCGGGGCCGGGCACCTGCGGTGCACTGTCCTGGTGGTCAAAGCCGGGTTCGTCTATTTGAAAGGAGGCGGACATGTTGAAAATTGCGCTTCCTTTCTGGATGGCCACCACTCTTCGGGTGGTGAAACTCTTGCCGTCACGGATGCAGTCAACTTCATATACGATAGGCCGGGTGGCGTCACCCATCCTGAGAAAATAGGCATGCAGGCTGTGGGCTCTACGGCTTGGCGCTACGGTCTGTGACGCGGCCGACAGGGCTTGACCCAGCACTTGGCCGCCATATACGCTTCCGTAACCCAGATCCTGGCTCTGACCACGGAATATGCTTTCCTCTATTTTTTCAAGCTTCAAGAGTTTCAACAGCTCTTGCAGGACATTGCTTTCAATGCACGTGTTCATCGCCATCATTCCCGTCCGTATGTATGAACTAAGGGCTCGCTCAAAAATAACTTCACAGTTTCGTGAGCCGATCCATCCCGCCTGGCGGCGTTGCTCGTCGGTTAAATAGCTTGCTATTCGCCCTCCTCGCGCCTTGCCAGGCGGGCGCCTCGACTCCCGAAAATATAAAGTTATTTCTTCGCGAACCCTACGCTGTAAAAACTATAGTTACGCCCCTGAATATTTCAATAGTCATTTCGCTAAAATATTTTCCTATTTAACGAAAACACATACGGACCTGGCTTGAACTTGAAAAATAGATGGTTATAAAAAAGGATATGTTGATTTAAAAATTACTATGAACCTACAGGCGGTGTGATGAAAATGACAGTCAATACATCCTCTATCTCAGGTCTTAGCGCCAGGCTTTCGGTACTTTCTGTTATCGTTATCTTTTTCGGCCTGGTCTTTATCATAACCTCAGCCGATACGTCGGCTGCCGCATCCTCAGCGAGTTCCCTTGCATTGGCATCTGCCACGCAGTGCAAACCCACACGACCGGATTCCCTGGGCCCGTTTTACAAACCCGACGCACCGCAACGAATCAGTGTCGGTAGCGGATACCGGCTCGATGGCGTTGTGCGCTCGGCCGCAACCTGCAGTCCCATCGCCGGTGCCATGATTGAGCTCTGGCTCGCCGGCCCCGACGGGGCTTATGATGACGACTACCGTGCCACCGTATATGCGAGTGACAAAGGAGAATACGGATTTGAGAGTCATAATCCGCCGGCTTACTATGGCCGTCCACCCCACATCCACATTCGGGTAAGTGCCTCAGGGTTCAAAACCCTGGCCACCCAGCATTATCCGTCTGTCGGCAGCCCTCGGGGCGATTTTGATCTGGTGCTGCTGCCCCTCAAATAATAATTTGCGTGAGAGTTTTGCTGAATATTTCCTAGTGACAGACCCACCCGAACCGTCGACCATTTCGTGTCGCGAATCGTAATGGGTGAAGCCAGTTCACTTATAAATAATTCCATTGGCCTTCGATCAGAAAAAATGCTAACAGAACCACCAGACTGGGATCAGCCTTGGGGCTCGCTCAAAAATAACTTCACATTTTAGTGAGCCGATGCATCTCCTCTATGCATTTTATACGCTGATGCATCCCGCTTGGCGGCGTTGCTCGTCGGTTAAATAGCCTTAGCTATTCGCCCTCTTCGCGCCTTGCCATGCGGGTGCCTCGACCCCCTAAAATGTAAAGTTATTTTTTCGCGAACCCTTAGCGGCGATCCGACGTCTTTCATGATTTTATCTGCTCGGGGATGATCCAGGCAAATACCCACCGGGTGATTGCGCAAATGAAGGTGCTGTGAATTCGATACCGGCAGAAGTCAATCAAAACGGAGATTTATATGAAGGCAACTTGCCCTGACTGCAGGACGGTGACTGATGTGGATGAAAACACGCGTCAGACCGGTGAAGATAATATCAGGTGTCCACGCTGCAGTGCCGTTATCAAGATACAGAGCAGTCCGCACGTAAGTTACAATCATCAAGCAGGCAGTGCGCCAGCCCCCCGGCAAAGCGATCGCAGGGGCCTCGGCGCCCATGTCGTCGGCCCGGATCCATCGGCCGCACCTGCCGATAAAGCATCCCTGCACCAGATTCTGCGGAAATTCTACGGATATGAAACCTTTCGCACACACCAGCTTGAAATCATACAAAGTATAGGCAACGGGCAGGATGTGTTCGTACTGATGCCGACCGGCAGCGGCAAATCAATCTGTTATCAAATCCCGGCGATCATTCGCCATGGCGTCGGGCTGGTCATCTCGCCTCTGATCGCATTGATGCAGGACCAGGTTGCATCCCTGCGACAAAACGGTATACGGGCAGAGTATCTGAACTCCAGCCTCTCAAGTGATGCTGCCGACCGGGTGAAAAAGCGTGTTTTTTCCGGCCGGGTCGACATTCTTTATGTCGCACCGGAACGGCTGTTGACCGAAAGCTTTCAGCGTTTTCTCGCAAGAATACCGGTCGCCCTGTTTGCGATCGATGAAGCCCACTGCGTGTCCCAGTGGGGACATGATTTCAGGCCCGAATACCTTCACATCTCCCAGGTGACACAGCGGTTTCCCCAGGTGCCCCGGATTGCACTCACTGCCACCGCCGATGAGCAAACGCGAAAGGAAATTATCAGGAAACTGGAGTTGGCCGACGCCGTCAAGTTTGTTTCCAGCTTTGACCGGCCGAATATAGCTTATCGGGTGCAGGTAAAAAACAACGGCAATAAACAACTGTTCGCCTTTCTGCAGGATGAACACCCGAATGCGTCCGGAATCGTATATGTCCGGACGCGCAAGCGGGCGGATACAATCGCCGAATGGCTCCAAAAAAAGGGAGTCAAAGCCTTTGCGTATCATGCCGGCCTGGATCCGCAGATACGATTTGAGCATCAGCGGCGCTTTCTGCTGGAAGAAGACGTGGTCATCGTTGCCACCATCGCCTTCGGCATGGGGATCGACAAACCCGACGTGAGATTTGTGGCCCACCTGGATTTGCCGGCCAGCATGGAAGCCTACTACCAGGAAACAGGGCGGGCTGGCCGAGATGGTCAGCCGGCGGATGCCTGGATGGTCTACTCACTGGCCGACGTAGTGGCCATGCGCAAGTTGCAGGAAAACTCGGACGGCGATGAATCTTTCAAACGGATCCAGAACAGAAAATTGGAGGCATTGCTGGGTTTTTGTGAAACTGTGGAGTGCAGACGGCAAATACTGCTGGGATATTTCGGGGAAGTGTATCCAACCGCCTGTAAAAATTGCGACAACTGCAGCCGGAAGGTCGAAACCTGGGATGGCACCGTGGCGGCCCAGAAAGCACTCTCGTGTGTTTATCGGACCGGACAGCGATTTGGGGCCGCTCATCTTACAGATATTCTCATGGGTAACAGCACCCGGCGCGTGCAGCGACTCGGACACGATAGACTCAAAACTTTCGGCGTCGGCCAAGACCTGTACCAAAACGAGTGGCGTTCGGTCTTCCGCCAGTTGATGGCAGCCGGCCTGTTGACGGTCAAGATGGCGGAAATTTCCGGGTTCCGTCTTACAGAGAAGAGCTGGCCGGTTCTCAAAGGGCAGCGGCAAATCAGTCTCAGAAAAGATCCCCTTCCGGTCAAGGCTTCCAAGAAAATCGAGGCGATCGATAAGCCGGAGTTCCAATTAACCGATGAGGATTCAATATCCCTGTGGGAAAAATTACGCCGCCTGCGGCTCGACATTTCAAAGCAGCTCGGTGTGCCGCCCTATGTCGTATTTCATGACAAGACCCTAAAAGAAATGGTGGCGCTCAGGCCGACCAGTCGCGAGCAGTTCCTGCAGATCACCGGCGTCGGCGAAAGAAAAGCCGAGCAGTTCGGGGAAGAATTTCTCACTGTAATCGGGGAAGGCGATGGTGGTTCTTCCGAAAAGCCTGCTGTCGCCGAACCTTCGGAGGTCGGGAGTCAAAAAGCCGAAAAGCGAAAAAAAACCTCCGGTGATCAAAAAGAGCGGATCATCGAGCTTTTAAAACAGGGGCAGTTAAGCTCGGATGAGATTGCTGAAATGGTGGGCGTGTCGCCCCCGACGGTCTGGGCTTACAAGGCTCATGTGAAAATGGGCACCTACGATAAAAACTCCGACCGGGCGTCTGAAAACCGCGATGAAGACCCGGCGTGGGAACCTGAAAAGAAAGTGCGGGACTTTGTCAAAGCGAAAGTTCTGGAACTCGGAACGCCGGAGGCTGTGTCCGCTTTCTACCCGGACGATTCTCTGACCTGCAGATATGCGCGACGAATCGCCGCAAGTTTGCTGAGACAGAACTCACCGGTAAAAAAGCTGGGGGTTTAAATGTACAAAGGTCAAAAAAGAGAAAATC
>Ga0126332_10000540_pt1 | contig 13510 bp, 4 predicted proteins | sample InaspJWI42metaG_FD_94482 | JGI IMG/M metagenome (GOLD analysis project Ga0126332, IMG submission 94482) | Marine gutless worms symbiont microbial communities from Oahu, Hawaii - Inanidrilus sp. 2 OAHU.JWI-42 metaG | ecosystem: Host-associated > Annelida > Digestive system > Unclassified | place...
ATTTAAAAGTGCTTAATAAAATATAAAATTTAAAAAACCTAAATATTTTTCTTTAAAAACCTAGGTTTCTACCTGCCCTGATCCACCAACACATGCTTTAAACCATTTACTTCCACCTGCTAGTTACTGTGTCAGTTTGAGAACTTGAGGACATTCATACCAGCTGTGAAATATTCTACTGATCTTCAAAAGAAATCTTTTCTTATCCGTTGTTTACATAGCTTTGTCAAGTAAAATAGTTTTTCTGCTTTGTCATTCTAACTTTGCTTTTTATGTTTATTATCTGATGTGCATCTGTCGCATCTAATAAATATTACATACGTACATACAACTGTCACCAAGGCAGTTGTAGATATCAAACTCGGGCCCAATCTGGTGCTATCCCTGTCAAGTATACAATGTGTTGTCAAATCCATGCTGCCCCTGGTGAGTAACTATGAGCATACACCTTTGCCTGGCCATTACATGCAAACGTGACATCATCCAAGTGCATAATGAATCACAACATTGCCAGAAAAGGACTGAGCCAATGCCGTAGGTAACATGCACAAAAATACAGACAAACATGCATATCACAATAATGGGGGCAAAGTAATTAATCCAGCAAGTGACAGCTGTGGGTATCATCTTCATAAACTACTACACAAAATAAAACTGAGGGTTTCACAATAGTTACACACAGTGTAACTGTATTCCTATAACACACATCTAAAATAATGCAAACTCAATCAGCTGAAGCTGCTAGTTGGTTGCAAGCTGTGGTACATTAAATGACATTACAGCACTGCACAGCACAGCTCAACATTTCGTATCCATCACGTTTTAGTGAGCAATACATTGTAAACTTTGCAGTAACACAAAAATTGACTCACAATGAACATATGAATGCAAGGCAAGGACGGCAGAGTACAGAGCTTAGAATAGACTGAATACATAACCTAAAATTAAAATTATTCCCATGCTTCAAAAGTTCACAATCGTGGATTCATTTTCTAATTCTTAATATTTTCGACCACATTTACACGTAATACTTTAGAACTTTGTACAGACAAATTTAATAATGCTTTGCATCATGGACTCAAAACATCAAGGACATAAAGCCGTAAAATCTTATAAATTGTTAAATTATTGAAAAAAAGGCAAATCTCAATGATGGTCACACATACAAAAATAGTGGTTAAGTAACTGAATATACAAGTGAACATAATTCCCTCATATAACATACAGCAGGTGCAATAAAAAAAGATCACTAGTCACTGACAGTCAAAAATGCCACAATACTCTTGCCTGTAAGATTGACAAATGCAGATTGATTTTCAAAATCCTTTCATCATGACTCAGCAGCAATTTTGAAATAGTCATCATAAATGCAATTCAAGCCAATCATATGACATCTTTTTGACTATAGTGGCTAATGGATCGGTATGTCAGAAACGTATCAGTCAGCCCTCCTTAACATTATATATAACAAACACAGCTAGCAGCAAACCTGATAGAACCATTGCAAAAATACAGATACAACTGTTGATATTTGCTACAAGTAGTATGTCTTTCTGGCATGCAACAAAATGGTCGCTTAAAGTACTTAACTTCATGCTTATTCATAATTTGTTGATAGAAAGTCTACCGTCTAAGCAATAAACAGAAAGGTCAACAGTGCAAGCAACAGTGTTAACCGGTCAAGTGACAGCAACAATGATAAAGCATTTTCTTGTAGAATATTCATCAGTTAAAATGTTTCAACATCGTTGGGTATTTCTACAGACGACTTCAGTTTCTTTGACCGTTTACCAGGTCGGATATCGACAAGTTTACGTTTCTTGGCTTCCTGTTTCTTCAAGTTTTTCTTCATCCTCTTACGAATGCTTATCTCTGGCTGTGTCACCGCCTGGAACATCAGAACACAACAACATCAACTATATATAGCCCTCACTCAAAGCTGCATTGACCTGTTTATAAACACTTATGGCAGACTATGGTATTGGTTTGGCCACGGCCTATTCTAAGCGTGTTCCCCGCACTCCGAGTTAAAAAGTGTGCACCCCGGATTTCCAGTGGCATTTATTTTTTAAGCACAAGTTAATTAACAAATAATGTTGTTTTCAACTTGTTTGCTCTAACTTGTTGTTACTTTGGATAGAGTTAGTTCATACATGAACTTTTGAAATTGTGCACCCCGAAAAATTCCTTAGAATAGGCCCTGGGTTTGGCTGGATGCTATTTATTTACAACTTCCAAATCAAATTTGTTTTTCAGCCACAGTCGATCAAATGAGCAGCTTATAAATTTTTCCCCAGTTTTTATTTCAAAAGTTACTGACCGGACATGCCGGGTACACACAGGGCAGATACGTACAGCAGACCACCTGTTGTACCTGGACATCTAAAGCTTGACAACCAAAATAAACTACGTTGGTTGATACCTGGTCAACTGCTACACAACTATATAAGCAACTGGAATCTGCAGTCTGCCCCCAGAATGGCATCTCAACCGGCCCAGCTGTTTTTGCTGTGTCACAGTCGTGGCCAGTGGAACCACAGACAGACCATGCCATGTGTGACACCAGTAGGCAGTAATCTGCATAGAGAACTGCCAGCAGTTCTGGCAATGCAGATTATAAAACTAATATAATACAAGCCAGCTGGCCCAGCTGTTGATTCACCCAGTTTTTGCATTTTTAACTGGCTAGTTAAAAATACAAAAACTGAGGGTAAATCCACATTCACCTCAGCAGTACTCTTGTGTGATACACTACAGCATAAAACAGTTTCAATAATCTTCCCTCGTGGCAATCTGAGGTATGGAGACAATATACATAACACTGTTGAAGAGAACTGTAGTGTCTTCTCCCTAATCTGCATGTGCTGGTTGACATCAGCAAGGCATGTGGGCAGTAAAACTTTGCACCAACAAAATCCTCCAGTTCTTAACTGGAGGTGCCGGCAAATGCAGGCTGACGTGTATAATGGCCTAAACTGTGGTTGTTGTTGTTATCCTATTGGCAATCATCATCGCTCATATATTGTCTACTGGAGGGAAAGAAAATTTTTGTAAGAAAAGTCGTATTAATGAGACCACTCCACTACACTATGTTGCCTACAGAGATGACTTCAAAAACACCTATAATGTCACTGCAATTAAAGTATCAGAAATAAAATTCAAAGTTTGTAATAATGACACATAACTGTTGACTTCAGTGCTTTGACACTGTTGGTTGGGTGGCAGGAAGGGCATGCGGCCTGTAAAAAACGTCAGTGGTGGGGTGATGGCGTGGTTATCTGTCTGGTGCGAGGTGCAGACTTGCATATGGCCCAGCTGATGCCACTGCCACTCACTGTCTCTTGCTTCAGTAAAACCCCGATTGCTTTTACCTTTCTGGTGCTGGCTCACCTGGGTAGTCGCGTCAAAAAAGGGGCGTTAAATGGGTGTGTGTGTGCGTGAACAGTGACAAAATTCATGACGTGAAGTAATCACACACTGAAATTAGTAAGTCTCTTGTATAAAAACCCAGCATCACACATATGCCAAAGCCTGCTGCGCAAAATACAACTCAATCAGGTAATGTCAATAAGCCACTCAGATTACCTCTGACGATGTGTACAACAGAGAGCTAATAATGGAAGACACACAGAGATAGAAAGAAATACCCAGAGACAGTCAAATAAAAAAGAGACTTGGTCCAAACCTGGATATGCCGATCAATCTTGCGCTGTTGTCGCTTCTTTCCAACTGCCTGCTGGACGGCCGCATATTCACAACTAAAAGTGTCACTGCCAGCAATATCCTTAATCCCGGCTATAGTCTCCTGACATATCACTTTCAGCTCTGAGTCCACAGTTGGAGAACGGCTTGTCATCTCGCGAACCAGAGGCTGCAGTATTGGCTTGAGATAAGTCACTATGCTGTCTGGCCCAAGAATTTTCCCAAGCCCATGAAGCCATCGATATATAGCTTTCCTCTTGACAGTTGACTTGTCGACGCCAGAGGTTTCTTTTCGGATTTCACGACTGAGACGACGAAGCAGCCAAGTTAATGAGGCACGTTTATCATCACCTTCATCATCAGCTGCAGAGACTGGGAGTGGTAGCTCCTTTATCATACGAGCTACGTGAAGGAGGCTGCACACAATCTCATTTGCCAGCTGCTCAGAGATGTTAGCAGAAGACAACTGTGAACAGAAAGATCCACTCAGAATATGCAGCTTTCTTGGGAGATCCTTTGTCAGGTATGCACTACTTCTCGACAAGGTCTTCGACGTGCGTGAAGCTGTACTCTGACAGCTAGGCTTACTGTTCTCCAAATACTGTGCAACTGTTTGGTCCGGTGGACAAGCAGTGAACATCTCATTAAACAGCTGGACTGATACTAGTTGAACCCAACTATGTGGATGCTGCAGATGAACCTCAACTGTGTTCCAAACATCACAGAAGACGTCTGACCATGGCTGATCATGCCACATAACACACAGCTCATCATCGCTACAATTACGCACTATCTTCAGCAGCAAACTCAGAAAGTCAAATAGCATTAGGTCATTCTGTCGCATTTCAGAATCCAGCTGGAAATCAGAGCTGTCATTTCTGCGAGACAAGTGTTTATTAATCAGCGGCAAAGCAGTCAGCAGATGACGTCTAAACTTGACAGACATGACTTCTACAAACAATCCGGCAACTTTGGCCGACATTCGAAGCACTGCTGGCTTTGCACTGTTGCCCATCCATTTAATGCATAAACTGAGCAAGTTGTCTTTCCTCTGTTCATCTAACTTTGTCAGTAACAGCTTTATTGCAGCTGCTGCCATCTGCCTACAAGCAGAGGAGTCATCGTTGATTAATCTTGATGCCAGAGCTGGAAAGAAGAGGTTGGAATTTCGGACCAACACTCCAACAGGAAAAGTGCTAAACACGGTGGAAAGCATTTCAAGTGCCGACGTGCGGCCACTCTCATGCTCAAAGCTCAGCTGCTGGACGTAAAACTCTAGATACTGGTTGTCCAGTTTACTGTCATTCAGTGGATAGTCAAGCATAAACTGCCAAGCGATCTGTCTGCACTGCTGTCGAACGTTCGCAGCGTCAGAGACGATGGACATCTGTCGAACTTCGCGGATAATGCTCTCCAGCTCTGGGTCGACAAGCTTCCGAGATATGATGGCCTTCAGAATTGTGAATGCTACTGCCTGACGAGTGAAGTCGCTGAGATCCTGCTTGACGTAAACAAGCAGAACATGCAACTGCTTCTCGGTGACACTGTGGTATGTTACATCTCTGATGAGAACGGTCAACACCTTGAAGCTCATCACCACCAACTCAAAATTGTCACCTTTGCCAGCTCCCGCTCCAGCATAGTTGTTTAACAGAACAAAAACATGACTGGCAACTGAGCCAATGTGTTTCTTCAGAGAAGGTAACGGCAGTCTCAGAAACGTTAAGAGACAGCGCAGTGCAGATGACGTCACCTTCACGTGCTTGCTGGTTAACGCATCATTAAGCAATGAGACAAAAGGATCCAGCAATGTGTTGTGCATCTGTGATTTGCCTGAAGTCAGGCCCAAACGTTTAAGCAGCAGATACAGCAAGTGAAAACCGAACTCCGCCAGAACATGCAAGTTGGTGCTGGAACGCGTCTTTGCTTTCTTGCCTGTTCTGGGAAGCTGCGGCTTCAACAGCAGAGCATGAGCAGGTCTCCGGCTTGCAAGTGTCTTTTCCTTTTCTTCTGACGCATCTGCACTACCCGAGCCCTCTGCACACTCAAGCAGTAGTTCGTAGACATATGTAAACACGTAGTTGGCTTCAATGCCTCCACTGCTGACGAGACCAGAGGCAATCAACTTCAGAACACTGGCAATTTTCTTGGTAGTTTTGCTGCTATGTGTCTTTGCCAGCTCTGTCTTCAGTGGGAGAATCAACTTAGGAAGTGTATATTTGCTCACAATCTTTGCTAGAATGCCATATGAATCCAAACTCTTTGTTGTCCTTGCCTCAAACAACTGTGAAACAATTCCTTCCACTTCCTTTTCTTCACCTACTTCTCCAAACAGTTCTTCGTTGAATATTTCAGTGAGAGTAGAAATGGATGAATCCAGGTCACCTGAATGCAACTGCGGTACGATGCTTTTCAAAATATCCCACAATGAGTAGCAGAGAACATGTAACTGATAACCTCGTTTAAGTGCTGCCCGCATCTCTGTGACAACGTAGCCAAAGTATGTTGGACCGAGTGAGTGAATAATCTTAGTCAGTGTGTCACGTGCAGCCACGCGAATATCTTTTGCCCGAGAAGCAAGAAATCGACAAACTTTTAGCAAAATTCCTGGCAAGTTATGATCGATGGTATTACCAGGCAACTGCTGCAACAACTTGACCATTGCCAGTGCAAGAGGCACTCGAAGAATCTCGTCATCCTCAGCATACTTTCCATTAGCAGCAAACTTGTGCTCACCTTCTGCCCTGGCCTCTTTTGTCAGACACTTATGAAGCTGTGGCAGAACGCTAAGGGTGATAGTTCGGTGAATTCGTGTAGCCAGAGCAACTGAGCAGGCATTATAACTGGAAATCTCTTCATCTGTATTAGACGCTAAAGTCTCCGATACTTCCATAACTTCTTCTTCCAAACACTCATCACGCGACACATCATTTTCATTTCTCGACTCCACAGTGACAATATTACTGATAGTGGCTGCAGAACGGCAGTAAGGTGTTGCAGCTGTGAATGAGGAGTGTCGCAAATCATAATGGAAACTATCGAGAACGGACACCAAAATTTTCACAGCCAGTTTCTGATTTTCGATGGATTTCAGAATCTCACCAAGGTAGTATCGCAGAACAATTAGGTATCGTGGCCACGGCAGTTGACGGCAGACAGTGCCAAGTGTTTCAACGGCAACATCGACACGATCAGAGTTCTTAATGAAGGTCTGGTCTCGCAGCATGGAAGTAACGATCGGCAAAACATAGTTGACAAGTGTCTCGGTCTTCATCTGTGAATCACTAATATGTCGACTCAATCTTCGCAGAGCTTTCATTCTGCGATGAAGCTGCACATGAACAACGTTCCTGAAGAAATCCACCTCTACATCAGTGGCATCTCGCAGACCGACAAGATCCACAAAGTGAGGAGAGGTCGGAAAATGTTTCACCAGATTTTCCAGCACGTTGACAAATGCATGCCGCGAGGCCTCTGACTTCAGTTTCAACTTAGCCTTGACTTGTGACAGAATATGCTGCACTATTACAATGCGGAACAAATCACAAGAATAGTCACTGTTAATTTTACAAGCTACACTTTCAACGAGGATCTGCAAACATTCGGATGACTGGTCTCTCATAGCGAAGTCATCATCATTGGAAGCCAACACATAGCAGCAGTTGTGAACCAGCACTAACAACAACGGCATATCCAGTACTCCTCTTCTCAACAAATCTTTAGCCTCACTAAAACCTTCCATTCTCTGTTCAACATCTGGCTCTTCAATGAAACGCGAATCATATGCGTTCAGCTTGGACGTTACTGAAGCTACTGGCTTCAGAGATGGCTCGAGATCGGCAACTGCTGAAAAAACTTCACACAGTACTTTCCGAGGCTGACTCGCAGTAAGTAGCGATAACTGTTCAGCCAGAAGTGGAACAAACTGCCGAGGCTCTAGGCAGTGGCCAATCAGATTTCTAACTGACGTCAAGATATCAACCTCCAGCTCAGCTCGACGTCTAAATCGACCATCAAGAAATGGTAACAACAAACTCACCATCTCCGTGCACTGTTCACGACTGTCCACGTGAGGACTGAGTCTCGACAAAATGTGCAGTTCGTGCGTTGGAAGAGTCCTGTTCTTTGAATGCTTAGAGTAGCTGGCCGAAGAGCCCAGCTTGGCCACGACTCCGTGAAGATAATCGAGCAATAGTGGAAAATGTGGCATCAGCATAGTCACTCCAACAGGCGTAGCATTTTGTAACTCGTCTGAATGCTGGCTGCGAGTTTCTTCGTCATCTGGTTCAAGCAAATTGTTGGCCATACTTAATACTGACTCAATTACGGATGCTGCAGCTCGCGCTGAGCGAAGCAATGCCAAAGCACTACTGAGTGGTGTCAGAGATGACTGACAAGCCTTTGCCAGAAGATATTGGTGAGTTTTATTACTGGACCAACAGCTGAACAGCTTCAGCAATGGTGTAGGACTATAGACACCCTCTGATGGCAACTTCTCCAGCTGAGGCCAAATCATCGCCAAGAATACTGCTTCTATTTCACTTGACGAAAATTCATACTTATCAAATGTGGAAAAGAACTCGACAATCTGTGACTGCGCCATATGACGAATTGACTTCAATGATCCAACGTGCCTTGGTGAAATATCTGATCGCTTCTCAAGCAATGCTGAACTGTATGCTGCCACATAAACTAGCATATGGAACAAATGCGATAGATAGGTACCAGCAAGTATGCCACACTTCCGCAAAACAAGCCTCAGTGTGCTCAGTAGGCTGATCAGACGTCTTAATGGAATAACTTCTGCAACATCAACATTGCTCATAATTGCCTGAACATTTGTTTCAACTTCATCAACATTCTGATCCCGAAGACCAGAAAGGTAACTCTGAAATGGTTCAAAAATTAAATCAAAGAAAATTCTAACCTCGTCTTCTTGAGAGCTTGCAACAAACGCCAGAATCGACGTTTTAACCACTTCACCGTGCTTTCTACGAGAAACGTCCCGACCTTGCTTCATTTTTCCAAACAGAATTCTCATAAGAATTGGCATAAGATCAGAACGATGCTCATCCTCTATCACAGAATTTGTGTCGCCAATGCTGAATAAAACAAGTTCATTGCGAAATGACTTCTCATTGACAAGTAACTCCAAGTGTTCTTTGTATGAAACAAGAAAGCTGTGCTTGTATGTTAGAAGGCATCTGAAAGCTTCTAGCTGGATTTTAGCCGACTTACTCTTTAGAATGTCCAGATATAATGTTTGGAGTTCGTGCTGTCGATAAAGTGACTTTGGATCATGGAACTTGGCAAACAAGCCAAGAAAAAGGACAAGAGTCCCTTTCAGCTGCCTGGCATCCTCTTTCTCGGCTGATCTTTTGTTTCCACTTGAACTACAAGATACAGCATTTTCTATCTCTATGTTGTCTTCTGCAGTATCATTCAAATTCTCCAATCCATTATCAACATCTGTCGCTAAACATTCACTGGCATCAACATGTCTATCACTGCTTGTCAGGTCCATGATTTCAGCGGGCCTCAGGTCCTGTTTCGGAGTAAAATTCACATCACACGGAAAGTATTCATATTCAATAAAACGAAGAAACAGTGGTACAATCAGCCGCGACCTTGGCTCACATACATGTGAAAACTGCTGCATAGCTAGTAACAGTTGCTGTCTCATATTAACATAATCAGGTATGCTCATGCTGCCACTTTTCATCTGTCGACCCTGAACAAACAATACACTTCTTTCATCACTAGTAGATACAGAACTTTCATCAGCAGCTGACTTACTGTTCTGAATATGTTCACTCACAGACTGCAACTCCATGCCAAAGATATCCCAAAACTGCTGCAGGCTCATACCACAAGCATAAGTCTTGATCAGGTTTCTCAGTGGCTGCCACAGTGGCCGAAAATTGACAAACAACTGAGCGATAAGAAACTGAAGTGGCACTTGAGTGTTCATGCCAACAGGCAGCTGATAATGAACATATTCGTGGTTAAGTTTCTCACAGTGACGTATTCGCTCACGAAATGTGGACAGAGACACATCAGTCGATTCAGCATCAAAACAGATCCGAAATATACCTGGCTGGTCCACATCCACATCATCAGTGAGAGGTGGCAATTGCAGTTTGAACTGACAAAGAATGTGAAGTGTTTGCAATCTCACTGCAGACACTGGTGACGACAGATTGCATTTCAGTTGGCAAAAAATCTCATCAAACAATTCAGCAATCCAAGCATCATTTTCTTTATCACAGGCAGCGAAGGACAAAATCATATCTGTGATGCGAAGAACTGGAATACTGTCTGGATACAAATTAAGCCAATCGCAGAGAAACTTGGCTGGCACATAAGTATGGAGGTCAGCAGTACCAACTATAAAACCAAGTGCAGTGACAGTTTCGTCAGCAATGTAAAGTAACTCGTTAACTTGCATACTTTCTCTTGTAAGGGAAACTGCATGAAGTTCTGCCAACAGGTCACTCAATACAGACACTGCTCTTTCTTTGTCTACTGGCACTAAATGTGGAAGACAGAACAACATCATCCATAATGTTGAAAGTTTAGTGGTATCTGCTGTGTGGTTTTTGTACAGAGACAAATTATCAAGTAACCATGCAGGAAATGTCTTTCCTGACAATGGATTCTTGCTGATGGAGGACCGGAAATCAAGCACATAATGCTTAAACCATGTCTTGCAGTCAACAGCACCACTACAAGGAGCAGCTTTATTCAGTAGCAGTGTCACCAGCATAACAAGAATCTCATGTCCTGCATTATCAGAGTCTGCCATCAACTTATGGCAGTAACATAACAGTGAAGGCAGCACATCACTTTCAAATAGTGCAATGTCAAGTAATCGCTGTGTAAAGCTAAACACTTCTGAGACACTGAATCTACACGTGTAAACAGTAACGATGAGCTTCGTTCGATTACACGTTTCCAGTTTACAGTTACGTGACAACAGCAGACTGGAAATTACTGACAACAGACTTTCTTGACCAGATGCTGGTAGCATACGATCACTCATCAGGTGAACCATCACATTCACAAGTTTCTCTTGCTCCACGATCAAAATACCACCATCATGTTCAATCCAAATGCCAACCAACTGTAGCACATACGAAAAACATTCCCCAAGTTCAGTACATGTACCACAAGATTCATTTGACTGATTTTCAAGCCACTGTTGATGTAATTCCATTAGTTTTGTCACCAGTGATGTCATGATGAAGACAGACTGGTCTGAAAAAGTATTTTCTATCTTTGATACAGATGTCAAATGCATTGCCATCAACTTCAACATTTGTTTCAGAACATTCAAAACACGAGCTGGTTCATGGAAATCACAAAGTTTATTCACGAGCATTGGAATTACATCTTTGTAGCAGCCAAAGAACTGTCTGTGTGGCATCTTTATCATTTCAAACAACATCGTCCCTACACCAATAACTTGGTCATCAGAAGTCTTCAAATCAGTAAACAGAAACGTAAATATTTCACCTTTATTCTTGACCTTTCTCAATAAGTATGACAAGCTTTCTGCTGCAAACATATTAATATATTCCCTGTATTGAGTTGAACTCAGCAAAGGACTGCACAGTCGAAAAACCATTTGCATATCTTTGATCAAAAACTTGCGCAGAAACCAAAACTGTTTGGCCAAACATGTGAATATCCATTCCAGAACGTCTGCGTAATGGTGGTATACATTCAGCAAGCACACAAGGATGTCAAAAAACTTCGTAAAGTATGGCATAAAATCGTCCTGAAGATCTCTTGTAAACTGTACCAGCAGATCGAGAACTGGCTGCAGGGCCAAAATGTCCTGAGCTTGCAAATGTCGTTGTAAAACATCTGAGATTTCGTCCCGGTGATGTAACAGCTGCGGATGACTTTGAGCCTTGTCGGCTACGGTACGGTGAAATTCGACGAACCGCTGTGTACAGTTCAGCTCCGCCCAGTGCGACAGAGCCTCAGAGAAGTGTGTGTCGGCAGTATGTGGCTCGGCAGCACTCCGACCCAGTCTGATACTGATCTGTTCAATACGCTCGTTGAACGACTGAAATCTGAACGTGTTCGTTTTAGAACATTTAGCCATACTGGCCACAGAGTTACAAAACCACAGTTAAATTATCATTCACGAAACACTGAACAACAAACACGTGAATAAACAAACAACATTGGAAATTCCAACCGTAGAGATGAAACTGACAACCATAGATAAAACAGAAGCCACGCATTGCCCATTCGCTGCTAAACCGGCAGCATAGCAAAACAAAATTTTATAATTTACTATGGGTACAGGCCTACTCACATCGTTGAGATGCCCCTGCAGCTGCAAAAAAACAATGACATTTTGTACAAGGCACCGGCAAGTACAACAACGTTGAATAGACGGTGACTCAAAGTTGAATCCATGTCGAGTATATAGGCAACGTCGTTTCCACGTTGTGGTTTCGACGTCGTTTCCATTTGCAGCAGGGCTGGAAAAACCTAGGGTTTAAAAAAGGTTTTAGGTTTTTTTGTAGGAACACCGAAAATCGACCTAAAAGCAAATGGTATATAAACACCGTATCTTACTAAAGACAAATCTCTATTGAGCGAAGGAGAACACCATGTGAAAAATGACGATGAAATTGATGAATCTCACAAATCACAAGTAAAATTTGAATATAAGGTTTATTTCTTAAATTACACAATGAAAATCTAAAAAAAAACCTTAAGTGGGATTTTGAGGTTTAAAAACGTAGGTTTTTAAAAAAAACCCAATTCTACAGCCCTGACTTGCAGACTAAACGGCCTTTAGACAAAATTTCGACGTCGCATTTCGACCAGGGGTGTAGTGGAGCGAAAACGCGGGGGCAGCTTTCCCCACTTTTTTCGACAGGGGGGACGCGTCCCCCACTTTTTTGGACTGAAATTCGTGCAAAAGTTAGTCCACTGTTGCAACTGGTTACTTTCTGAAACGCAGTGTAAGATAATTTCAGTACAGCAGAATTATAATATCGATCTGCTACAGACACTCAAACGCGAGTAGCTGTATCGCAGGACAAGACCAAAGATCCGCTGTGGCAATTTTTCTGACGTGTATTTTCGACGATGGTTTACGCTTCACAACGTGTGTCCATGGGGAAGTGAAAGGGGCAGCGATGCAGCACGCGGCGATGTGGCCTGGTCACCACCCTTACCATATGGCAGCTTGTTTGACAATCCCAACATGCATAGCAATCGCCATTCGCAACAGACTCAAGCCCCCAGTGCTCAACGTCAAACCTGGAACTTCGATCCGGACAGGCTATTAATTGTCTCCACAACTTATAATCAGGGGTGTAGTGGTGCGGGAACGCGGTTCCGGCAAATATTTTGGAGCCGGAACGGCGCTCCAGCAAATACTGTTGGACACAGGTGGAACGCTAACACTGAAGCGTTCCGGCAAATCACGTCGCACTCGTTAGGTTAGGTTAACCCTCAAACAGTTTATTTTCTGGGCCAAATTGCCCCCTCCCCCGAACGCGGGATTTGGCATCAAAAATCTCAAAAAGTTTTCCGGGGGTAACACCCCCGGACCCCCTCAGCGGGAGGGGGCGATCCTCTCCCGCACCCACCCCCAGTACGGCTGCAAACTCCCCCGTTGCTGGGACCTAGGTCTCGGAAACCGTTCCCCCAAATAATAATTTACCATTACACCCCTGCTTATATTAGGCTAGCATATTTAATTAACGAGGCTGCGCGTTATTACGTGGTCCGCACAGTAGGCCTATGCGGTAAGCGTCATAAAGCGGTCGAGTGTCCG
>Ga0126332_10000541_pt1 | contig 13426 bp, 12 predicted proteins | sample InaspJWI42metaG_FD_94482 | JGI IMG/M metagenome (GOLD analysis project Ga0126332, IMG submission 94482) | Marine gutless worms symbiont microbial communities from Oahu, Hawaii - Inanidrilus sp. 2 OAHU.JWI-42 metaG | ecosystem: Host-associated > Annelida > Digestive system > Unclassified...
AAGAGAGACTTGTTGTGTACAGTTTGTCACGGACAAACCTTGTTCGTAATTCAATTTAAGCAACTGAATTTTATCGAACTATTACGGGTTTGCCCTTTTTATTGGTGAAATATTCAGGCTAGTGGTACTTTTAAGTTACGCCGGCCTGTGTTCGATTCCCGACGCCTATTACCAGGCGGCGCGGATCGATGGCGCCAGCGCCTGGGCCGTGTTTCGCTATATCCAATTACCGAAGATGAAACGCGTGCTGACCATCGCCATCCTGTTGCGTTTCATGGGCAGTTTCATGATTTATACCGAACCATTCGTCCTGACCGGCGGCGGTCCCGGAAATACCACCACCTTCCTGTCGATCGATCTGGTCAAGATTGCGCTCGGGCAGTTCGACCTTGGACCCGCGGCGGCGATGTCGTTGATTTACTTTTTGGTCGTGCTGCTGATTTGCTGGGCTTTTTACACCATTATGATGCGCAACGAGGCGCAATGAGATCATGAATAAAAAGTGGATACTGCCAAGCCTGTACATCTTTTTCCTGATGCTGCCGATCTACGGACTGCTGACGATGTCCTTCAAGACCACCAACGAAATCCTGGGCGGCTTTTCCCTGTTCCCGCAACAATTCACGCTCGCCAATTACGCCAAGATATTCACCGATCCGACCTGGTATAACGGCTACATCAACTCGCTGATCTACGTGGTGATAAATACCGTGATTTCGGTCGCGGTGGCGCTGCCGGCGGCTTATGCCTTTTCACGCTACCGTTTTCTCGGTGACAAGCACTTGTTTTTCTGGCTGTTGACCAATCGCATGGCGCCGCCGGCGGTATTCGCTTTACCCTTCTTCCAGCTTTACTCGGCCATCGAGTTATTCGATACCCATATCGCGGTGGCGCTGGCGCATTGCCTGTTCAATATCCCGCTCGCGGTCTGGATTCTCGAGGGGTTCATGTCGGGAATACCCAAAGAACTCGATGAAACAGCCTATCTCGACGGTTATTCGTTCTGGCGATTTTTCGTGCGTATTTTTATTCCCACCATTGCCGCCGGTATCGGTGTGGCCGCATTTTTCTGTTTCATGTATTCCTGGGTGGAATTGCTGTTGGCCAAAACCCTGACCTCGGTTAACGCCAAACCGATTGCGGCAACCATGACGCGAACCGCGAGCACCTCGGGTTACGAACTCGGGCTGCTGGCCGCCGCCGGTTCGCTGACGATCATACCCGGCGCAATCGTGATTTATTTCGTACGCAACTACATCGCCAAGGGTTTCGCCCTGGGGCGTGTTTGATCCGATGGAAACAATGTGATGGATTTATCCTGGATGGCGTGGACCTGGCCGACGGCCGCGTTTTTTGTCGTTATCGTCGCTTCGATCATCGCCATGGGCCTGTGGGAAAAATACAGCCCCGGCGGCAATCCGCGGCGCGGTGTGTTCGGCATCGATACCACGCGCGGCGATCGGCTTTTTATCTCCTGGCTTGGAACCGGCTTCATCCATCTCGGTTGGTTGGCATTTTTCGGCACGCCCCTGTGGGGCGCCGTGGCGCTGGCAATCGGCTGGTTCGTGTTTGTTTTCAGGAAAGTCTGAAGCGGGATCGAATCCCGAAATATTCAGTTACCCAACAAGCTAACACATGGATTTGCGAAACAACAATTTAGCGCGTCTCGGCAGCGAGGATTTCGACGCCCTGGTCATCGGTAGCGGCATCAACGGTTCGGTCTCGGCGGCGGCGCTGGCGGCCCGCGGACTGAAAGTTGCGTTAATCGATGCGCGCGACTTCGCCGGATTCACCAGTCAACACTCTTCCAATCTGGTCTGGGGCGGGATCAAGTACATGGAGGGATACGAGTTCGGGCTGGTCGCCGGCCTGTGCAATTCGCGTAACGAATTGCTCGAAAGCTTTCCTTCTACGGTCAAGGAGATTCGCTTCTTAATGACCATTAACAGGCAATTTCGTTTTCATCCATTGATAATCCTCGCCAGCACCTGGCTCTACTGGCTGTTGGGGCGCGCCAAAACCCGAATACCGCACCTGCTTTCCCTGCGCCGGATTAAACAACTCGAACCCTTGATAAACACCGATATTAGCACCGCCGGTATAGAATACTCCGATGCCTTCCTGCACGACAACGATGCCCGCTTCGTATTCAACTTCGTGCGCTGCGCGATGGACAAAGGCTGTGTTGCCGCCAATTACGTCGCCTCGCACGGCGCGGCGCGCGATACCGGCGGGCAATGGGTTACGCAAGCCGAGGATCAGGTCAGCGGCAGTCGCTTCGAAATCCGCTCCAAGGTATTGATCAATGCCGCGGGCGCATTTGTCGATGGTCACAACAGACTCACCGGTATTGAGACCGAGCACCACCATTTATTGTCCAAGGGGATTCATCTACTGGTGCCGCAAATCTCGCAAAACCACCGCGTGCTGGCCTTTTTTGCCGATGACGAACGGCTGTTCTTCGCCATCCCCATGGCGAATCGAACCTGTATCGGCACCACCGATACCCAGGTCGAAGACCCGCTGGTCGAGGTCAGCGATGACGACCGGGAATTCGTGCTGAGCAATATCAATGCACGCCTGGACTTGCCGACGCCGCTGACCGCCGATGATATAATCGCCGAGCGTTGCGGAGTCCGCCCGCTGGCGATTCGAAAGACGGAGACGACGATCGACGTTCAGCAAGTGTCGCGCAAGCATGTTACCGAGATGGATAGTGCGCAGATGCACATTAGTATTTTCGGCGGGAAGTTGACCGACTGCATCAACGTCGGCGAGGAAATCTGCGATTGCGTGGCGCGACTGGGTTTGCAACTCGAACCGCCGCGGGGTAAATGGTATGGCGAACCGGGCCGGCGCGAACGGGCCGCCTATGACGCCCGTGTGCAGGCCCTCGGACTCGACCAAATAGCGGCCGCGGATACCGGTGAAATTCTGAGCGAGCGTCTATGGCGGCGCTACGGCGCCGACGCCAATCAAATGCTCGATGCCATCGAAAAAGACCCCGGGCTGTGCCAGCCTTTAATCGAAAATACCGGGATTCGCCGCTGCGAAATTGACTACATCGCCAGGCATGAAATGATTGTTACGCTGGAAGACTATCTCCGGCGGCGTTCCAAAATCGAATTGCTGGTTTCGCGCTCGATGCTGCGGCAATCGGCCGGGTTGTTCGAAGCCTGCGAAAAACTGTTCGGCAGCGAAGCCAAAAAACGCTTCGATGAATACTTCAATTTAAGCGCTAAATCAGACTCAGACATATCCCAGAGATCCGGGTCAGAGTAAAAACTATTGATGTTTTTGCTCTGACCCGGAATTATTCAGAGACGGGGAGGAGGCATTTATGAGCCAGTACATTCTCAGCATCGACCAGGGCACGACCAGCTCACGCGCCATGTTATTCGATGAAAACGGTCGCGCCGAATTCACCGCGCAACGGGAATTTACCCAGCATTTTCCCAATGATGGCTGGGTCGAACACAACGCCGAAGAAATCTGGGTTACAACTCTGACCGTGGTACGCGAAGCCCTGCGAAAAGCCGGGGCGGAGAATCGCACGATCGCGGCAATCGGCATCACCAACCAGCGCGAAACGACCGTTGTCTGGGATCGCGCCAGCGGCGAGCCGATTTATCAAGCCATCGTCTGGCAAGATCGCCGTACCGCCGGCTACTGCGAAAACCTACGCCAACAGGGGCTCGAACCCATGGTCACCGGTAAAACCGGCCTGCTGCTCGACCCTTATTTTTCCGGCACCAAGCTTAACTGGATTCTCGACAACGTCGGCGGCGCCCGCGCCCGCGCCGAAAAGGGCGAACTCGCCTTCGGCACCATCGACTGCTTTCTGATCTGGCGCCTGACCGGCGGCAGGCTGCACGCCACCGATGCCACCAACGCCTCGCGCACGATGATGTTCAACATCCACGACCAACAATGGGACCGGGAATTACTCGAGATGCTGGCATTGCCGGAATCCTTGCTACCCGAAGTACGCGACTGTGCAGCTGACTATGGCAGCACCTACAAAGACTTGTTGGATGTCGAAATCCCGATCGCCGGGGTGGCCGGCGATCAGCAAGCGGCGCTTATCGGACAGGCCTGTTTCGAGCCCGGCATGATCAAGAGTACCTATGGCACCGGCTGTTTCATGGTATTGAATACCGGCGAACAGGCGCTGGCTTCCAGCAATAAATTACTGACTACGGTCGGCTACCGGCTGAACGGCAAGACGACCTACGCCCTCGAGGGTTCGATATTCGTCGCCGGCGCTGCCGTGCAATGGTTGCGCGATGGCATCGGCATCATCGAGTCGGCCGCTGAAACCGAAGCCCTGGCCGAATCGCTGGGGTCGAACAACGGCGTTTATCTGGTTCCGGCCTTTACCGGTCTGGGCGCACCGCACTGGGATCCCGAAGCTCGCGGCGCCATCTTCGGCATTACGCGCGACACCGGCGTCGCGGAACTGGTGCGCGCCGCGCTCGAGTCGGTGTGTTACCAGACCTTCGACCTCCTAGAGGCCAAGCGCCGCGACGGCCTCAAACCGTCGCGCTTGCGGGTCGATGGCGGCATGGTGCAAAACAATTGGCTGTGCGGATTTCTGGCCAATGTCCTCGATATAGCGGTCGAACGACCGCGGCAAACCGAAACCACCGCACTTGGCGCCGCCTATCTCGCCGGGTTGCAGGTGGGTCTGTTCGACTCGCTCGATGATATCGCCGCGCGCTGGCGAGCCGAGCGGGAATTCGAACCCGAAATGTCGTCGCAGCAGCGCAATCTGCTGCTAGCAGACTGGCACGAAGCGGTGATCAAGGTAAAAACCGGCGGTTAACGGTGCCGCCGCGATAGACTGGCTCAGGTCCGGCGATCTATCCCTAGCACGACCTTGGGCGCCGCACACTGGCCCTGCAACAGTTCGGCAAATGCAGCGGCGCCCGCCTCCAGCGGACGCTGCTCGATCCAGCCGAGACTACCCAGCGCGCCGCTATGCAATTTGTTCAGGGTTGCGTGCAAATCGACCGGTGTATAGGTATAGGTGCCGATGAAGGTAATTTCGCGCAAGGTCATGGCCCGCAGATCCATCGATCCGTCATTATCCATTAGTCCGATATGCACGACGACGCCGCCCGAGCGGATCGAGGTCAGCGCTTGCGTACGCGTGGCCGCACCGCCGACGGCATCAAACACGCAGTCAAAAGCCTGTGCGTCGGGTTTTTGCGCCGGCGGATCCAATAGCTCGAAATCGCAGTGCTCGGCCACCAGCGAGCGGCGCAAAGGATTGGTCTCCGCTATCACGATATGTTCGACACCCTTGTCCCGCAGCAGTAGCGCGGTTAGCAAGCCGACCGAACCGGCGCCGATTACCAGCGCGTTTTGTTCGCTCAATGGGCGACTCAGCACACGTTCGGCCAGCAAAATCGCGTGCAATCCGGTCGCAGCCGGTTCGGTCAGAGCCGCATGCGCGCTCGGCATGCCGTCCGGCACCGCAATCAGATTACGCTCGGGAATGGCAATTTTTTCGGCAAAGGCGCCCGCCCGATACATGCCGATCAAGTCGCGTTTGGCGCACAAATTCTGCCGGCCGCCGAGACAGTGATCGCAGACGCCGCAGGTAATCAATGGATTCAACACCACGCGCTGACCGCTGTTTTCACCTCGCAGCACGCTGCCCACGGCCTCGTGCCCGAGTATCAGCGGCGGTACGCGACGCTCATCGTGGCCCAGGTAAGCGTGCATGTCCGAACCGCAAATACCGACCGATTCGATCGCGACCAGCGCGTCACCCGGCTGCGGCTGCGGTTCCGGCTCGTCACGGTAGGTCATTTCCCGATTGGCGGTATATACGAGCGCTTTCATAATCTGTGGTTCTCGATCCGGGCTTCGCCGGTTGGCGCCGCTAGGTAGCTTTTACCACTCACGGCAATATCTGCAAGCATTTTTCCAAATGATAAATTCAGCAACCCTGCGATAATCGGTTGCTTACCTCGCGCTAAAGCCGCCATCGACATAAAGCGTCTGACCGGTGATGTAACCCGACGCCGGCGACGCAAAAAATATCGTCGCGCCGGCCAGATCGTCGAGCTCGCCATTGCGCCCGATCGCGGTTTGCCGCGCCGCCCATTCCCGGCTCGAGTCGTCATCGAATACCGCCGCGGTCAATTCGGTTGGGAAAAAGCCGGGCGCAATCGCATTAACGCAGATGTCGAAGCGCGACCAGGCTTCCGCCATGGCCCGCGTTAACTGACATACGCCACCCTTGGAAGCGCCATAGGCTAAGCCGTTGGGGAAGGCCCGTTGCGATTGCAGCGACGCGAGATTGATCACCCGGCCATAGTTAGCGCACCGCATTTCAGGCACGAATTCGCGGGTAAAGAAAAATGGCACCGATAGATTCAGGTTTAGCGTCGCGTCCCAGCTCTCGAGCGAGACTTCATCCACCGGCTCCCGCAGATTCAATCCGGCGGCATTGACGACGCCATCGATCCGACCGGATTTTGCCGCAGCCTTGCATAATGCGGCGATGTCGGTAATTTGATCTCTTTGCGCGAGATCCGCCGCTACATAGCTCGCGCTGCCCGCTCCGTCGTTGATCTCGTCGACGGCGGCGGCAAGCTCGGCTTCGCGGCGCGCCAGCAGCACCACGCCGGCACCGGCGGCGCCCAGGAAGCCGGCCATGGCGCGGCCGATTCCCGAACTCGCGCCGGTGACGACAAAGTTTCTGCCGGCGAGCGAAAAATGTTTCAGCAATGCTGCGCTAGGCATAATCGCATACTACCGATTTATGGCCCGCAACAACATAGCCCGGCCAAAGCCGGGAGCGTCAATCCCGCAAGCTGCGCTGACCCTACTGTGGCACCATATCATTGGGATCGATACCGGCAACTGCTACCGGGGTCTTCATCGCATCGCGCCGGAAAGGTTCGCCCAGTTCCTGGTTCAGCACTACTTCGATGAAGGTGGTCACGTTGTCATCCATCTGTTCCTTGACCGCGGTTTCGAGCGCCGCGGTCAAGCCGTCCATGGTTTCCGCCTTGACGCCCTTGACGCCGCAAGCTTCGGCCACCTGGGCGTATTCGACGCCGATGTTGAGTTCGGTGCCGACGAAATTGTCGTCGTACCATAACGTGGTGTTGCGTTTCTCCGCTCCCCACTGGTAGTTGCGGAAGATGATCATGGTAATCGGCGGCCAGTCGTTGCGCCCGCAAGCGGTCATCTCGTTCATCGATATGCCGAAGGCGCCGTCGCCGGCGAAGCCGATCGCTGGTACATCCGGGCGCCCGATCTTGGCACCGAGAATCGACGGCAAGCCGTAACCGCAGGGACCGAACAGGCCGGGAGCGAGATACTTGCGCCCTTCCTCGAAGCTCGGGTAAGCGTTGCCAATCGCACAGTTATTGCCAATGTCGGAAGAAACCATGGCGTTTGCGGGCATGGCTTTCATAATCGCCTGCCAGGCCTGGCGCGGCGACATGCGCTCGGGATCGCGCGCTCTGGCGCGCTCGTTCCAGGTAACGCCTTCGTCATTGTCCTCTTCGTATATCATTTCCGCCAGTTCCTGCTGCCAGCGTGACTTGGTCTCGGCAATCAATTCGCGGCGCGCATCGCGCCCGTCATCGCCGGCGCCATCGGCCAGCTGCGCCAACAACTGTTCGGCTACCCGGCGGGCGTCTCCCTGGATCGCGACATCAACCTTCTTGGTCAAACCGATGCGGCTGGCGTTGATGTCCACCTGGATTATTTTCGCGTCCTTCGGCCAGTAATCGATGCCGTAACCCGGCAAGGTTGAAAAAGGATTGAGGCGCGTGCCGAGTGCGAGTACAACGTCGGCTTTCGAAATCAACTCCATACCCGCCTTGGAACCGTTGTAACCCAATGGGCCCGCCGACAATGGGTGCGAGCCGGGGAAGGCATCGTTATGCTGGTAATTGCAGCACACCGGCGCATCGAGTCGTTCGGCCAGGTTCTTGGAGGCTTCGATAGCGTCGCCGAGTACGACCCCGGCGCCATTCAGCATCACCGGAAACTTGGCTTCGGACAATAATGCGGCGGCTTTGGCGATCGCCTCTGCACCACCCGGAGAGCGTTCGAGGCGCACCACCTGCGGTAATTCGATATCGATCACCTGGGTCCAGAAGTCACGCGGCACGTTGATCTGCGCCGGTGCGGATCCACGCCAGGCGTTTTCGATGACACGATTAAGCACCTCGGCAATACGGGTCGCATCGCGCACTTCTTCCTGGTAACAAACCAGGTCTTCGAACAGGGCCATTTGCTTGACTTCCTGGAAACCGCCCTGCCCAATGCTCTTGTTGGCGGCCTGCGGCGTAACCAGCAGTAACGGGGTGTGATTCCAGTAAGCGGTCATGATCGGGGTCACGAAATTGGTAATACCCGGACCGTTTTGCGCGATGGCCATCGACATCTTGCCGGTGGCGCGGGTATAGCCGTCGGCGCTCATGCCGGCGTTACATTCGTGGGCGCAATCCCAGAACTTGATGCCCGCGGCCGGAAACAGGTCCGAAATCGGCATCATCGCCGAACCGATAATACCGAAGGCATGTTCTATGCCGTGCATTTGCAACACCTTGATGAAGGCTTCTTCGGTTGTCATTTTCATGGTTTTATCTCCCTTGAGAATTAAGTGTGGTCAATTTTCTACGTCACACTCTTGGTGATTTCGTAGTACAAATAAAGTTGATAGCCGACAAAGCCGGCAAACAGCCAGGCTCCCTTCAGCCGCGTCAACGAAATACTGGCCGCTTTCGGCAGGCAGGACATCGCAAACAACAGCAGGGTTAAAACCACCATTACCGGTATGTCGCGATACATCGCCGCGGCGTCGATTGTAAACTCACCGAACAACGGAGGTAAACCGACTACGGCCAAAGAATTAAACAAATTGGAGCCGATGATATTGCCGATAGCGAGGTCGGGAATCGATTTCTTCAAACTCGCGATCGACGCCGCCAGTTCCGGCAGACTGGTTCCCAGGGCGACGATAGTCAGCCCGATTACCAGTTCGCTGATACCGAAGCTGTGGGCGATATTCGACGCCCCCCAGACCAGCATCCTCGAACTGCCTACCAGCACGATCAAGCCCACCAGGATCCAGAAGATCGCGACGCGGTTTTCCATGATGTCGTATTCCTCGTCCGCGTCTCCATTTTGCGCACCCGCCTTACGATGCATATGGATCATATAACCCAGTGTCGCCACCAGCAGGCCGACCAGGATCAAACCGTCGATCCAACTCAGATGCAAATCGTAGAGGCAGCCGATCATTACCACCGTGGCAAAGAATAGCAGCGGGTACTCCGCCTTGATCAATCCCATCGAAACCGGAATCGGAACCAGCAGCGCGGTCACGCCGAGAATGAGTCCGATATTGGCGATGTTAGAACCCAGCGCATTACCGATCGCCAAATCCGGCAATCCTTCGAGTACCGCAATCATCGATACCGCGATTTCCGGGGCCGAGGTGCCGAAGCCGATTACGGTGATCCCGATAATCAAGTTCGATACGCCCATATGATGCGCGATGGCGGCGGCGCCATCGACGAATTTATCGGCACTCCAGACCAGCAGCGCGAGCCCGACGATAACGGCGGCAATTGAAGCTAACATATGAGTAATTCGCTAACTAGAAGAGAAAACGAAAGCTGCCGCTGACAAATAGATTACAGGCCAAGATTGAACTCCTCGCCGGGAAAATATTTGTACAGGCGGTCATCACCCGAACGCGCATGCCCTTCCATGCCCTCGGAACGTGAAATGCGCGCGGTGACCGCGCCCACGTCACGATTCGATTCCGCTGTCATCCGCTGCCAGGTCAGCACCTTGATGAACTTACTTACGCTCAAGCCACCGGTATAACGCGCCGCACCCTTGGTCGGCAGAATATGGTTGGTGCCCGAACACTTATCGCCATAGGCGACCGTGGTTTCTTCGCCGAGAAACAATGAGCCATAATTGCTCAAGTGCTTGAGCCACCATTCGAGATCGTCACACATGACCTCGAGATGTTCCGGTGCATAGGCATCGCTCGCCGCAACCGCCGCTGCGCGACTATCGACCACGACTACCTCGCCGTAGTCGCGCCAGGCGCTCGCCGCGGTCGATCGATTCGGTTCGGCGAGGCGTTCGATATATTTCGGCATTAACTCGATAACCCGCTCGGCCACCGCCCGCGAGGTCGATACCAGCCAGGCCGGCGAATCGAGACCGTGCTCGGCCTGACTGACCAGATCGCAGGCTACCAGTTCCGGATCTGCCGACTCATCGGTAATAACCAGGATTTCGGTCGGTCCGGCAAACAAATCGATGCCGACGCGCCCAAACAGGATACGTTTGGCTTCGGCGACAAAACGATTTCCGGGGCCGACCAGGATATCGGCCGGATGCCCGGTAAATAGACCGAAGGCAAGCGCGGCAATACCCTGCACGCCGCCGAGAGCGAGAATCGTGTCGGCGCCGGCGAGATCCGCGGCGTATACGATCGCCGGGTGCACGCCGCGATCCGGGTGGGTCGGTGAGCATGCGATCACATGCTTCACCCCGGCAACCTTCGCGGTGGTAATACTCATGATGGCCGAGGCGATATGCGCATAGCGACCTCCCGGCACGTAACAGCCGGCGGTATTGACCGGAATCAGTCGTTGTCCGGCAACCAGCCCCGGTGACAGTTCGGTATCGAACTCGCTCAGGCTCGCGAGCTGTGCCTCGGCAAAGCTCTTGACGCGCTGGTGCGAAAACTCGATATCGCGCCGGGTTTGCTCCGGCACCAGCGCGCTCGCCGCCTCGATTTCGGCGCGACTGAGCACGACGTCCTTTTCCCAGCCATCAAGTTTGTACGCGTACTCACGCGCTTTGGCTTCGCCGCCTGCTTCGATTGCGCCAAGCATATCAGCTACGATTTTGCGCGTATCGTCCTCACCGGTCGCTGCGGTTTTTTCCGCTTTCTTCAAACACTCGATAGTCATAATTTTCTTATAATGATACCAGGAGTCTCATTTTTGCAATTTTTAAACGGTATTGCAACCAAATTACCCCTTTTTCCCCAGAATCATGTCGGCCGCCTTCTCCGCAATCATGATGGTCGGCGCATTGGTATTGCCGGAAACGATTTCAGGCATGATCGACGCATCGGCCACCCGCAGGCCATCTATTCCGCGCAATTTCAGCTGGTGATCGACCACCGCCAGATCGTCGCTGCCCATCTTGCAGGTGCCTGCAGGATGATAAATAGTCTGGCTATGGCGCCTTGCCGCATCGAGCAATTCCGCGTCGGTTTGAAATTCCCGCCCCGGCACGTATTCGTCGATGACGCAGTTGCGCAACGAAGGCGCTTCGGCGATGCGCCGCGCGACCTTGATGCCGCCCACCGCGACCTCGCAATCGCGCTCGTCGGACAGGTAATTGGGATAAATCTTCGGGTAAGCCAGCGGATCCGAAGTCTCGACCGTCACATGGCCCCGGCTATGCGGGCGCAGTTGGCACACCGAAGAAGTGAAGGCCGAAAACGGATGCACCCCGTCACCGGGCTTGTCGGCGCTCAGGGGTTGCATATGAAACTGGATGTCGGGCCGCACAACCTGCTCGCTGGAGCGCGTAAAAATCGTTACCTGACTCGCGGCCAGCGTCAAGGGTCCGGTACGGGTCAGGAAATACTGCAAACCGACCATAAACTGCTTCAACGGGTTATTGAGCTCGTCGTTAAGCGTGCGCTTGTTGGTTTTGAATACCAAACGTATCTGCAGGTGATCCTGCAGGTTCTTGCCGACCCCCGGCAGCGCATGCTGGGTGGTGATCCCCGCCTGCTGTAATTGTTGCGGATCGCCGATTCCGGAGCATTGCAGGATTTGCGGCGAGTTGATCGCGCCCGCGCTTAAAATTACCTCGGCACGGGCCAAAGCGGTTTTACGCACACCGCCGCGGCGGTAATTGATCCCGGTAACACGCTTGCCTTCCAGCATCAAACTGGTGACCTGGGCCCGGGTGATGACTTTAAGGTTATCCCGCTTTTTCGCCGGCCGCAGAAAACTCTTGGCGGTACTCCAGCGAAACCCCTGATAAGCGGTTTGCTGAAAATAGCCCACGCCTTCCTGCTCGGCACCGTTATAGTCTTCATTCAGGGGTATTCCGATTTCGGTTGCGGCCTTGATGAAATGCTCCGCGATGGGACGGCGCAAACGCAAATCCGAAACCTTTTGCGGTCCGCCAACGCCGTGAAATTCGTCCGCACCGCGCGAATTGTCTTCCGATTTTTTGAAATAGGGCAAGATTTCGGCATAGCTCCACCCGGGATTGCCGAGCTCGACCCAGCGATCGTAATCTTCTGGCTGACCGCGCACATAGAGCAAGCCATTGAGTGCGCTCGAGCCGCCCAGCACCTTGCCGCGCGGCCACTGCAGGCTGCGATTCGCGATTCCCGGATCGGGTTCGGTCAGGTAACACCAGTCGTAGGAGGGATTGTGCATGGTCTTGAAATAGCCGACCGGAATATGCAGCCAGGGGTTCAAATCCCTGCCGCCCGCCTCGATCAGCAGTACTGTATTAGCCGGATCGGAGGACAGTCGGTGCGCCAGCACACAACCCGCCGAACCGGCGCCAACGACGATGTAATCGAATCTGTCCATAACCCCCCGCTGAGTTGGACGAGTAAAAATACACCAAATAAAGCTAAAATGGAACAAAAATTCTCGTTTAAGCCCTATTGACGAATCTGTTAGGTGGCTCTACTCTAGTTTAACTCCATCGAGTTCGGTTTTTGAGATACCGAGACGAAATTTATGGGTATTTAGTTCTGTTATTCAGTCGCCAAAAGTTGTAATATTGAGACTGAGAGTCTCATTTAAACAAACTCTTGCCGGTTTTCGGCATTGAACTGGGGTCGATTCACCGGCCCAACAAGCGCCGGGGCGCTGCCTTCAGCCTCGCGACGCATAACAAGACGAAGGCTTTCTCAACCAGAGGAGTTAGATAATGTTAAAACTAAAATATATAGCTGTCTGTGCAACAGCCTTGGCGCTCATGGCATCTCCTGCCATGGCTGCTAAAAAGGTCTTGCGTATCCAGTCGGTACTACCCACCTCAGCTGACGAAGTCGTTATGTTGAAGGAGTTCGGTAAAGACGTCGCGGCGTTGACCAATGGGTCGCTCACCGTCGAAGTACTGCCGGCAGGCGCCGTGGTCGGACCACGAGACATCATCGATGCCGTCGACGCGGGGCTTGTTGAAGGTGGTTTTGCCTGGACCCACTATTGGGGTGGCAAACACGTCGCGGCTAACCTGTTCGGCGCGCCTGTCGCGGGTGCTGTCAACGGACAAAATTAATTGACCCACCTGTCGGACAATATTTTTGACCCACCCCCCAAATGCATTGAGCTAGTTTCCACCTCCGATTAATCCGCTTTGTCGAGCCTGACGCAGTCGA
>Ga0126332_10000542_pt1 | contig 13424 bp, 13 predicted proteins | sample InaspJWI42metaG_FD_94482 | JGI IMG/M metagenome (GOLD analysis project Ga0126332, IMG submission 94482) | Marine gutless worms symbiont microbial communities from Oahu, Hawaii - Inanidrilus sp. 2 OAHU.JWI-42 metaG | ecosystem: Host-associated > Annelida > Digestive system > Unclassified...
ATGCCGAAGAAAAATATCCCGGAACAGATTTGCGACTGGTCTACGAACTCGGGGGATATACATCCCCCAATTAAGCCAAAGGTGTCAGTTATTCTTCCCAGAGGTAAGGTGTCCTGAACTTACGGTTTATAAAGAGTCATCATGATAAAATTATTAAACGATATTCGAAAAGAAGTTATAGAATTTACGCAAGAAACGATAATAACACCATCCCTGACTGGAGAGGAAGGAGACCTGGCAAACCTAATCTTAAAGAAACTTAAAGAATTCCAAGCAGATGATGCGTTTATCGATAGAATTGGAAATGTCGTCGGGATTATATACGGACCGCGAAAGGGAAATAATATTCTTTTAAATGGCCATCTCGACGTGGTGCCGGTCGGCAATATTAACCATTGGTATCCATATGATCCTTTTGGTGCAAAAATTGATAATAAAGGCAATATCCACGGCAGAGGTACGGCCGATCTAAAGGGCGGACTTTCGGCGCAATTGTTTATGATCAAATTGTTAAAAATGGTAAAAGATAAGGGGGCTTCTTTTAAGGGAAACTTGATTTTTTCCGCAGTTGTTCACGAGGAAGCGGCGGAAATGTTTGGCATGGAATATTTATGTAAGCAAACATTTCCGGATAAAAAACTTGGTTGCGATCTGGTTATTTTATGTGAACCTACCGGCCTCAATGTTGTTCTGGGACAAAGGGGAAAAGTGGAAATTGTCGTCAGAACAAAAGGCAAAGCCGCTCATTCTTCAATTCCCCAGGCCGGCATCAATGCGCTCGAAAAGATGATGCCGGTGCTCGATTTTGTATTTAATAAATTGAGTAAAAGTATAAGCAGCCATCCACTTCTTGGCGAGAGCTCTGTTACCATAACAAATCTGGTTTGCCGGCCTGGGGCCTTGAGTGTCATCCCTGATGAATGCGAAATTTCAATTGATCGAAGATATATGCCCGGTGAGCGTGTCGAAGAACTTTTAGAAGAATTTGAGCTATTGTTCGAGAAAATAAAAAAAAAGACCCTCAGTTTGAAGCGACTGTAGGTGTCAGAAAAATAGTGGAAAGGTCTTATACAGGCTATAAAAAGGAAGTTCAGAAATATCACCCGCCGTGGATCACCGAGGAAGAACATCCGTTTGTTCAAAAGGTGCTCCTGGCGTTAAAAAAAATAGGACAACATCCGGAAATAAAGTACTGGAAATTTGGAACCGACGGCAGCATGACATCCGCTTTGATGGATATTCCTACAATTGGGTATTCAGGAACAGAAGAAAGCTATGCCCATACACCCGCAGAAATGGTTAATATCGAAATGATGATGCAATCTCTTGAGGGCTATTTTTCTATTATTTCTGAATTACTTGAGTTGGAGCCGAATCAATTTTAAATTGGAGAAAAGGAGTCACGGTTGTACTCTTGACAGTGTTTTAACGTAATAATATGCGTTTTGCGTTAAACTTTTATTTGGAATAATTTACCGCAGAGATCGCTGAGAAAGTCAAAATACAATTAAATAGATGAATTTAAGGAAAATTTGGGGGAAATTCAAAGAAATGCTATTTTTTATTTAAAAACTTCTGCGACCTCTGCGTTCTGCGGTTGGCTGAACTTTCACCAAAGGACAAATTTTTACGGATACGACACTCAAAAATGTGGCTGAAGCAGCCGATGTATCCCACACTACTGTATAGTTGGTTGTAAACAAAGCCGCGGATGATCACGGGTGAGTCCAAAGACTCGCAAGCGCGTCCTGAATGCGATATGGAGGTGGATGGCATCATCACCAATCGCCCGGATCGTGCCAAGCAGATAGTGAGTCGTATCTGAGAATTGACTTCTGGTCCCGATTTTGGTTAGTAAGGATTGTTATCATACCAGCGGCGATCCAATACCCCCTCCTTGAAAGGAAGATACAATAATGATGGTCGAAAAAAGACCGTTTCGGACGATCCTAACTCATTCGATTCTGGTCATAGGCATCTTCATCATCATCTTCCCCATCTATATCACTCTGGTCGCGTCGACCCACAAAAGAAAAGATATCGCGACGACCGTGAAACCGTGGTTTGGTAATCACATCATCCAGAATTACACAACTATCATCAAGACCGGCAAGAAAACAGCAGGCGGTGTTCCGGTTGGGTTTATGATGATAAACAGCCTGATTATGGCCGTCGGTATCGTCGTTGGTAAAATTGCGATTTCTATTATCTCAGCCTATGCCATTGTTTATTTCCGATTTCCGTTGCGGATGTTTTTTTTCTGGCTAATTTTTATGACCCTGATGCTTCCAGTGGAGGTGAGAATCCTGCCGACCTACAAGGTGGTAGCCGATCTGGGCCTCCTGAACAGCTATACAGGGCTTACGCTCCCCCTGATTGCCTCGGCGACCGCCACTTTCCTGTTCCGCCAGTTTTTTATGACCGTGCCGGATGAGTTGATCGAGGCCGCTCGTGTCGACGGGGCAGGTCCGATGCGATTCTTTTTTACCATTCTGCTACCTCTGTCGCGGACAAACATTGCAGCACTGACGGTGATCCTCTTTATTTACGGCTGGAACCAGTATCTATGGCCGCTTCTAATTACGACGGAGCCCGAGATGTCCACCATCGTGATGCATATCCAGCGCATGACTTTTGTGGCCGATGCCATACCGGAATGGAACCTGACGATGGCGACAGCGATTCTGGCCATGCTGCCGCCGGTTTCGGTAGTCCTCGTCATGCAGCGCCTGTTTGTAAAAGGGCTGGTGGAAACGGAGAAATAAATCAAGTTATTTCTTACATTTAAGGTGCGGCACGCTTCAAGACAAATTAACCCTGAACGGTAATTCCGGAATCCGCAAATGTTTCAAGAAAAAAAGGGGTTGACAACAAACCGCGTTTGTGTATTCAAATAGATAGTTAAGTTTAACGCTAAACTTCCATCTTTTTTGACGGTTTAAAAGTATCAGTTCCACCAACTTGGGAAGGACGGTGTCGTACTGATGGTCGAAAACCGCCCCTTACAAAACGTCATGACCCATGGGATTCTGATATTGGGCATTGTCGTCGTTATCTTTCCAATCTACATCGCGTTCGTGGCCTCGACCCACAGGGTCGAAGACGCACTGAGCACAGTGCACGGCTGGTTTGGTAATGAGCTGGTTGAAAACTATTCAAGAGTATTAAAATACGGCAAGGCCGACTCAGTGGGTGCCCCGGTTAGCTTAATGATGTGGAACAGCCTGGTAATGGCTCTTGGCATTGTCGTCGGTAAAATTTCCATATCCATCCTTTCGGCTTATGCTATCGTCTATTTTCGCTTTCCCTTGAGAAAGCTTTTTTTCTGGATTATTTTTATGACCCTCATGCTGCCGGTAGAAGTTCGCATCCTGCCGACATTTAAAGTAGTATCCGATCTTGGCCTTCTAAATTCGTATACCGGGCTTGTTCTGCCTTTGATCGCCTCTGCCACGGCCACATTTCTTTTTCGTCAGTTTTATCTGACCGTACCGAACGAACTGGCCGAAGCGGCCCGAGTCGACGGGGCGGGTCCTGTCCGTTTTTTCCTTGATGTGCTGCTGCCTCTATCCCGTACCAATATAGCGGCTTTGTTCGTGATTCTTTTTATCTACGGCTGGAACCAGTATCTCTGGCCGCTTTTGATTACCGCCGATACGGGAATGACCACAATTGTCATGGCCACAGCCCAGATGCTGACTGTTATGGATGGCATTCCGGATTGGAGCAACGTAATGGCCACCGCTATGCTCGCATTGCTGCCGCCGGTGATCGTGGTGGTTATTATGCAGCGCCTGTTTATTAAAGGGCTTATAGAAACAGAAAAGTAAAGCAAGAAATAGTTTTCAAAAAAAGACATTGTCAAATTCGAAAAATATTAGTTATTTGCCAATTCGAATTTGTTTACATGGACGGTTTTGCAAAAGTTATTTATGAATATCCCGGATGCATCTGGTTCTGGTGACCTCACAGCAATTTTAAACACCTAAGGTGTCACAAAATTCCGGATTGTAACTTTTTGCAAGACTACTATCATTACAACAGAAAGGAGGGTTTCAAATGAAAAAATGTTTTATGTTTTTAGCTATTTGTGCATTCGTGTGGGGTGTTGCCGTGGGCAGTGCCCAGGCCGCCACAGAGATCCAATGGTGGCACGCCATGGGAGGTGTTCTTGGTGAGCGGGTCAATGAGATCTGTGCCGGTTTCAACGCCAGCCAGTCGAATTATGTTGTCAAACCCGTGTACAAGGGCAACTATACCGAAACCATGACGGCCGCTGTTGCGGCTTTTCGTTCCGGTAAGGGGCCCCATATCGTGCAGGTATTTGAAGTCGGCACGGCAACCATGATGGCCGCCAAGGGTGCCGTCTATCCGGTGTATCAGTTGATGGCCGAAAATAACGAACCTTTTGATGAGAGTCGGTATCTTTCATCGGTTATCGGATATTACACCACCACCGACGGCAAGCTGTTGTCGATGCCGTTTAACAGTTCCACACCGGTTGTCTTCTGGAATAAAGAAGCCTTCAAAAAGGTAGGGCTCGATCGACCACCTAAAACCTGGGAGGAAGTGGAATCTTTCAGTAAAAAGATGATCGCGGCTGGTGTCGTGGAATACGGTTTCGTTACCGGCTGGCAGTCCTGGGTGCAGCTTGAGAACTTTAGTGCCTGGCACAATGTTCCGTTTGCCACAAAAGAAAACGGCTTTGCCGGCCTGGATACCGAGTTCGCCTTTAACAGCCTGTTGCATGTGAAGCACATCCAGCAATTGGCCGACTGGCAGAAAGATAAGGTCTTTGTGTACGGCGGCCGCAGGGGCGACGGCAACCCGTTGTTTTCGGAGGGCAAGGCGGCCATGCTGATGAATTCATCGGCCTATTACGGCGGACTGCTGAGCGCCGCTAAATTTGAATTCGGCACCAGCCAGCTGCCTTACTGGTCGGAAGCCAAGGGCGCACCGCAAAACAGCATTATTGGCGGCGCGACCCTGTGGGTGCTCAAAGGTAGAAATAAAGCCGATTACAAGGGCGTCGCCAAATTCATGACATACATGTCCGATGTCTTTGTCCAGGCTTTCTGGCATCAAAACACCGGCTATGTCCCGATCACAAATGCCGCCTATGAGTTGACCAAGGCCATCGGTTATTACGAAAAGAACGAGGGCCGCGATGTTGCCATCGTACAGATGAGCGGCAAGCCGACGCCAAACTCCAAAGGCCTGCGCCTCGGCAGCTTTGTGCAGATTCGTGACATCCTCAACGAAGAACTCGAGGCAATCTGGAGCGGGCAGAAAACCGCCCAGCAGGGTCTTGATGATGCGGCGTCTCGAGGCAACAAATTACTTCGCAAGTTTGAGCGTGCCAACAAGTAACCTGCACGGCAACACAAAACCTGAGTCGCCGTAATTTTCGGCGGCTCAGAGCTTTTCTTTAGCTTCAAATAATAGGTTTAAAAAATGGAAAAACGTGTTGTATTTAAGAACCGTTGGCTGCCTTACCTATTAGTGACGCCTCAAATCGTTATCACCCTTGTTTTTTTCATCTGGCCCGCGAGCCAGGCACTGAAACAGTCGGTTTTTATTGAGGATGCTTTCGGCTTGAGCCGCGAGTTTGTTTGGTTTGATAATTTCATCGAACTGTTTTCCGATCCACACTATCTGGGCTCCCTTAAAACCACAGCTATATTTAGTACCGCTACCTCTTTGCTGGCCCTGTCAACCGCGCTGCTCTTCGCTGTAATGGCCGACCGGGTTATTAAAGGGGCTGCGGTATATAAAGCCGCCCTCCTGTGGCCCTATGCGGTGGCTCCGGCCGTGGCCGGCGTCTTGTGGCTTTTTATGTTCAGCCCGACTAACGGTATCCTGGCGCTAACCCTCAAATCGTTGGGGTACAATTGGAACCATGTCCTGAACGGCAATCAAGCCATGGTGCTGGTTGTGATCGCGGCATCCTGGAAGCAGATTGCATACAATTTCCTGTTTTTTCTAGCCGGGCTGCAGATGATACCCAAGTCACTGATCGAAGCAGCCGCGATCGACGGAGCCAAGCCGGTCAAAAGATTTTGGACCATTGTCTTCCCTCTGCTGTCGCCAACTACTTTCTTTCTCCTGGTGGTAAACGTCGTCTATGCTTTTTTCGAAACGTTCGGCATCATCCACGCCGTCACACAGGGGGGACCCTACAAGGCCACGGACATCCTGGTTTACAAAGTTTACAGCGACGGTTTTATCGGGCTTGATCTTGGTGGTTCGGCAGCCCAATCGGTCATATTGATGGCAATCGTCGTCACCCTGACGGTGATTCAGTTCCGCTACCTAGAAAGGAGGGTTCAGTACTGATGGTTGAAAATCGTCCCTTTCTGACCGTCCTGACCCATGCCGTTTTGTTTTTGGCTATAATTATCGTTCTCTTCCCGATCTATATTACATTCGTGGCATCAACCCATGAGGCTTCGGACGTACTTATGACGGTCCAGGGCTGGTTTGGAAGCAACCTCGTCGAAAATTATCGGACAGTATTGCAAGCGGGCAAATCGACAACAGGGGGGATACCGGTCGGTGTAATGATGTGGAATAGTTTAATAATGGCACTTGGCATCGTCTTTGGCAAGATTGCCATTTCCATCCTCTCCGCTTATGCCATCGTCTATTTTCGTTTTCGATTCCGGATGGTATTTTTCTGGATTATTTTTACGACGTTGATGCTGCCGGTCGAAGTACGGATTTTACCCACCTATCATGTAGTGGCCAGCCTCGGTCTTTTGAACAGTTATACGGGATTGACCTTGCCGTTGATCGCTTCTGCCACAGCCACCTTTCTTTTCCGGCAATTTTTCCTAACGGTACCCGACGAACTCACCGAGGCGGCCAGGGTAGACGGCGCGGGTCCGATTCGTTTCTTCTTCGATATTCTGCTGCCGCTGTCCCGTACGAATATAGCGGCGCTTTGCGTGATTCTTTTTATTTATGGCTGGAATCAATATCTCTGGCCGCTTTTGATCACCACGGAAAAGAACATGACCACGATTGTCATGGGCATTCAGGCCATGCTCTATGTGCCTGATGCTGTCAACGAATGGAACATCACGATGGCGACTGCAATTCTGGCGATGCTGCCACCGGTGGTTGTCATCCTGGTACTGCAGCGACAGTTTGTTAAAGGTTTAATCGAAACAGAGAAGTAGGAGCGTTTCTATGGCTAATGTAACTTTAAAGGATGTTTATAAATCATTCGGCAAAAATGAGGTCATTCACGGGATCAATTGTGAAATTAAAGCCGGTGAGTTCGTGGCAATTTTGGGGCCCTCTGGTTGCGGCAAATCCACGGCCCTGCGCATGATTGCCGGCCTTGAAGTAATTACCAAAGGTGAGATCAGCATTGATGGAAAGATCGTCAATGAGTTGGAGCCGGCCGACCGTGATATTGCCATGGTTTTCCAGAACTATGCCCTGTACCCGCACATGACCGTCTTTAAAAACATGGCGTATGGCCTCAAGATCCGCAGGATGCCCAAGGACGAAATCAAGAAAAGAGTGCATAATGCGGCCGAAATTCTTGAACTTACCGAATTTCTGGATCGCAAGCCCCGACAGCTCTCAGGCGGTCAGCGCCAGCGGGTCGCCATGGGTCGTTGCATTGTTCGCGAACCCAAAGTATTTCTGTTTGATGAACCGCTGAGCAACCTGGATGCCAAGCTGCGTGTTCAGATGCGGCTTGAGCTCAGGAATCTTCACGAAAATTTGGGAATCACCAGCGTCTATGTCACCCACGACCAAGTGGAAGCCATGACCCTCGGCGATCGATTGATGATTCTAGAGGATGGGCATGTGCAGCAAATCGGCTCGCCACTGGAAGTATATGAGCGGCCGGCTACCCGGTTTGTTGCCGGTTTTATTGGCTCACCGGCAATGAATTTTTTTGACGCCCAGTTGAGCAACAATGGTTTGGCGGTTGAACTTCCCGGCAGCGACACTTTGCCGCTCAGCAATTCAGGCCTGCCCGATTTTGGCGGGCAAAAAGTCATTTTAGGAATTCGGCCGGAGCATTTCGAGTTAACCGAAGAAGGCGCAGGTACCATGCGCATAAAAGTGGATCATGTGGAAACACTTGGCGCCGATACCCTTGTCCATGGTCATGTCGGCGAAAATGGAACATTTTTAACCATTCGTCTGCCGGACATACATCACATCACGAAAGGTACGATTTTATCGCTGGCTGTTCCTTCCCAAAAACTGCATTTATTTGACAAGGAAAGCGAGAATCGTATTGGAGACTGAAGCGCTGGGCAGTTGGGTGAATTATCTTTGGGAAACAAACAAAGCCCCTCGCATATAACATCGTTGCCTCCATCAGGGTAATCATCCCACTAATTTGAAGGTTTTATCCGAAGTAATACTGTTGATTAGAATTACGGTGTCTGAAGTTTAGCGGTAAACTTAATTGGGTCCGAACGAAAGCAGGCAAATGGGGGAGAGTCACTTTACTGACCCTAAAGAAACGCTCGAGCTGAAGCTAAAAATTTCACCGACCGTTATCCAAGGCCAGGATCCAGATCTGGAAAACTCGGCCCCGATTTTTACAAAGACTTCGCATGAAATTATTAGGAGTTTAATATGCATGATCAACTCATTTTCAAAATGGAGCAGGCTGCTGCAGAGGTAATGAAATGGCCCCGCAAAACAGTGAATATTTTTCACCACAATGACGCGGATGGACTCAGCGCGGGTGCAATTCTCATGTGTGCTTTTGAACGCAAAGGTTTTGAAGTTCGGCGATTTTGCCTGGAGAAACCTTATCCTCAGGTACTAAAAAAAGTGTATACAAATGAAGGCAACATTCTGATTTTCGCAGATTTTGCCGGACGAATCGCACCGATTCTCTCGGAACTCAATGGGAATAAAAACTTAACCCTGATTTTGGACCATCATGCTGCTGAAGCTTCTACCAACCCCAAAGTTCATAACCTGGATCCTGATCTGTTCGGTCTGAAAGGCGATCGAGACATCTCCGCCTCCACAACCTGCTATCTGTTTGCCAAAACCCTGGATAAATCGAATCGGAATATGGCTCATATCGCAGCCATCGGGGCTGTAGGAGACAGATTTTTTGTGGAAGGCCGGCTGGTGAGTCAAAATCGTGAGGCTGTAATGGAGGCAGTTCAGCAGGGTTTGATGGAGGTCATAGAGACCGACGATGGCAAACAGTATCGTCTCATAACCAAGCAAAGCCCGGTACCGTATGATGAATTAACTGCTTATTTGGATATTTTAGGGGCGGTCGGCTATTACCAGGACGGCCCTTCTATGGGAATTAAAGTCTGTCTAAATGGAATGACTGCGGAATCAGACCGAATGGTGGAAAAGCTGATGGTTATTAAGCGCAATGCCTTTGCGACTGAAATCGCAAAACTTGAACAGGGTGCATTGAACAAGACGCCTCATCTGCAATGGCTCCACGTTGCGAATCGGTTTGCTCCCATGGGTGTAAAGATGATCGGAGTTTTTTGTTATGAAATCAGAAACATGAACTTTATCGACCCGCACAAATACATCGCGGGGTTTCAATTCATTCCCAATGAAATTCCTGGATTTGGGCCAATTGCCTTTGATGAAGTCAAAATTTCGATGCGGGTTCCTGCAGATCTTGAAAGAATGATTATAGAAGAAAAAGTCCCCCCCCTAAATACATTTCTTCCCGAAGCAACCCGCAGACTCGGGGGATTTTCGGATGCCTGCCACCGACTGGCAGCTGCAACCACCGTTTCGATTGGCAAGGAGGAGGCCCTCACTAATGAAATGGAGAAAATTCTAAACAGATAAAGAAAGGAGTGGAACATGGCACAAGGTGCAGGGTTTGGTAAAACCATTTTGATCGGAGACCAGTTTGTGTTGTGGGGTGTGCCGGCAATAGTTGCGGCGCTGCCCTATGAAACCGTGGCAGTTGTGGATAGAATTGATGCAGAAGGATGGGTTCTGGAAGACAATCGCAATGAGGTTCCGGGATACAAGGATAAGAAAAAAGAACAGCAGATAGATTCCATCAACAGGATTCTTGAAGTAATGAAAATCGATGTCAGAAAGAGCCCCCTAAAAATTACGTATGGCGGAACACTGTTGGCCGGCAGCGGGGTCGGGGCCAGCGCCGCCAGCTGTGTATCGCTGGCCAGGGCCTTGAATGAAGAATTCAAGTTAGATCTTTCCATCGACAAGATCAATCATGTCGGCTGGGAGGGTGAGTTTGCCTATCATGGAACGCCGAGCGGGGTCGATAACACGGCGTCAACCTATGGTGGAATCTTGCTATACCGGGTAGAAGACGACGAAAAAAAATTTGAACGAATACAGGTCAAGGAACCGATCGATGTAGTCCTGGCCAACAGCGGGGTAACTTCGGATACGTCCACCCTGGGTGCTTTTGTCGACCAAATCAGAGATAGGGACCCGGACCTTTTTAAAAATCGTATCAAAATAATTACCGATCAGGCACTTGAAATGAAAAAGGCACTTGAAACTGGCCAATTGGATACAGTCGGATCCATTATGTCCGAAAATCATAAAATCCTGATCGAAATGGGGCTTTCCCATGAAAAGCTGGTCTATCTATGTAATCTGGCGATAGAAAAAGGTGCCTTGGGGGCAAAAGTCACCGGCGGGGGGAGAGGTGGATATATGGTTGCCCTGACACCGGGAAACGACCTGCAGGAAACCGTAGCTTCTGCTCTGGAAATGGAAGGATACAAAGTGATCCGGGCCAAAATCGGTCAATCATAGTTGGGAAAACCAAATTCAAAAAGAATCTAATTGGCGGACGATATTTAGTTACCGGGTGTGTTTTTAAGGGTGGATATGCAAATAAGGTTGGAAATTGATTCTGGCTGACAAATCTGGTCCATAGGTTATCCTCCTTTTATTAGGCAGAGATAACCGATGATACCTCATCCGTTAAAATTTTAGTGATAATTTAAAAAAATGATTGACATGCTACATTGTGGCATGATAGAAATGAACAATCCAGTTAGCCTATGTGCCTAACTCAACCTCCTTTCATTCCGGGCGGGCCATTTCCCCTGTGGTTCGCCCATTTCTTTGCACGTTGCTATATGCCCCCGTGAAACGATCCCCTACAAATAAATCAGGCGGCTTTTCATAGCCGCCTTGTTCCATATTCTACAAACGCTACAACATTGCCCAACCATCGTTTCTTCGATTCATCTTAATATTCGGTCGAACTTGTACGGTATTTCTCCGAGCCTGCCATATGATTTTTTTTCATCAGCCAGACTTTTTCAACGGCAAGTATAACGATTAACAGCGTCAGAACTGTGGTGATTAAAAATAGGCCATAAACAACTGGATTGAACATGTGCACCTCTTTGATCGAGAGGGATGGTGGGCGGCCTCGCTCAGAGAACCGCCCGATGCGAAAGAAAAACTTCCTGTGCGCTCCAGCATATACGCACACAAGACCCTTATAAGCAAACACTATGCCATATCATTCGATCACGACTGAATCCAATAATATCAAATAGTTAGTAATTTCACACGGAATGTCGAATTCAATTAGATGTGAAATTGGGTAATAATCTTCAGGATTTTTGTGAATTTATTTACATATAATAAATCCAAGAAAATAGTTTTGATGACTTCACTAATCAAATTGAAAAATGATGGTTTTTACATTGAAAGTACTGCCAAGGTTTACAATATCATCCGAGATTCATCGCCCGATAATACCCTGGCCAGCCGAACAGAATCGTCGCTGCGAAATTCATACCAGCGCTGGTTGAAGAATTACATCGAAATTGCAGAAAAACGTATTACACTGCAGCACAATATGATATTTAAAAAATAAACATGTTTTCAACTGGTTATACAATATTATAAATAACAGTTGACAACCGTATCGGGGATGATATGATTACTACGATTGTGACGATGCCCCTGCCAGGGAGCATAGCGGGGGAGGGTTTGATTTGATGAGCAGCTTGCATTCCCTCTATAAAAAAAAATAGCTAAAGCGCTACTAGAAACCCTGTTGCTGTCCGGCAACCGGGGTTTTTTTTGCTCAAGAAAGAATTTACAGACTTATGGTAGAATTTACAACCGTTCAAATCAGCGGCATCGGCCGAGTGAACTTTGTACCCAGTCAACGAGCAAAATACATCAATATTACCGTCAGGCCGTTTAAAGGAGTGCGGGTCGCCGTCCCGCGCGGTGTAGCTATCGGTCAAGCCAGGGAATTTGCGCTTTCGAGACAAAACTGGATAAAAAAACATATCAAAGAAGCCCGACAGCTTGAAAAAGCGCACCTGAAGTTTTTGAGACAATCGGGGCCGATCGATAGAACCAAAGCCCGACAGCGTCTGATTCGCAAACTCGATGCCCTGGCAGCAAACCATGGCTTCACCTATAACAAAGTATTCATCCGCAACCAGAAGACCCGCTGGGGAAGCTGTTCTGCGCAAAACAACATATGTTTGAATATTAACCTGATATGGCTTCCGGACGAACTGATAACCTACGTTATCCTGCACGAACTGGTCCATACCCGGATAAAAAATCACAGCGCCAGGTTCTGGAATGCGCTTGAAAAAATCAAACGCAATGCCAAAAAACTCAGACGTGAACTCGGAGATTACAGCTTTATGTTGCTGTAGTCGATAACCAGCGCCGGTTTTATTTTTCCTGCCCTTCCTCGACGTTATCCGATCATATTTAGTAGTATAAGTATAATCTACTGTTATATTAGATAAAAATTGATTTAGTGCCAAAGATGCCCAAAAAAGGATGTTGACATTCAGCGGCGTTTGTTATTCTGAATATGCAGAATCCGGGCCGATTATCATTACGTGCGTATCAAACCATTCCAAATGCCTGTGCAAATCCACGATTGCGGCAAAGTCAAGGCTCCGTATTCTAGCTGATTTAACGGGCCTTCTGCGGGGAGGAAAGCATGCAAAAAAAAGTCGACACCTATACCACCTGGCTTGGCGACGAATTGCGGATGGCTTTAAAACCATTAGAATCTTTTATCTCAATTATGGAGCAATTCAACAGCCAGAATATTGATCCGGCTCTGGTAAAAAAAATCAGCACGGTTTTACAGTCTCTGTATGGCCAAGCGGAAAACCAGTTTGAAGAAATTCTGTCCTTCACGGAAAAAAAGGTGGGCCACATTCGACTGGTGGCGGCACGCCCGAGTTTTCCCGAATACAAAGGTGGAGAGTTGCTGAATGCGGAGTTGATTGCTGAGTATGAAGACGGGAGCACAGAGCCGGAAGAACTCCCGCAAATTATTGACTTCAAAGATCAGGACACCTTACCTCTGGGAAGAATAACTGACACCTTTGGCTTAATTGGGGGATGTATATCCCCCGAGTTCGTAGACCAGTCGCAAATCTGTTCCGGGATATTTTTCTTCGGCATTG
>Ga0126332_10000543_pt1 | contig 13412 bp, 12 predicted proteins | sample InaspJWI42metaG_FD_94482 | JGI IMG/M metagenome (GOLD analysis project Ga0126332, IMG submission 94482) | Marine gutless worms symbiont microbial communities from Oahu, Hawaii - Inanidrilus sp. 2 OAHU.JWI-42 metaG | ecosystem: Host-associated > Annelida > Digestive system > Unclassified...
CATTTTCCGCTTGCAATAACTTTTATTATCTCACAAAAAATACCTCAACTATTTGAATTATTATGATTTATTGACGGTTCTAATACCTAATTGCAATTTAAGGAGATCAAGTTTCCTGAAACTATAAATAGGGAGTAACCATATGCTGGAAACCACTATTGCAGGCAGCCTGCCCAAGCCGGAATGGCTGGCTGAACCGGAAAAACTCTGGGCGCCCTGGCGCCTGTCGGGAGAAAAACTCAAGCAGGCCAAGGAACATGCCGCAGCCGAGTGGTTGAATCACCAACAGTCGGCAGGTATAGATATTGTGACCAACGGTGAGCAGTTTCGCATTCATTTCGTGCATGGCTTCCTGGAGCACATCAGCGGTATCGACTGGGACAAGAAAACCGCTATGGGAATCCGCGACAACCGTTATACCGTGCAGGTTCCCACGGTAACCGGGCCGGTTTCCCGGCCGCAATCCGTTCATCTGGATGAAGTCCGCTTCACCAGGGCCCAGACCGACCACAAATTGAAGTTCACTTTGCCTGGCCCCATGACCATATGCGACACGATTGCAGATGTTCACTACGCCAGCCGGCCCGAGATGGCCATGGCGATTGCAGAGATTCTAAACGATGAGGCCCGCGAACTGGCTTACGCCGGCGTGGATGTGATTCAATTCGACGAGCCGGCCTTTAACGTGTTTATGGATGACGTCAAAGAATGGGGCATCACTGCGTTGCATCGTGCCATCGATGGATTGACGTGCACCACTGCGGTGCACATATGCTACGGCTACGGCATCGATGAAAATCTGCGCTGGAAAGAAAGCTTGGGAAGCGAGTGGCGACAGTACGAAGAAATTTTTCCAGCCTTAAATGCCAGCCGCATCGATCAGGTGTCACTGGAATGCGCCGATTCCCGTGTACCGCTATCACTCATGGGCCTGTTAAAGGACAAGGGTCTGATGGTGGGTGCGGTGGCTGTTACGCCGGAAAAGGTGGAAACACCAAAGGAAGTAGCATCCACTATTCGATCGGCCTTGCAGTACGTGGACGCTGAAAGGCTTTTTCCCTGCACCAACTGCGGGATGGCCCCGATCCCTTATGATACTGCACTCGGCAAGCTTAAAAGCCTTGCTGCCGGCGCGGTGCTGGTGCGCAACAAACTTTAATTATTGTTTTGCCATCCGGTAGCCGGTCCGTTGACACTGAAAAAAACACTCCATGTGGGGCGGATGCACTTCCATTCACACAGATCTCCAATTGATCGCAATATTAAGATTCTGAGCAGGATTAATTTGCTAGTTTCCACCCGGAAATAGCCCTTTTTCTCCCGCCGTTGGCGGGATTCTCCGCAGGCTTACTTCCTCGACGTTATTTTCTCCGATATTCGTCCCATGTTGTTTCGCTATATCCACAGCAGTAGTATTAACCTACCATTAAACTCTAATTCGTTTATCGTTGAAAATTTAGAAATCGTGGTCAACTTATAATTCAAATACAAGGTACACAACGCACAATACACAAGTAAAAACAACAGGAGGTGCATCATGGTAGATAGAACTGAAGATTATTTTGAAACCGATAATGAAAGGGATGAAGGTCACGTAGACACGCGCTGGAAGAACTTTGAGTGCGAAAATCCGGATCCCCACCTGGGTTGCGATCTGGGCATCGATGTTCAGGGTTGAATGCCGAAGAAGTAATATTGCAAATTAGGTAACATCTCTTTTGTGCCAATATAAAAAGGGCAGAGCCTCGAAAGACTCTGCCCTTTTTAATATATAAAATGCCTTTTCTACCTTCCTTCAACCTACCGCTTCGAACACGTTCAAATGCGATCATTACTCCCGAATGAGCTTAAGGGCACTTAACCTGATGTGTCCCCAAAAAATCCGGACCTTACATCCCCCTTGGTGCGATATTTTTATTTATGCGAAACAAGTTCTCCGGGTCCCACTTCGTTTTAACCTCGAGCAACCGCTCTAAGTTGGCCCCATAGGCCGCCTGAATGCGATTGTCGTCTTCCGTCATAAAGTTAACATAGGTACCGCCCGTCGAGAAGCTGCGCATATCCTGCCAAGCCGCGCGCGCCCAGTCGATGTTGGCCTGGTCGTCCTCGGCCTTCTCCCATGAAGAGGTGATGTGACAACATCCATCGAACGGTTTAAAATCTCGATTTGTAACTATATGCTGACAAACTTGTCGAACATCTGATACAGGTTATTTATGGCACGCCCATAGTGAATAGAATATGAAGGCTCGCTATATCATGTTTAATCCAGGGGCAACGAAGGGTAGATTATCGTTATTGCGGCAATCTATTGTATGAGCGGCAAGGCCATCTGCAGGTCGACTTGACATTTGATACCGGCACCATCAAGTTTAAAATATGAAGAAGTTAAATAAGAACCTTGATACCGGAGAAAAACTGAAAATCTTCGGACCGGCCATTATCATCACTTGTATTGGATTTTTGGTCGCCTATCAGTTTGTTGCTCCGGCGCCTCCCCGAAAAATCACCATGGGTAGCGGTTTTGAGTCTATTGGGCAGTTTCCGGCACCCAAGTATCTTGATTTTAAATTGAGCGAAGAAGCCAATCGGTTTTATGAATCCGGCCAACCTTTTTTCCAGCGCTACCTTCCATTTTGGGTGGCCAATTTCATCGACCGTATGAAAATCATGCTGTTACCGTTAATTGCGCTTTTATTTCCATTTTTTAAACTCATGCCGCCCATCTACCGCTGGAGAATGCGCTCGAGAATCTATCGCTGGTATCCCAAGCTGGGAGCTATAGATGCCGAAATCTTTGAAGAAAAAATTACTGAAAATCTCGATAAATACCTAACCGACCTGGATGACCTGGAAAAGGAAGTATCCAACATTTCCGTACCGCTGGCATTTTCAGAAGAACTTTACGACCTTCGGCTTCACATCGACTTGTTGCGAAAAAAACTTCAAAAAGTAAAAGATGCCGGTAAATCGGGCGTTAATTAAAGAACCCTGTCCTAAAGGACCAGGATTTTGGAATTAGAATATTTGACCGTGGCGCCCAGATGATGTATCGAGCATAAGGGTCTTTAATATAAATTTTTGGGCAGCCTGAAATTTTTGATACTTCTTTTTCCAAGGAGGGGCTGATGACGATTGATAACCGACTTGGCTTAAAGCTTATATTAGTAATACAACTGATCATCGTGCTTGGGCTTAATACAGGAGAGAGCCGGGCGGCGACTAAAAAAGGTAAAGGGAGCAAAAAGCAACCCGCCTATGTCATGACCGAAGCAGAACTGCAGGCACAGGTGATGGCGTTCGCCGATCGTTATGTTTCGGTAATTTCAGCAGCGAGTTTGGAGTATGATGCCCAGTCCTCGTCGCCGGAAAACCGTGGGATAATTCGAAGCCAAATTGTGTATTCTATTGCGAATGCTTTTATCATTGCCGCCGAGCCTGACCCGGATGCCGCCCTTTTGGATTTGGTGGTAATGGTCACCCTGGGTCGGGTGATTTTTGAAGAACACTGGAAAAAAAATTCGGTAGCGAGGTCAACCCCATAATTGCGGGATTAAAAACAGCCGAAACTGATATCTGGCAAGTCGCAGCCAGGGTGCTCACAAAGCAACAACAAAAAGAACTGATGACCATGATCTGGGATTGGCGCCTAAACCACCCGGAGGTGATCACTTTCAGCTATATCCGTTTTGGTGACTTTGCGGCTGCCCGGAGGAAGCAGGATCCGTCAAAGCCGAAAAAATCCAAAGGATTATTTGGATCCGTCGAGAATGCCACTCAACAGGTGGAGGAAATGCGCTTGTTGGCGGAACGGGGGATGTATCTGGGTACTCGAATGCCCTTGACGATCGGCGCATTTGTGGATGTTTGGCTGTCACAGTTCGCCGCCAACCCTGATGTTGGCAAAACCCTGAATGATCTCCATCAGGTTTCCGAAGTATCCGAGCGCCTGGCAATCGTAGCTGAAAAATTGCCGGCCCATATTGCCGCGGAACGCCAGGCAACCGTCAAACAGGTCATCAAAGAGGTGGATACGTTGGCCCAGGCCACGTTGAATCGCGTTATGATACAAATAACTATCGAACGGGAAACGACAATCGATCAGCTTGTGGATCGGATAACCGAAGAGCGAGAAAACGCAATCAACCATCTCGTCGATCGGATGGCGAACCAGCGAAAACAAACGATTGAGGAGTTTCTGGCCGAGGAGAAGCGTATGCGCAGCCTGCTGACAGATCTAAAACAGACACTGGCTGCCGGAAACAACGTGCTGACATCGACAAACACCCTGGTGGAACGTCTCAATCTCGGTCAGAATGATTCGGGCAGTACAACCCCAACCGAGCCTTTTAATATCAAAGATTACCAGGCTACCCTGGCGGAAGCGAGCAGTGTCATCGTACAGCTTGATGGTCTGGTTAATACCGTCGATCAATTGATGCTCTCTCCCAGGTGGGAAAAAGCGCTGCCGGGAATAATCCGGGCGCTGGAAAAGGCCGAGGAAAAAGGAGAAAAGTGGGTCCAGCAGGCATTTTTACTGGGCATCATTCTGATTTTGATTTTACTGATCGGATCTGTGTTGGCCATGATTGCGTATCGTTACATGATCCATCGGTTTTTCGAAACAGACCAAAAATAAAACGTAGCCTGAAAAGATCCCAATTAATATCATACCAAACCTTAATGCTTCTATTTATAATTACGATGCCGTATTAACAGTAATATTTTTCACCACAAAGGCACGAAGGACACAAAGTTACGATTTCTTTTTGCCATCCCGCCTGGCGGGACGATGGGCAAAAACAGTCTATCCATTGGATGTAAATACCACAGATTTGTAGGGGGCAACAATCATTAGCCAATAAAGATGCAGATATAGCCGGCCGGATTTACTGCTCCACCTGATTTGGCAGTATTGGCCAGAAAACCTAATTTATCATTTCCAGATCGCGTGCGGCGGTGGGCTTAACCCTAAGAACAAACTCGGGTCGTATGAGCTCAGATTTTCGAGTGACCCTCTCGGCGTTTAGTCCTATCTATTTCCCACAACATTTTTTATATTTTAAACCACTGCCGCACGGACAGGGATGGTTTCGCCCCACCTTGGCTTTTGTTACGGGACGGCTGGTTTTTGACCATCGCTCAAGTTGCCTGCGGCGTATTTCTTCGGCAGTATCCTGCAATTTATCGCGGATATGCCTGCGGATGCGGGTTTGACGAGCAGAGAAAACGGTTTTGCGGAAATTACCGGCTTATTCACGGTCTTGCCCCGGCACCGGTGTGGCGCCCTTGGCGCCCATGCGAAAAGCCTTATCTCTTCCCCCGAATCGGTTTACCAATGCGGCCTGATCGGCTTTGGCTTGCGTGTCCACTGCCTCCGGATCGAGATATTGGCGAAGTTCTTTTTCCATATCTTTTAAAATCGGCGCATAGCGGGCAGCGGCGGCCAGATCGATGGTTTCTTCGGGATCGTTTTCAAGGTCGAACAACTCGGGCGGCAACCCAACGTAGTAATGATATTTGAAACAACCTTTGCGAAGCATATAAGCGCCGGAGACCGAGCCGACTGCATGGTATTCGCTCAGCACCGATCGCTCGAGTTCCTCAGGCGCATCGGCCCATTCAAAAAGGGAGCGGCCGGGCAGCCGGCGCTCCTCGTCCTGCAAAGGTATGCCGAGTCCCTGCAAAATGGTCGGATAGAAGTCAATCAGACTGACCGGCGTCCGGCAGACCTTCCCGGCAGTTACCTGTGGACCGGCCAGGATCATCGGAATTTTTGTGCTCTCTTCATATAGATTGGACTTACCCCACAACCCCCGGGCACCGAGATTGTCGCCATGGTCACTGGTATAAATGACACGTGTGGTCTCAGCCAGCCCACAATCTTCCAATGCATCAAGAATCATACCGATTTGCGAATCCATGAAACTGCACAAGCCAAAGTAAGCCCGCCTTGCCAGTTGTCTTTCATTCTCGTCGGCGAAAAGTCCTTCCTGGGACATAAAGCGCTCCTGGGCCAGAATCCAGGGATGGTGCAGATATCCGTGGCGCGGATGGAGTTTACGGGGTGGTAAGCAATTCGGGGGGTAGCGATCCATATACTTTGTGGGAACGACCAACGGAAAATGCGGGGCGGCAAATCCCACGAAGAGCATCCAGGGTCGATCCTGATTTTTCTCTTTTTCACGTTGCATCAACCACACGCAGGCCTTATCGGCGCATTGCCGATCAAAGAGATTGTAGTTGGACACCCCGGCACCGATTTTGTGAAACATCCGGGGTGCAGGCCCTTCCGGTAAGGGGTCGCGGATCGACCCCCAGACTTGTCCAATGCCATCATGTAGATGCATGGTGTTAATCTGGTGATCGAAACCCAGTGGATCTGCCCGGCGCCGATAATGCAGCTTGCCGACAGCGTCGACGCGGATGCCGGTTTCCTGCAGGCGGTGCCCCCAGCCGCGCACTTTGCCGTCATAGCCCATGGCATTATCCCAGTAGCGAATATCGTGAACGTAGCGACCGGTAGCAAAGCTGGCCCGCGCCGGGACACAAATAGGGCTCGGCGTGTACGCATTGGTAAAGCGTGTGCCGCGCTCAGCCAGGCGATCCAACGCCGGGGTTTTAACCACGCCATGACCGGAAGCGCCCATATAGCGCGGGTCATGTTCATCAGACATAATCAACAACAGATTCTTGGCCTTCATCACTACCTTCCTCAGATGGGCTGTCAGGGATAAGTCATTCTTTCGGACATAGCCGTTGAATCATTGCAATGATTTGAAATTATAAAATTTTCACGCCAAGACGCAAAGCCGCAAAGAAAGATCATGAAAACTTAGCAAGCTTTGCGACTTTGCGTGAGGTAAATTTTGGTTAACCATGATATGCACAAATACTATTAAATCACCCTAGATGTTCCGCCATGATGCCTAGAGTAAAAATCCATTGACCGTATATGGCCAGATAAAATCAGTACAAAGCTTCGTCCAAATCAAGGGTCAGAAACTCCTGGCCGAATATAAGCTCACCTTTGAAAATCGCCCCCATATCCGCCACCGCTTTTTCTCTGGAGCCGGGTCGGGAAAGATTCGGTCCCTGATGGGTGATAACCAGGCGCTTGACCCCTGCTGCGGCCGCCATCTCAACGGCATCCAGGGTGCCGCAGAATCCGGAAAGCAGTGTGGATGACATGTTTTCTTGATGGTCCCATACATTAACCACAAGGGTGGTGGCATCCCGGGCCAGCTCTTCCACATCACTGTGGCGTCCTGTATCACCTGTGATCACGAGGGAATTCCCTTCCCAATCAATGCGGTAAGTCAGGCAATCCATCATCGGCTGCAGATGGATGGCCCGGCCGGCCGTTACCCGACAGTTTTTTGTCGTAATCTGGCTGCCTGTCGAGATCTCTTTTATGTCATAGCTGGGTTTCGGTCTCGGCACCTGCCCGCCGCGGGCAGCATAAACCTCCTGACTGGCCGGATGCTCCACTCTAGCGCGCCAATCATCCACGAAGGCTCCTTCCGGTCCGATAAGCCGTTGCGTAATCAGTTCCGTCGGCGCTGGCCCGTATATCTTCAGCCGTGGTACTTTTCCCCGCTCATGATCCCAGCGGCACAGCAAAAAACAGGGATAATCCGCGTTGTGATCGTAGTGGTGATGTGTGAAGAACAAATGGCTGATGTCGATCGGTGCGATCCCCAACCGCTGCATCTTATAAGTGGCTGCCGGACCGCAGTCGAACATCAGATGTTCACTATTGATCTTAAGAACCAGGCAACTGCCGAAACGCTCTGGGGTCGGGGTGGGTGTTCCGCAGCCGATAATAAATAATTTGACCTTCAAATGTGATTTGGGGGACGACATGGCACCTCTTCTATTTAATATATCTAGGCGCTTAATAACTTTAGATCGACAATTTGTTGTCGAACCCAGACAGAATGTTGTTTTTGCATTGAAAGATGATGTTACGAGTTACGGGTTGCGGGTTGCGCGTTAAAAAAAGGAAACCATCCTATTGAAGACCCGTACCTCGTAATCCCGCTATAAGCGGGACAACAGTCCCGTTACAATCCAGCATGCTATTCACTGCTCTGAAAGAGCCACATTTTTCGAACGTTATGTTAAAAAATGCTTAGACTTTCATCAAGACATGTTCCCTACATCTCTTGGCTGAGGGATCCCCGGGCCTTCTTGCCGGAGCGCCTGACTACCCGCCAGATGAACACAACGGTTAAAATAATAAAGATTAAAGCGATCGGACGCTGAAACATGATGAAAATATTGTTTCTGGACATGATCAGGGTTTGCTGCAGGGACATTTCAAACATGGGACCCAGGACAAAGCCGATAATAAAGGTGACAAAAGAAAATTCTAGTTTCTTCATGAAGTAACCCAGAACGGCGAAACCGATCATCACCCCCACGGCAAAAAGACTGTTGTCGGCGATGTAGGCGCCGGTTAAACAGATAAAGATTATCACCGGATAGATAATACTGCTGGGTATGGACAAAATCCGCACAAAAATCCGCAGACCGATAGCGCCGATAAAAAGATTCAAAACATTGCCGACCAGCATGCCGCCGTAGATTCCATATACCAGCCGACCGTGTTCTTCGAACATCAAGGGTCCCGGCGTCACCCCGTGGATAATGAAAGCACCGATAAGCATGGCCGAGGCGACGTTGCCCGGAATACCCAGCGTGAAAAGCGGGATCAGATTCGAGCCGATCACGGCATTGTTGGCAGCTTCAGCCGCAGCGATGCCCTCGATGTTGCCTTTGCCAAAGCTGTCCGGATCTTTGCTGGCTCTTTTGGCGGCGCCGTATCCAAGGAAAGATGCGATGACCGCACCGAGTCCGGGCAGAGCACCCATGGCTGTTCCAATCAGGCTGGAACGCATAAGGGTTCGCCAGACGTTGCGAAGCTCCTGCCAAGAAACCCGGCGATTTTCTTTTTTCTGGGCTTTATCCAGCTCGAAAATCTTCGCCTGCGCACCGACTCTTGCCTCCAGCTGCACCAGAACCTCTGACAGGGCCAGGGTACCGATGCCCAGGGCCATCAATGATATGCCGCTTTCAAGTTCCCACAGGCCGAAGGTCAGTCTGGGCGTGGCGGTATTGGGGTCCATACCGATCGAAGCGAAAAAAATACCCAGACCCGCTCCGATCAGGCCCTTGACCAGTTGTTTGGCTTCCAGGCCGGCGATGATGGTAAGGGCAAAGATGATGACTGCTAAAATCTCCGGGGGCCCCATTTTCAATGCCACCACGGCGATCGGCGCGGCGACCAGAATCAGTACGAAATCCGAGAAGGTATCGCCGAAAACCGAGGCATACAGGGCCATCTTAAGCGCCTTTTCCCCTTTGCCCTGCTTGGCCAGGGGATGTCCATCATAGCAGGTGGCGGCCGCTTCGGGTGTGCCCGGTGTATTGAGCAATATGGCGGCGATGGAACCGCCGTAGGTGCCGCCCTTGTTGATGCCGATCAGAAATGCGACGGCGGCCAGCGGCGGCATGTAATATGTCATCGGAACCGCCAGGGCGATCGCCATGGGACCGTTCAGTCCGGGGACGGCCCCGACGAACACACCCATGGCAATGCCCAGAAAAATGAACAAAATGTTCGTCAGGGTGAAGGTGTCCAGAAATCCAGCCAGAATGACATCCATCATTTCATCCTCCCTTTACGGCAGCGGTATTCTCAGTCCATACCAGAGCGCCGCGTAGACCAGGAAGGGCACCGGTACCGAAACCAGGATGATGATCAGCGGTTTTCTCTGACCTGTTATAAACATGAACACAGCCAGGATAAGAATACCGCCGGGGATAAAGTGCAGGAATTTAATCGCCGCCAGCCCGGCGAATAACAGGGCGGTAAAACCGGCAATGTGCAGCCATTGTTCCGGTTTCAGAGGAGATGGCGTATCTTTTCCGTTTTTTCTTCCGCGCAGGCCTTGGACGAGCAGAATACCGGCCATAACGGTTACCACGGCCATGGCCGCCGTGGGAACTGTGGCCGGGGGCACGCCGTACTCTTCTCCAGGGTAGGTCTGGGCTGGAATGATGACAAAAATCATCACCAGCCCGGTCACCAGAAGAAAAAGCGCGGTGACGATGTCCGCTTTTTTCATGACCCACTCCTTCAGGCGGGATTGTGAATGCCACCCGATCATCGTTTAAGCTTGGTTGCTATTTCAAAAACTCGGCCATGTCTTTGAAGTTCTGAGCCATGGCCTTGATTTTAGATGACAACGCTTCAGGTCCAAAGAAAATAGCCGGGAAGTGAAGTCTGTTTTGCATGAGGTCCTGATATTCTGGACTTTGGACTGCCTGACTGAAAGCTTGGCCCAATTTTTGGGTTACGTCATCGGGTATGTCTTTCGGTCCGGCGACGATATTGTAGTTTTCCAGGACGACATCGTAGCCCAGCTCTTTTAATGTATGAATGTCCGGGGTGCCGATCAGGCGCTCCTGTCCATGTCCTGCCAGAACGATCATCTTGCCGGCTTTGACATATTGATAGTGGATACCGCCACTGAAACCAAAATCCACATGATTGCCAAGTACCTGGGTCATGATGGCGGCACCGCCTTTGGTGGGCACCATATTGAATTGGACGCCTTCTTTTTTGGCAATATATCTGAGGACCTGTTTGTCATAAGGCGTCATCACTGCGACATTCAGGGATCCCTGCTTTTTAGCATAGGCGACAAGTCCTTTCCAGTCGTTCCAGCCTTTGTCCGGAAGCGAGACGAAGGCTTCCTGAAATTTGCCAACAGCGCTGATGTAAGTGAAGTCGTCTTCAGTATACTTGACTTTGGTCATATAAGGCCAGGCCGCATAGGTCAGCGCCACGGTAAAACACAATGTATACCCATCCGGCTTGGACCGCAGTGTTTCCTTGGCGGCAATGGCTCCCCCGCCTCCGGGCTTGTTGACTACTACCACCGGCTGGCCGAGGATGTTTCCGGCTTTTTTAGAAAGCAGTCGGGCCATGGTGTCTACGCTTCCGCCGGCTCTGAAACCGACCAGTATTTTGACCGGTCTATCCGGGTATTCAGCCCAGGATGGAAGTGACGACGCCAAGAGCAATACCATGAATATGGTCATTACGTACGCAATTTTTTTACTTTTTTTCATGCCGACCTCCTTTTGTTATTTGCCTTCAGATTTATCTTCGGACGTGGTTATTCCAGCCAACCGATAGGCACCGTGCGGGTGCGACGTGTCCCCGCCTATGCCGCGGCGGACAATCTCGCAAAAATAGATCTCGTCCCACTCGACATTTGCCAGGTTGACTTCGGTTCCGAAATGTTGCACCAGCCAGGCGCATACCCGATGTTTGTAATCCCGGGTCACATCCGGCAGGACAACCACCGGCAGCTCGAACATCAGCTTTTCTTTGGCTACCCGCTGCGTCAGCGCCTCGATAACATCCTGGCGGATCTCGCCGTGGAACAGCTCGTGAGCTTCCAATAGCACCAAAGCGGCGCCGGCTTCCAGGCAGTTTTCCACGTCGGCAATCAGTTCGTCTCCGGACAAACTGCCTTCCTTGCGGCCGACCTCCCCCATGACCGTCAGATCGAAATCCTCAACTGCTCTGCGGATAGTTCGTTTCTTATCGACGGGACTTAAGGTCAGAAGGTTATCGGAAACCTCGATGGCTCCAAATCCAATCTTTTTAGCCTCTTCCAGAAACTGGTCGTAGTTGCCCTGAGCGATGGCCAGCTCCGTAAACAGGCCGCCGGGAAAGCAGGGGATATGGTGGTCGGCATAAGCTGCAATCTTTTTACTAACCAGCTCCGCCGGCATCACCCGGGGAATGCCGGCCGCTATTTTGGCCTCGTCCACATATAGACCATGGGCGGCCAGGCAATCCTTCTGCAATCCCAAAGGCAGCCCCCAGTCGATCATCATTGTCAGCCCCAGCGAGCGGGGTTTTTCCTGGCGCGGGGGAATGGGGATCTGGGAAAAAGCATATGCGGCATTCAGTGATTCTGACATGGCGAACTCCTTTTAGGGACTCATGTTTCTGCGGCTTACCCGTTCACGGCGGCCGATACCATTGCCTGGACATTTTCCAGTTTCGCGTTTTCAGGGATATCGCAGCCGGAGTGTAAAATGAATCCTCGCGGTCCGAGCTTATTGACTAATGTTAGGCTGTATTCATATACCTCTTCAGGGGTGCTGTTAAAGAGCATAACGGCGGGAACATCACCCATAATACAGGAGTGATTACCTAAAATTTCTTTTGCCCGAATGATATCCGTGTAACCATCAAAGGCAAAAATCATCTTGCCGGCGGGAAGCTTTTTGAACCTCTCCAGCTCACGATCCCAGTTTCCGTCGAAATGAAGAAGGGGGATGAGTTTATGGTCGATAACCTCATGGATTAGATGGGTCAAATACGGCCACACAAAGCGGCGCCAAATTTCCGGTGACAACAATTCCGGGGCGGTTCGCCAACCGCCCACCCAAACGGCGGGATAGCCTTCTTCCTTCGATTTGCGGTAGACATTGGTTCTATCGTGCCGGATAATTTCATTCATTACCGCTTCGAGTTTATCCGGGATTTCCAATAGGTCTAAATAAAAATTAGCCATACCTCGCCCACCGCAAAGGTATTCAAAAGGGGGGGCAACCGTACCGACTTTTAAGACCGGCACGCCGATTTTCTCCCATTCAGCCCGGACGTCCACTGCGGGCTGGTTCCACGGCAAATACTCATGTGGAACGTCATTGAATACTCTCTCTTGCAGAAAAGTCTTATAAAACTTTGGCCAGCCTTTTTCCAAAATGGAATCATAATCGTTGGTGGTGAGTAGCTCTTTTTCAGTGACCTGGTAAGGTACGTTTTCTGGAAGATCCACCCCGGGAACCGCTACTTTAGACAACCAGCCCAAAGAAAGGTTGTAAGGTGAAAACCGACCGTAGTTTATAGCATCTGCTTCAGCCTTTTCGGCTACCAGATGCCATGCCTGGATCATCACTTCAATGGATCTTTCAAGGTTGAGTAAAAATTCAGATTGCGGCGTATTTGTTACCCGAGCTGCAAAGGAAGCGTATTCGAGAACTACCGGCACGCGGTCGGGTGCTTCCTCCAATGAAACCGCTTTTAATATACGATTCAAACGATTATCCAATATGGACCGGTGATTCATGGTATCCTTTTAGCCACCTTTAAAGCTTTATGATAATTATCTCGATTGCAGATCCATGGGCTGATAGCCCATATCCATTGATATCTGGTGCGCAGTGCGCATCAGGTGGCTGCCATCGGACAATTTTCTATATTCAGGACACCTTACCTCTGGGAAGAATAACTGACACCTTTGGCTTAATTGGGGGATGTATATCCCCCGAGTTCGTAGACCAGTCGCAAATCTGTTCCGGGATATTTTTCTTCGGCA
>Ga0126332_10000544_pt1 | contig 13366 bp, 9 predicted proteins | sample InaspJWI42metaG_FD_94482 | JGI IMG/M metagenome (GOLD analysis project Ga0126332, IMG submission 94482) | Marine gutless worms symbiont microbial communities from Oahu, Hawaii - Inanidrilus sp. 2 OAHU.JWI-42 metaG | ecosystem: Host-associated > Annelida > Digestive system > Unclassified | place...
ATCGTCCAACCGGACATCTGCAGGGCCGGTGGATTTCTTGAGTGCAAGAAGATAGCCGCCATGGCAAGCGCCTACAATATCCCCTACGCGCCCCACACGGGAGGTGAATCCGCCGTGGGCATCGCCGCCTCTATCCAACTGTCGGCTGCCATCCCCAATTTTCTTGCCTATGAGTACATGCGGAGCGACTGGTCGGAGACCCATCCGAATCCCTTGAGAAACAGCTTAACCTTGGAGCCTGTGGAAAAGTTCGACGATGGGTACATAGAAGTTCCGGATAAACCGGGGCTTGGCATAGAGCTGAACGAAGATATCGTGTCGAAATATTTGGTGTATATTTAATCAAACATAGAAATCCTGGTCCTCCGGGCCAGGCCAGAGGCAACTGGATATGCCGTAGACAAATGTCTTGGGGTGATGGAATACTGGAATGTTGGAATAGTGGATTCATAAGGATGAGATCTTTTTTAGATCAATTTTCTAAATTAGAGGTTAAAATCAAGATAATTTCCGATTCTATACCCAATATTCCATTATTCCACCATTCCATCATTCCATTGGACGTATAAAGGCAAACTCCACCCCTCAGGAGTGGACCACAGCTGAGCCCTGTGGACCCGGATCTTTATAAGACCAGTTTGCCCTTTTGTACCAGGAGATGCTTGCCTGCCATAACGGTCGGCTTTAACATCAACCCATCAAGGTGAATACTGCTTCGGACCACCCCGCCTAAGGATTCATTGTCTCCGATTGCAAAGTGAACGGTTCCGGCAAGCTTTTTGTCTTCTGCCAGATTTCCGATCAGGCGTGCATTGGGGTTCGTCCCGATGGCAAATTCGGCTATGTTACGCGCAGTAGCATCTTTTTCGAATATGTTCTCTATGAATCGAACATTTTCAATTCCGCCGGTGACCGAGACGGCTTCGCCGTTCTTAACCTCGAGCTTCAAGGGCTGGCTCAGCTTTCCGATGCCGTCCATGGAATAATCAAACACCAATGTTCCGTTCATGGTTCCTTCTACCGGGCAGGTCGGTGCTTCGCCGGGCGGCAGAGTGGCAAACCCGTAGTCTTCATGGAAAAAACCGTCGAGAGCAAAGGCCTTGCGCCCGGCAACACTGAATGTGACATCCGTCCCCTGATCCGATTTTACCGTGATTTCATCCGCACCGGCTAGGGCGTCAACGTAGGCTTGCGTGGTTGCCCTTAATTTTTGAAAGTCGACGGTCATTCCGCCTTTGATCATCATATCTTCCGTGACGCCCCGCAGTATAATCACTCTGGCACCGGCGGCAAAGGCCTCGAGCCTGGCGCGCGTATGGGTGATGGCATGGGTCGTCGGTGCAAAGACGATGTCGGCGGCTTTCATTGCGGCTGCAATTGTTGCCGGTGGTTCACTGCCATGTTCGCCGGTCAGCGGTAAAATGGCGATGACTGTTTCGGCGCCCAGACCCCGGCATGTCAGGGCAAAGGCTTTGCCCACCGTCAGTTTTTCAGCATCCGTAACCACAAGCACCGTATCTTCCTTTTTAACCTGTATTACTTCTCTAGCCAGTTTTTCCGCAGATGTGATCAATTCGAGATCATGCATGTAAGATTTCCTCCTGAAGTTATTTTTTGAAACGATATTCGTTTTGACTATCTAAACCCAACCCGGATAAATTGAAAATTGAAGATTGGAGATTGAAGATTTATGGTATCGCTTCGCTCTGTCTTTTTGAACATCGAATAATGATGTCGCTCCGCTCCGCGATTTAACTTCAATTGTTCTCAAAATCCGATATCAAACCTTGAATGACTAATTCTATTTCTCTTTCATTTCAGCCCTTCGACTCCGCTCAGGACCGTGAGCCGGTCTAATGGCCGTTATGAACTCGTAGCGGAAAACTAAATTTATTCTTTTGCGCCCTTTAAATTTTCATTCTTTATGATTCTCGCCAAATTCTCGAACAGCTATTCTTTCATGTCAGTGGTCCGTTTCTTACCTTTTCCCATTCATCCACGCCATGGCGTGGTTGGACGTTCGATGTTCGACCTGCCCGCAATGCCTTGAAACCGTAGTGAGGCAAATCTAATCATTTGATTTATATATCCACTTTCACACCAAGCCAACGCACTATGCATGGCAGGCGGGTGTTCATTTTTTTTTAAGCGAACTTTCCACGTCCCCCGCCGTAACTATTAGTTAGCGCTTATTGAGCGAAGCCCCAAACTTGCATCAAGTCGAAACGAACACAATAAAAAAATGAGAGTCGCATGAAGCCAATCGTTAAATTCTGTTAACAAAATGTTAAGAGAATATGAACATAAAAACTGTTATTGACAAGAAATGGTCAGTACAATAGGTTAGATTGGTCTGACCGGTCTTTTCAATTTTCAAAATTTTTTCATAAATTTAAACCCTCTTGTTGTACCATTATGTTGTCAATTTCCAGCGCATTAAATGTATCGATCGAATGATTTAAAGCGTAAGGAGCCTAAAACAGCAAACGGTTTAAGTTTGGATTATGGGTCCCGGTTATGCATGGCTGCCATATGCTTTCCGGAATAAAATATTAATTTTTCAGCCATAAAGGAGGACGTTCATGAAAGGAAAAGAATATTTTAACGGCATGACCCGGCGTGACTTCATTAAAGCCACCGGTGTGGTCGGAGGTGCAGCTATGCTGGGAATTAATCCCCTCGACGCCTTAATCGCCGAGGCAACCATAGAACCGATGAGCAGTGAAACTCTGGCAGAACAGGAAAAGCTATATGCGGCCGCCAAGAAAGAAGGCAAGGTTACCCTGTATCAATCTTCCTCCACTCAGGCCGGTAGTGCTCTGATAAAAGCTTTTAACAAAAAATATCCCGGCGTCAAAGCCAGTGTGTATCGCGGCGGGAGTGTGAAATGTCATACCAAACTGGATACCGAATGGCGTGCAGGTAAAAACATCTGTGACGTATTCCATACCTCACTTTACGGTGCCTTCTTGACCATGAGGGGCCAAGGTCGCTTTATGAGGTACAATTCACCCGAAGCCAAAAATTACCGTGAGGACTGGACGGATCCGGAATATATCACCCCTGTTCGTTTTACAACCATGGCTATCGCATGGAATTACGACATTGTATCCGACTCGGAAGCGCCCAAGTCATATGCCGACGGTGCGAAACTGGCCACGCAGGAAAAATGGTTCGGCAAGATCGCCATCGGGGATCCCAACGGAAGCGCCAACGCCATGACCTGGGTATATTCGCTGCCCATCCAATATGGGGAGGTTGCCTGGGATTGGTTCCGCGCATGGGGTGAAGCGGATGCCGGTACTTTTACCAGCCATGGTGGGATGGATAAAGAGATGATGGCCGGTAAATACCCGCTGTCCATGGAGCAGCTCGACTATCGTATCAATAAGAACATCGAGAAAGGGACGCCGGTAAAAGCGGTTTGGCCCAAAGGCGGCGTTCCGGTCGGACCGGGGCCTGTGGCAATTATCAAAGAAGCCCCCAACCCCAATGCGGCTAAACTGTTTTACAATTACTTCCTTTCTTCCGAAGGCTGCCAGGCGTTTCAAAAGGGCGGATTCAGCAATACCGGCCGCAAAACCGGTATAGTCAATTGGAAACATATGCCCGGGTATGACGATCTGAACATCATCAAGATTGATTACGCCCAGATGGACAAGGATCGAACGGAGCTGCTGCATAAGTTTGAAAAAGTATTTGGTGCAGCCAAGAAGAAAGCAAGAGCCAAGTAATAACGGATGTTTATGTTTGATGTGGCCGGGCAGATGTTGGATATGCCCGGCCATTTTTTAATAATATCATTTCCTACAGTTCGATAACAGTAATGGTTAGCAGGAAGGTAAACGTTCATGAATCGGATAATGCCATATCTCAGACTTCTGATGCGCAGGGACTCAATTCTCGTAGTAGTGATTGCCGCCATGATCGGTGTAACGGTGATTTACCCCCTTTCGATCATGGTGATCGGAACCTTTAAATCGGCGCCCCCGGGTGAGCCTTCCCCGCTTTCTTTTGATAACTACACAAAGATGTTTTCAAGTGACTGGTTCTGGGTGGAGCTGGGTCACACGGTCTGGATTTCATTCGGAGGGACCATACTGGGCGTATTTCTGGGGGTCAGCTTGGCCTGGATTGTTACCCGCACCGATACGCCCCTGGTGAGCAGACTGGAGATTCCTTTAATCGTACCGTTTTTTCTTTCCCCTTTTATCGGCGCCCTGGCCTGGACCGGCCTGGCTTCAGCGGACTATGGTTTGATTAACGGCTGGATCGATTCACTTTTTGGTGTGCGACCATTCGAAGTCTTCGGGCCCTAGGGGATCATCTGGGTCATGGGACTGTACTACTCACCCTATGCCTTCCTGATCGTTTCGGGCACGCTGCGTAATATGGATCCTACCCTGGAAGAGGCTGCTTTAAGCTCCGGTGCCAGCAAGCCCCAGACCATGCTTCGTATAACACTGCCCTTGATGGCCCTTGGTATTCTGGCTTCGGCCATCCTGATATTTGTTGCGGCGGCCGAGCAATTCGGCATCCCCAGCGTACTGGGTATCAACCAGCGCTGGTTTGTGCTGACCACGCGTATTTTTTATCTGTTGCAGGAATATCCCCAGGACTATTCCATGGGTGCCACGGTGGCCATGGTGATGCTCTTTTTTACCGGCGGCATGGTATACATGCGTAACCGGATCATGAGACGCCGGGAGTTTGTCACCGTCGGCGGAAAAAGTTTCCGGCCCCACGTCATTCCGCTTGGTAAATGGCGCTATTTTACACTGAGTTATTTACTGGGGTATATTGTGATCGTTGTGATACTGCCTTTCGGCACCTTCATTGCCATTTCTTTTTTCAAATTCTGGAGTATCCACCCCAAGCTCAAATATCTGACCCTTGAAAACTGGGAGTATATCCTTTTTGAATACCCGTCGACCTGGATTGCTATAAAAAATTCACTTTTTCTTTCGATTGTGGGGGCTGCCGTTGCCGTGTTGATCAGTGCGATTATCGCCTGGGTGGTGGTGCGGACCAAAGCCTTTGGAAAAGATACGCTGGATACACTTGCCACCCTGCCGGTAGCGGTTCCTGGTCTGATCTTAGGCGTGGCCTACATGTGGGCATGGATCCGTTCGCCGATTCCCATTTACGGGACCATCTGGATCCTCATGATTGCCTACGTGTCGCGCTTTATTCCCTACAGCCTGCGGTCTATAGAAAGCACCTTGCGCCAGATCGATAAAACCCTTGAAGAATCGGCCAACATATCGGGAGCTTCCTGGATACAGACTTTCTGGTCTGTCTCCCTGCCATTGCTGAAGCCCGGTTTGGTAGCCGGTTTTATCCTCTTGTTTGTGACTTTTGTGCGGGAATTAAGCTGTTCGATTCTGTTGTACTCCAGTGGTAGCGAGGTGTTGAGTGTGACCATGTTCGACTTGTGGCACGATGGGATGTTCCCCAACCTTGCCGCAATCGGGACCCTGCAGCTGTTTATTACAGCGGCCTGCTTGTTTCTGTTTTCAAAACTTTTCAAGATTCGGATTACCGAAGTCGTTCGTTAAGCAAAAAATATGGAGGGGCTGATCAAATGCCGGATGTCAGAATAGAAAAACTAATTAAACGATTTGGAGACGTCGAAGCTATTGCCGGAGTCGATATTCATATTCCGGAGGGGAAAATTGTTACGCTGCTGGGGCCGTCAGGCTGTGGCAAGACCACGACTCTGCGCTGTCTGGCCGGTTTTGAAAATGCGAACGAAGGCAAAATATGGATCGGGGAGCAGTTGATTTTCGATTCCAGACAAAACATAAACCTTTCCCCCCAGAAGAGGGATATGGGAATGGTGTTTCAGTCTTATGCCGTCTGGCCGCATATGTCTGTGTTTGAAAATATCGCTTTCCCGCTTCGAATCCGCAAAGTATCACGCGGTGAGATTAAAGAGAAAGTGATGCGAGCCATGAACATGGTGGGGATTGAGGAACTCAAAGACCGCCTGCCCAGCGAGATCAGCGGGGGGCAACAGCAGCGCGTGGCTTTCGCCAGGGCCATCGTATATGAACCTGCTGTGTTATTGCTGGATGAACCGCTCAGCAATCTTGATGCCAAGTTAAGGGAGCAGATGCGTTTTGAAATTCTGGAATTGCAGCGCAAAATTGGCATCACCACGGTTTATGTGACCCACGACCAGGAAGAAGCCATGGTGCTTTCCGATGAAGTCCTGGTCATGGACTTTGGTAAGGTGATCCAGCGCGGCGATCCCGAAGCGATATATTTTGACCCCAGCAATGAATTCGTTGCTGATTTCATTGGTAAGATCAACTTTTTATCTGGAACCATTTCGCAGCTAGAAGAAAGCGCGTCCGTTGTTGGAATTGAAGAAGAGGGCTTTCAGTCAGAAATTCATTCGACCCGCACCAATTATTCCGAGGGACAAAAAGTACTGGCTTCCATTAGGCCCGAAAATATCCAGATCCATACCAGCAAGCCGGACCAGGAAACCAATACGTGGCCGGCGAAATTGATGCGCAAAAACTTTCTGGGTGGGTTGTTCGATATGGTGGTTGGAGTGGAGAGCAAGGAGCTACGAGCCCGGACACCTTTTAAAGTGGAAGCCAAGAGCGGGTCAGAAGTTTTTATTCATGTCCCGCCAAAGGACGTATTGCTGATTGGAATTAATTGATCGACGGTTTTTTTGGGGATTTTTGAAAGAGGGGACGACCGGAATTTTTATTCGTTTGGCCATCTGCTGAAAATGACCACCTCCTTGATCAAGATACCAACCGATTAGGTTATTATCTACCCGCCATTTTGATCAAACATAAAAATCCTGGTTCTGTGCCAGGTTGCAGACAGACGGCTCTGCCTTGAAAAATCCAGGAATTGGTGGAGTGTTGGAGTAATGGAGTAATGGTCTAAGGCTCTTGGGCGCCAAGGCAACAAAATCCCGCTCATATCGGGTTTGATTCCCAGCCAGATGTTTGTCATGTGTTCGGATTTCCAACACTCCAACACTCCAGTTGAAGGTTGAAATCAGCTTGGTCACAGAGCGCCCCGTTCCAGGGGTTGAACCAAAGACGGGTCCTCTCGGCCCGGGTCTTTACTTACCTGAATCTTGCATGATAGTAAACGAAAAGTTGAGATTATCCTTAATGACAAAAGGAGTTAAATAATGTCTGCCAGAAATGCGCACCTGCGAAAACTGCTTTCCGGTAAAGACATTCTGATGGCGCCGGGAGCTCATGATGCCCTGACTGCCCGTATAGCCGAGATGTGCGGCTTTGAAGCTGTTTATATGACCGGTGCCGGGACGGTCAATACCCAACTGGGGATGCCGGACCACAGTATCATTACGCTGACTGAAATGGTGCAAAGTGCCGCCCGCCTGGCCAAAGCGACAAATTTGCCGATTGTCTCAGATGCAGACACCGGATATGGCGGCGTACTCAACGTGGTGAGAACCGTTAAAGAATTTGAAGCCGCCGGAATTTCGGGGATTCATCTGGAAGATCAGGTGATGCCCAAACGCTGCGGCCATTTGCAGGGCAAAGAAATCATTGCGCCGGAGGAGATGACGGCAAAAATTCAAGCTGCCTGCCACGCCAGAACGGATCCTGATTTTTTGATTATTGCGCGGGTCGATGCCCGGGCGCCATTGGGATTTGATGAAGCGGTCAAGAGGGGGAAAGCATACCTCAGGGCGGGAGCGGACATGATTTTTCCGGAAGCCCTTGAGTCTGAAGCGGAGTTTCGGTCTTACGCAAGGGAATTAGCGGCGCCTTTGTTGGCCAACATGACCGAATTCGGCAAGACGCCATTCATCAGCGCCGAACAGTTTCGTGATATGGGCTATCGAATGGTCATATTCCCTGCATCGGCCATGCGGGTGGCGATCAAGGCTATTTATGAACTGTTCAGCGAAATTCGCAATACGGGCACCCAAAAGCAAATGGTCGATCGAATGTTCACGCGCAAACAGCTATATGAACTGCTGGACTACAACGGCATGCTGGAACTGGAAGCCAAATTTGCTGGGAAAGTACCGGAAAAGTAACCATAAGCTTGTTCAGGGACAAATAACTTATGAGTTCATTATTATTTAGACATATGTTCACCGCAGAGGCGCAAAGTACGCAGAGAACAAGTGTTTTATGTTTGTCGCTGAGAGGGCGACAAACATAATACGCCAATCCACATTCGGTGGATGTAGAGCAATTTTTCCTGTGTAAAAGTTTGAAACTAATTTGTTTTGCCCGTAGGGCAGCTTGTTTTTTCCTTTCGCCCCTCTCAGGCGAAAGGAAAATAAATAATATACCTTTGCGCTCTTTGCGTCTCAGCGGTGAAATAAAGCTTTTTGATCTTGATAAACTTGTCTAAATATTTATTGCCGCATTAGTAAAAGGAGAAACGATGCTGGTTGATCTTCCCTATGGGGCATCGTCGCTTAAGGTCGATGTGCCGGAAAATGCCCGGGTGGTTATACCGGAGGAGATGCCCGGCATACCGGATGAACGGGCAGAAATCCGCAGAGCATTGGATAACCCCATCGGTACCGCTTCTTTGTCACAGCTGGCCAGGGGCAAATCGGATGCCGTGATTGTCATCAATGATATTACTCGCCCAGTTCCCAGTGAGCTGATGCTCGAAGAAATGCTGCAGGATCTTTCGCAGGCCGGAATAAAGGAAGACAACGTCACGGTTGTGATTGCCACCGGTAACCACCGTCCCAACGACGATGAAGAAATCCGGGAGATGATCGGACGGGATCTGTCGTCCCACCTGCGGGTGGTGAACCATGACTGTGATAACAAAAGCTTGCTGACGGATCTGGGACAAACGGATACAGGCCTTCCGGTGTGGATCAGCACGCTGGTCGCATCGGCTTCATTTAAAATCGTGACCGGGCTGATTATGCCTCACCACGCTGCCGGCTACAGCGGCGGCCGCAAAAGTATCATTCCAGGAGTGGCCGGACTGGAGACTTTAAACCGGCATCACTCGCTTCCCATACGACCCTATCACCCGGCTTTTGGGTGGATGAAGGGCAACCTTTTTCATGAGGAGGCTGTCAAAGTTGCTCGCTCAGTGGGCGTCGATTTTATTCTCAATGTGGTGAAGAACGCATGCGGACAGGTGGTGGCAGCAGTGGCCGGCGAGCTTGAGGCCGCTCACGAATACGGGGTTTCTTTGTGCGAAAAAAGCTGGCAACTGAGCCTGCCCAATTCCTATGATATCGTGATCGTCAGCCCCGGGGGGTTTCCGAGGGATATCGATTTGCATCAGTCGCAAAAGGCCATGTCTGCTGCGGAAATGGTGATCGAAAAAGACGGAGTGATTGTGTTGGTTGCCGAATGTCGGGACGGCATCGGTAAATATGCGGACTGGTTGAAGCAGGCCGCATCGCCCCGGGAGGTCATCGAACGGTTTGAATGTGAGGGGTTTACAAGGGATCACTCATCCAAAGCCTTTATGTGCGCCAGAGCACTGGAACATTATAGCGTCTATTTCTATTGCAGCGGTATCGATGCCGAAGAGCTGCAGCAGATGTTTTTCCGGGCGGCTCGATCGCCACAGGAGGCTATCGATAAGGCTGTAAAGGAAAAGGGAACAGACGCGCGTGTGCTTGTCTTGCCCCAGGCAGTCAGTTGTATCCCTTGCGTACTCGAACCTGAATCCGATAATCGCTAAAAGGGTTATGTTATTGATTTAGAAAGGATCCCTGAAATGAATACCTATCAAATTGTGGTGTTGTCCGGCGACGGTATCGGGCCCGAGATTGTAGACGGTGCTCTGCAGGTGCTCGAAACGTTACAGACACAGGTGGGCCGCTTCCACCTGAACTATCAGTTTTACGAGGCCGGTGCAGCCTGCTATCAAAAAATCGGCGAACCGATTTCGGCCCAGGCGTTAAAAGCGATTGAAACCGCAGATGCCACTTTCAAGGGGCCGACAGGACTTCCCGAAGTGCGAAAACCCGATGGAACCGAAGCCGGCCCGCTGGGCGGCGTTTTGCGAAGCGGTTTCGACCTGTATGCCAATCTGCGGCCTATCCGGCTTTTTCCCAACACGGCGGCTCCCCTCAAGAAAAAGGTCGCGGACAGTATCGATTATTATTTCCTGAGGGAAAATACGGAAGGGCTGTATCTGTCCAGGGGTGTGGGCATTGTCACCAGCGAGGCGGTGGCCGACACATTGATGGTCACCCGCAAAGGGTGTGAACGGATTTCCCGTTATGCTTTTAAACTGGCCCGGGAAAAAAAGAGAGGCGCCCCGCAAGATGGCAAACGGCGGGTCACCCTGATCGACAAAAGCAATGTATTGAGAAGTTTTGCTTTCTTCAGGGAGATCTTTTTGAATGTTGCCCGGGAGACGCCTGAGATAGACGCCGAATGTTTGTATGCCGATGCGGCTTCCGCGGCCCTGGTGACCCGTCCGGAGCATTTCCAGGTGGTGGTGACGGAGAATATGTTCGGGGATATCCTCAGCGATCTGGGCGGAGCTACCGTGGGGGGGCTGGGGATGTGCCCTTCGGCCAATATCGGTGACCGGCTGGCCTATTTTGAGCCGATCCACGGCACGGCACCGGATATTGCCGGCAAAGGGATCGCCAACCCGGTCTCCCAGATTCGGGCCGCCGCAATGATGCTCGATTATCTCGGTGAAACGGAAGCTGCACAAATGCTGGAAACAGCGGTCTGGCAGGCTTTTGAAAACAAACGTATCGAATTGACGGCTGCCGGCAGTATTGACGGAAAAATGAAAACCGCGATCAAGGCCATTCAGGACGAATTGAAGCAGGTTTGAACCACCGGATGTATCGTTTGCCGGTACAACCCCACTAAGATGGAAGATAAAACCAAAACCGAAGCTCAAAAGCGTGCTGATCCGGCATTGCTTATTATGGTAATCGTGATGGTTTTATCTTTCATCCTGATGCTGTCACCGACACCGGCCGGTCTTTCACGCGCGGGACAGAAGGTGCTTGGTATTGCAATTATCGCGATTGGACTCTGGGGCACCGAAATGCTTCCCATCGGCGTAACGGGGATACTGGTAGTCTTAGCGTTAATGGTTTCAGGAGGAGTGCCAAGCTATCAGGAAGCATTAATCGGTTTTGCCAAACCGGTTCCCTATTTTCTAATTGCTGTTTTAACCATCGGTTTGGCGGTTCAAAAGAGCGGCCTTGCTGAACGGATCGCACGGTTTTTCCTGCGGCATTCCCGTGCACGCCCGTTTGCACTTTTTACACACCTGCTTGCGGCCTTGCCTTTGTTAACCCTATTACTCCCTTCTGCAACTACCCGTTCAGGAATTCTGGTCCATGTTTATGAACAGGTGCTGATACTCAGTAAAGTGCCCAAAAAAACACCTTTGTCCAAAGCCATCATGATGGCTTTAAACTCGGTCAACCGTCTGGCATCAACTGCAATTCTTACGGGAGGCATTACGCCGGTGGTGGCAGCGGCACTTGTAGGCGGCGTGCCCTGGAGTCGCTGGCTGGTGCTGATGCTCGTACCTTATCTGGCACTGCTTGTCTTGGGGGCGGCGCTTATTTATGGCATATATCATCGAGGCTTCAAGGAGAAAATGGAAGCGGTTCCGGTGGTGAATCCGAAGCCATTTTCAAAAATGGAAACCCGTACGATAGTGATAACCTTAGGGGCCTCGGTGCTTTGGCTTACGGATGCAATTCACCACCTGGACCCGTCACTACCGGCGTTGCTGGCCTGGGCATGCCTGTTGACACCTAAAATTGGCGTGTTGACATGGAAGGAATTTGAGCGCAATATTAGCTGGGCCAATTTTTTTGTCATTGCATCATCAATGTCTCTGGCCAATGCTTTAATCAAAAGTGGTGCCGGTCTATGGCTCGCGAATACGATTGTGTACAAAGTTCCGGCATTGTCTCAATATCCGCTGCTGGTTGTCATTGTACTACTGCTCGCCGCTGCCCCAATGCGCCTATTAATTCCGAATATCACAGGATTTCTAGCCATTACGATTCCCATAGCGATGTCCATTGGAACGTCAATCGGTCTTAACCCACTCGTCTGCGGACTTCTCGTAATGATCGCCGGGGACGCCGTTTTGTACTATCCTGCCCAAAGTGCATCTTCGCTGGTGGTTTATGAACGCGGGCATTTAACGGCAGCTGAAATTTTTCGATTTGGCCTATTGATGACATTTGTCGCTTTCATTGTCGTTGTGGTAGTGGCCATACCATACTGGTCGATCGTCGGGGAACCACTTGTACAACTCGGTGCAAAGTAAATTTATACGGATCTATAGCTGAATAGAAGGCTAATCCACCGGGTGGTAATCATTGTAGATTAAATTCGGAGTGCTGGAGTAATGGAGTGCTGGAGTAATGGTTGATAAGCGATATGTTTCTTTACAGCACTCCAATACTCCAACACTCCAGTAGAAGGTTGAAATCAGCTCGGTCACAGAGCGCCCCCTTCCAGGGGTTGAACCAAAGCCGGGTCCTCTGGGCCCGGATCTTTACTCTAGCTCACTATTGCTTCACCATCGATCCACCGTGTAAAGCGGGGCCATCTCCTTGAGCAATTCTTCGTAGCGATGGGGGTTGTAAATGCCGCAGGCACAGGGTTTGGCCAGCTCGATACTCATCTGCCAGGCATCAACCCGGCCGGTCTTGACCTGGCGTATGGCTTTGCGAATCAGGGCGGGCGAGACCATGCCGTGCCCGCACATGGTGGTGTACTGGCGGATATCCGGTGGCGGCAGCAGGTCGGTTCGTCCGTGAACACCAAGCGACAGGTTGAGCGTGTGTGGATCCAGACCCAATTCATCGCAGATATCGCGCACCCGATCGATAAGTCCGCTCACCACAATCGAAATGCCCTTATCGGCCTTTTTAATTGCGCGCAGCGTATTGACCAGGCTCTCTCTGCGGTTGAACACGCAAAACGCACGCGAATTGTCCCGAACACTGTCAATCATTTCTTTCTGGGTGACACCGCTGTATTTATTCTTGTGAAGGGTCTTTACCAGCAAGTTGGAGGGATGCTCCAGAAAAACCAGCTCCAGAAGGTGCTGGATTTTCGGGGCAACCCCTTCGGTGTTCCAACCCCGCGCCGGATAAATAAACATACAATAATCCCGCTCAAGGGAATCGACGGTGCCTTCTCTGTGTAAACTGTGTGTCATATTAAGACCTATTTATTGAAATCACATCATGTTTGCACATGATTTATGCCATAGCCAGATTGAATATTTTAAGAATTCTACCCGTAGAGAGTCTCCCTTCGAGGGCCTCAGGATCTAAGGACAGGGTCGAACGATCGATTTAGATAGAAAAGACAGAGCGAGCAGACTCCGCCATAGTAGCCTATGGCTACGACGGCCGGGA
>Ga0126332_10000545_pt1 | contig 13362 bp, 13 predicted proteins | sample InaspJWI42metaG_FD_94482 | JGI IMG/M metagenome (GOLD analysis project Ga0126332, IMG submission 94482) | Marine gutless worms symbiont microbial communities from Oahu, Hawaii - Inanidrilus sp. 2 OAHU.JWI-42 metaG | ecosystem: Host-associated > Annelida > Digestive system > Unclassified...
AATCAACTGCCATTTAAGCGTTTACGTCAATGTCGAAGAAAAAAATTAAGAAATCTTGCGTTTCACTGGCTGCAGCGCTAATAACTAGGATTGGATTTGGGCAACAGACCGTTAAATATTAAACCCCTCAACACATAGGAGGAAAATAAAATGACCGATCGATTCAAACAACACGGAGCGTTCAGCTGGAACGAATTAATGACCAACGACCCGCAGTCCGCCACAGACTTTTACACCAAACTCCTGGGCTGGACCGCTGAAGACGTCCAGATGGAAGATATGAGCTACACGGTGATTACAGCCGGTGACGAACAGGTCGGGGGTATTATGAAAATACCACCGGAAGCAGAAGGGACACCACCGCACTGGGGTGCATACATCACCGTTGACAATGTCGACGAAACAGCCGGTAAAGCCGAAGGACTGGGCGCAAAGATAATTATACCACCCAGAGACATTCCGAATGTCGGCCGTTTTGCCGTTATCTAGGATCCCCAGGGGGCTTTTATTTCCTTGATAACATATGCCGAAAGTTAAACACTGTGATCATGGTGGGATTGGCTCCGCGACCAGTCTTCGCCAAAGGCTTCCGACTTCACTCTTTGAGCTACGACGGAACAAGTCGATGCGGCAGGCCCTCTCGACTTGGCTCGAGACAAGCCTGCGGAGCCAAAAACAGCCATCGCTTCGCGAATGTATCACAACTGCTGCCTGAAAGGCATGAGAGTTCTGCCTGGGCAAGCCTGCCAGGCAAAAAAATATTATTGTCTGTGTATGTCCCACGCCCGCCATGCGAGCAAGGCGAGGTGGGCGGGTGTATGTGTCTGCCTGCCCCGTTGGTAGGAACTATCGTACTGGGGTGGCTAACCTATGGACCATAACCGGATTTATTCATCAATTTTGTTTCCGAGCTGGCGGATGGACTATATTTTGTTTCCTCTCCGCCCGCCTGACCTTACTCGCATGGCGTACGCAAGGGCAGGCGGAAACAAAATAATCCTTTACAATCTCCCCGGCTTTTTTATAAGGAATCTGTAAGATTTCTTAAAGACTTCTAACGCCAAATGTGCTACCACGCTGCAAGCCAAGGGGTATCAATCGGAATATCTATAATCGCCTCAAGGTGCGGGGAATTAAAGTCTTGTCCGCCTCCGGCGGATTAATCATTTGGCACGGCTTGCGTTCATACCCGATGCGCTATGCACACCTTTCGCAATCTTTAATCATATCTTCAGCAGGGAGTAGACCATGAAACACCAGTATGATGTCGTAATTATCGGTGCCGGTCTGGCCGGTTTACGGGCCGCCATCGAGCTGGGAGAAGACACGAAAGTGGCCGTCATCAGTAAAGTTTTCGCAACGCGCTCCCATTCCGGTGCGGCCCAGGGTGGCATCGGCGCGGCCCTGGGCAATGAAGAAGAGGACAACTGGGAGTGGCATATGTTCGATACGGTCAAGGGCAGCGATTACCTGGGGGACCAGGATGCCATCGAAATTATGGCCAAAGACGCCCCACGGACCATATATGAACTCGAACATATCGGCGTACCCTTCAACCGCACCCCGGAAGGCAAAATTGCCCAGCGTGCTTTTGGCGGTCATACCAGCAATTTCGGTCAGGCTGCGGTCAAACGCGCCTGTTATGCCGCAGACCGCACCGGCCGGGTGATCCTGGATACCCTCTGGGAAAAAAGCCTGCAAAGAGGGATCGAATTCTACGATGAATTTCAGATTTTCTCACTGATCGTTCAGGACGGGCAGTGCTGCGGGGTTGTGGCCTACGAGCTGGCCACCGGTGAAATCCACATTCTTCAAAGCAAAGCGGTTCTGCTTGCCACCGGCGGTGCCGGAAAAATATTCAAGACCACATCCAATGCGCTGGCTTCTACCGGAGACGGTGCGGCCATCGCCTATCGCGCCGGTGCGCCCCTGGAAGATATGGAATTTGTCCAGTTTCATCCCACCGGCATTTATAAACTGGGCATCTTGATCAGCGAGGCGGCACGTGGGGAAGGCGGGATTTTGCGCAATAACGAAGGTGAACGTTTCATGGAACGCTACGCCCCGGTGATCAAGGATCTGGCGCCCCGCGACATGGTTTCGCGCTGTATTCTCGAAGAAGTCAGAGCCGGCAAGGGCATTGACGGCAAGGATTACGTGAATCTGGACCTGACCCATCTGGGCCAGGAGATCAACGATACAAAGCTGGCCGAAATTACCGGATTTGCCAGAACCTATGCCGGGGTCGAGCCAAACAAAGAGCCGATCCCGGTACAACCCACCTGTCACTACATGATGGGAGGCATTGCTGCCGACGCCGACAGCCGGGTGATCCTCGACAGTGACGGCACACCTTTTACGGGTCTCTATGCGGCCGGCGAATGCGCCTGTGTTTCGGTTCACGGCGCCAATCGGCTTGGATGCAATTCGCTGCTCGACACACTGGTCTTCGGCCGGCGGTCCGGAAAAGAGATGCGCAAGTTTATCCATTCCATCGGAATGCCGGCCGTGGCCGACGACCTGGAAGATAACGAAGTTCGCAAGCTGAACAAAATGCTGGACCGGCCCGGCGATGAAAAACTCGGCCCCGTTCTGGCTGAAATGCAGGCAGTGATGATGGACAAGGTTTCGGTCTTTCGCGACAAAAAGGGGCTGTCCGAGGCGCTGGAAGCAGTGCGGTTGCTGATGGAACGATACGGCCGCATTGCCATTCAAGATAAAGGCAGCTGTTTTAACCGTGAACTTCTGGATGTCATCGAACTGGGCGGTATGCTGGACCTGGCCGAGGTCATCACTTTGGGTGCTTTACATCGCGAGGAGAGCCGCGGCGCGCACTACCGGGAGGATTTTCCAAAACGGGATGATGAAACGTTTCTGGCACACACCATGGTCCGTTTCGATGAAGAGACAGGCCCGCAGCTCTTTACACGGCCGGTGACCATCACCCGATTTGAACCCAAAGAGAGGAAATATTAAAATGAAATGCAACTTCACAGTTTTTCGATTTGATCCCGCGGATGATGACACACCCCGTTATCAGGAATACACTGTCGATGCCGAGCCGACGGATAAAATTCTTGACTGCCTGAACAAGATAAGATGGGAACAGGACCCGACCCTGGCCTACCGGGCATCCTGCTCTCACGGAATCTGCGGCTCGGATGCCGTGACGATAAACGGACATGTCGGTCTGGCCTGCCAGAAACTGGTGCGAGACTATAAAACGGCCAATAACTTCGTTATTGAACCGCTGCCGCTGTTCGAGGTTATAAAAGACCTGGTGGTCGACATGGACCCGTTTTTTGATAAACACCGCTATGTCCGGCCTTACCTGATCAGCGATGACGATCCGCCGGAAAAAGAACGCCTTCAAAGTGCAGAGGATCAAGATATCATCGAGCCGGCCCTGCGCTGCATCCTCTGCGCCGCCTGCACATCGACCTGCCCCATCTCGCGGGCCAATCCGGATTACGTGGGCCCGGCGGCACTGCTGCGGGCTTTCAGATACGTTTACGATTCCCGGGATACGGCCACCGGCAGCCGGCTGGCCCAGCTGAACAGCGAAGACGGTGCCTGGGGCTGTAAAACGATGTGGTGGTGCACGGACGTATGCCCCAAAGGCATCCCGGTCACCAGATGCATAGGACAGATCAAGCGGGCCATAAGACAGGAGAAGAAAAACGCTTAAAAATAGAAATGCCTTGCGAAAATAGGTTGGCCGGTTGGCCGGTTTAGCCCGTTTAGCCGGTTAATATGGATGGAATCCTTTTAATAATTTTAGGCATTTTAGTGCATTTTAGGCACTTTAGGCATTCTCCAATAGATTTTCCAATACTTAGTAATACCCGATCTTTCAGGCGATTCCAACCACTCACATCTTCCCAGCCCCCACTGGACATCCCTCAAAATATGATAACCTTATACCCAGCATCCACCACAAAAAGGAGAGGTATATGTACACACTGAAAGCACTGGCTAAAGAGGCGATTCCGGGGGCACTGAAAAAAGCCGAGCACTATCGTCTATTAAAAGAGCCGTACGAGGCTGAGAGCATCTGTCGCGACATCCTCGAAATCGACCCGGATAACCAGCAGGCACTGATAATTTTGCTGCTTTCCTTGACGGATTCATTTAGACAGCAACTCAACCCGGCGTTCAACCAGGCCCAGGAAGTACTTGAACGCCTGGGTGATCAATATTGCAAGGCTTATTTTGGAGGCATTGTCTGTGAGCGGCGAGCCAAAGTGCACCTTGAGCGCGGGGGGCCCGGATCCGGCCGCATGGTCTACGCGTGGCTCCGCAAGGCCATGGACAACTATGAAACGGCATTGAATTCATGTTCACCGGGCAACCAGGACGCCGTCCTGCGCTGGAACACCTGTGCCCGCATTTTGATGCAGCACCCGGATGTGGTGCCGACACCGGAGGAGGCCGGCGAGCAGATGCTGGAATAACAACAAAGTGTTGCAGCCGCATGGTTAATGCTTAGTTTATTTTTCGTGCCGTTTTGATTCCGGCAAAACCTCAAACATTTAAGCGGAGCTTTTTTCCAATGACATTACATAAAAAAGAATACGTTTCCCTGCCGCTGATGACCATCAGCGATGCAGCTAAGTATATGGGCGTCGGCCGTAAAATTATTTATCAACTCATTGAATTCGGTGAATTACGTGCCGTAAAAAACAAACGTGCGGTCCTTATCGAAAAAGCCAGCATGGATGCATTCAGGGCCAGCGGCAAGCTGACCTGACCCTGGTCCGGGGCGGTGACTCGGAAATTGTTAGCTTGAACCACATCAAAAAACAAAAGAAATCACCAACCGAGTAAGCTAACGTCTCGGAAATCCTACAAATTGATGAAAACATAGCGTATTAAAAGGTCTAAGTTTTGCCTTGATATTGGAATAATGGAATGATGGAATAGTGGGTGTTTCAAAGGATATTATCTATTTTTAATTTTATCGGTCCGCCGTTGGCGAACCATCATCCCAACGCTCCAGCATCCCAAAACCCATTTTTCCAATCTTCCATTATTCCAACATTCCAACATTCCAATTGGGGCGAAGCCCCAAACTTGTTTCCGAGAGTTTTTTTATCATGAAACCAGAATCGATTAAACAGGCGGTAGCCATCGGCAAAAAGATGGGGCACACCCTTGTGGCCACTGCAGACGCCGAGGGCCTTCCGCATGTTGCGGCTGCAGCGTCGATAAATCATGTACTTGAGAATCGGGTGGACGTGGCAGCCTGGTTCTGCCCGGGAACACTGGCTAATCTGCAGCACAACCGCCGGATCTCACTTGTCGTCTGGGATGCGGATACGGATACCGGCTACCAGATGCTGGGTCGGGTGGAGAATATCGGTGAGGAGGCAATGATGAACGGTTATATGCCCGGAACGGAGGAAGCCGCACCCTTACCTCAGATTGAAAGAGTGCTGCAGGTGAAGGTGGAAAAAGTGATTGTATTCAGCCACGCACCCCACAGTGATGTGGAAGAATAGCAGGGTAAATGCCTAACCCGGACAAGCCGGAATTGAAGATTGAATATTTGTGGAGGTCGCTTCGCTCAGTCATTTTTATAATCGTTTTTTATAATTGATCCGCCCGGAGGGCAAGAAATAACTTTTAAGGATGTCAATCGCCACGATGATAGGCAGACAAGCCCGCCATAAAGCGAGGCGAACTAGATTGCCTAAAATTCATCCGCCCTGGGTGGATTGAGGATGATATCCAGTTCTTGTTCCTTTTGTCACGATGAATTTAGTCATTAAACTATCACTCCAGCATACCGGTATATCAACAGCCCAAGTGATGCCAAGCCTCTAAGTTTAGAATCTTTGCGTCTTGGCGTCTTTGCGTGAGGTTTTTTTGTTTCACCGGTATAAGGCGGGTTCCAGTCAGTTTCAGAAATGAGCAAATATGTCTGGTAACGACAAAAAGGTAGCACTGGTTACGGGAGCGAATAAAGGCATCGGGTTTGAAATCAGCCGCCAACTGGCGGGAAAAGACATAACGGTGGTCATGGGATCGCGCAGCGAGACCAAAGGGCGCCCAGCCTGTGACCGTTTGACAGAACAAGGGCAGGATATGCACTTTCAGTTGCTCGACGTCACCGACCCAGGGAGCATCACCGCGGCCTCAAATGACATCCGGGATAAATTCGGGCGGCTGGATATCTTGGTCAACAATGCCGGGATCATGATCGACGAGAATGAGAAAACGGTCATGGGCCTGGGTTCGGACACGCTTCATGCAACCTTGGCAACCAATGCATTCGGGCCGTTTTTTCTGTGTCAGGCCTGTATCCCGCTGATGCAAAAAAACAGTTATGGTCGGATTGTGAACATGGCCAGCACCCTGGGTTCGCTGACTGATATCACCGACCCTGAATCACCTTATGCCGGGGTGAAGGTGCCGGCGTATCGGCTGTCGAAAGCGTTGTTAAACGCTGTCACGGCCCTGTTTGCCGCTTCAACCCGCGGTGCCAACATCCTGGTCAACTCGGTCTGTCCCGGTTGGGTCAAAACGGATATGGGCGGTGAGCAGGCACCGCTGACCGCCGAGCAGGGTACCGATACACCCGTGTGGCTGGCCACCCTGCCGGATGACGGCCCCACCGGGGGATTTTTCCGCGAGCGCCAACGTATTCAATGGTAATTTCTTGCTTAATCAGTGTCTGAATAAAATGTCCGGTTTTTAGTAGCTTGTGTTGAGTCCGGTTTTTAACGTTGGGTTTCTCCGCCTCCGGCGGATCAACCCAACCTACGAAATTGTATCTCTCTGCAGATGAAAGCCTCCTGCTCGTAAATAATTCAGGGATATAAATGCTCCGGGTTGACAAGCAATCGGGGGGTACATACTCTCATTTACCGTATCCCGGTGCAAAGGTGGCGTCTTGTACTTTCTACAAACTGCTGCGTTTGCGCAAAGCTTCCCTCTTAACGGGAACGGATCCTTATTAATTATTATCAACGTGGCTTCAGCCTGGTCTGCGCCACGAAAGCATACTATTCTCGGAGGAAACGGAAATGTCCGATAAAGATAAAGCAAAACAGTTTTTTCAGGAAGGAATGTCTGAATTTGTAAGCCATAACTATGGCAAGAGTATTGAATTACTATCGCACACCATCGAGCTCGACCCGAATCACAAGCTTGCCCGTCTGAGCCGGGGTGCAGCCAATCTAAAGCTGGACAATGTCGAGGATGCCGGGGTGGATTTTAACCGGGTCATCGATCTCGATCCCGAATACGCCCGAGCGTACCACCTCAGGGGTCTGGCCCATGAAAAGTCCGGTGATACCGATGCGGCACTCGATGATTTTAACCGGGCCATCGATCTCGATCCCGAGTACGGGGCGGCCTATTACAGTCGCGCCAACCTGCATTCGAAAATAGGCGACCAGGACTTGGCAGCCGATGATATCGAAATGGCCACCCACCTGACCGAGGTCAATATCGAAACCTTCGCAAATCAAAACAACATCTGGCGCTCGCATCACTTGAAAGTGGAGGATATGGGTGCTGCCGATCCAATGGACAGATAACTTGGGTGCAAAGCCGGGAGGTCGGTGGCGGTCGACTCAGACGAAATGTAGCGCATCGTGAATGGTCACAAAGTGGCTATCGGCACCGGCTTTGTTTTCTGGACGGGACTCTGTCTTCTTGTATTTTAGTAGTTGACAGGATGGACAGGATAGTTTGAATATTTTTATTGTTTCCGCTCAAATCCTGATTATCCTGACCAGTTTAATAAGTAATATGGAATCCATTCCACTAAATTATTAATGACCGATATCCTTCTGGTGCAGCCGCCGATCAGGGACTTTTACCTCACCGCCAAACGGACCATTCCGTACGGGCTGGCCGGTATAGCCGCCGTTCTCGTCCGGGAAGGTTTTTCGGTCGAAATCATCGATGCGCTGGCTACTTCGCGTTCGCACCACATCGAGCTTCCCCGTGAAATGCACTATCTGCGTGAATTTTACACCCATCCCGATCAATCTCCGTTTGCCCTGTTTCATCACTTCAAGCATTTCGGTTACAGCTTCGAACACATCGGCCGGACAGCCCGTCACTCCAGCGCGCAGCTGGTCGGCATCTCTTCACTGTTTACCCCCTACTGGGGCGAGGCGCTGAAAACTGCCGATGTTATCCGGGCCAATCTGCCGAATTGTAAAATCGTTATGGGCGGTCATCATCCCACGGTGCTGCCGGAAGCGGTAATGAAATCCACGGCGGTGGATTATATCCTACGCGGTGACGGAGAAGTCTCCATGCCCCTGCTGGCGAAGGCCCTTAAAAAAGGAAAGACAATTGAAAATATACCGGGAATCGTGCGACGTACATCGGAAGGTGAAATCGCAGCCGACAAACCGGCACGGATGACAAAGCCCGACATTTACCCGCTGCCGGCAGTCGAACTCATCAACCGGCGATACTATCGACGGCGAAAAAAGGGCGGTGCGGTCGTTGTTGCCAGCCGCGGTTGTCCGCTGAAATGCTCCTATTGCTGCATGCGCAGCTCTGCGGATCAGCCATACATCCGGCGCAGGGTTGCGTCGGTATTCGCCGAAGTCGAGCGGGCGGTTGACCAATACGATACCGGTTTTATCGATTTCGAAGATGAAAACCTGTCCCTGGATCGCCAATGGTTTCTAGACCTGCTTAGCGCCATCCAGGCCCGTTTCGGCAAAAATGGCCTGGAATTGCGGGCTATGAACGGCCTGTTTCCGCCGGCACTGGATGAGGAGATCATCTGCGCCATGGCCGGGAGCGGATTCAAAACGCTTAACCTTTCCCTGGGTTCGACGTCGGTCGATCAGCTCAGGAGATTTCAAAGGCCGGATGTTGGCCGGGCTTTTGACGCTGCGCTGGAGCTAGCCCCGAAATACGGACTGCAAGCGGTGGGCTATATCATCGTCGGCGGTCCGAATCAGCAGGCCGAAGATTCCGTCAGGGACCTGTTGTATCTTGCCGCAAGAAGAGTTCTGGCCGGGGTCTCCGTATATTATCCATCGCCGGGAAGTCCTGATTATGAGCGCTGCCGCAGCCTGGGTGTTCTCCCGAAAAGCTATGCATTGATGCGGAGTAGTGTCCTGCCGATTTCCCACACCACCACCCGCAAAGAATCGTCAACGCTGCTGCGGCTGGGCAGAATATTGAACTTTATCAAATCCCTTCTGGACCGGGGGACGCCCATCCCGCAAGCCCGGCTGCATTCGCAACAGCAAAGCATCGATAATTTCGACAGGGTCCGGGCCGGCCGGCAGCTGCTCGGTTGGTTTCTGGATGACGGCAAGATAAGAGGGGTTCGTCCCGACGGTACAGTTTTCGAGCACAGCATCTCCACTCGGCTGACACGGATGTTTCTTGACGGGCTCAAAAAAATAGAAATCAAAGGCACAGTATAATTAGCCACAGACCCACACAGACGGACACAGACGACAGTTAAATTTGGAATTATTTATCAGAGGGACATGCTCTGCAAGTTACACTCATCGCTTAAAGATAAAAAATCATGCCGGTAATTCGTTCTATAGCTACTGTCATAAATATGTTCCGATCGGCAAGGGAGTATGCAACAGTAATAGAAACCGCTGCACCAATTAAACGGAATATATTTTTGAGAACTGCTATAACATGCCCGAAGGGCGAGCGGTTTTGTTCGGCCGGGTCGGCAGAACAAAATGTCTGTGTCTGTCTGTGTGGGTCTGTGGCTATTTATATACTAAAAAATTCTCTGGCATTGGCTGTTGTCTCCCGGGCGACTTTTTCCACGGGCAGATTTTTCAGGCGGCTGAGGTGGGCAAGCGTGTGGAGCAGGTGGGCCGGTTCGGAAGCTTTGCCGCTGTATGGCACCGGGCAGTCGGTTTCAATCAGAATCCTGCTGAGCGGTGCCTTTTTGATAGCCGCCTGATGCACCGGGCTGTAGGCCAGGGCCGGTGTGCAGGACACCCAATATCCGTCTTCGACTATGCGATCCAGCACCTCGAGTGGACCGCTGAACCAGTGAAAGACCGCCTTCTCAATCCCTGCGTCTGCAACCATCCGGTGGCATCTCTGATGGGAATAGCGTGCATGCACAATCACCGGTTTGCGATGCCTGTGGGCCAGATCGAGCATACGAGCAAAAACCTCCCACTGGATCGGCTTTTTCAATTTGACCTTGTAATCCAGGCCGACCTCACCTACAGCGATGCAGCGCTCCAGATTCCGGTCCACAAACGCCAGCGTGGCATCGATGCCGTCGGCCAGAATGGACCATGGATGATAGCCGATCGCCGGATAGACGATGCCGGGATATTCTGCAGCCAGCACCAGGGTTCGCCGGTTGGATTTGATGTCCATCCCCACGGCGACGATATGTGTGACCCCTTTGGCGCGAGCCCTTTCGATCGCCCCGTTTACATCTTCAATTTCATTCAAATGCGCATGCCCGTCGATAAGCTTTGGTTCTGTAAAAAATTCCTTCATTATCACCTCGTCTTTGCGACCTTTGTAGATTAGAGGGGTCAAAACAACTTATTATTGCTTTAATAAGGCTTGCATCGCCATAATCTTTTCAAGTCACACGGCCAAAGGCCAGGGTTTAACTTTACCTTGACCGCAGACATAACATTATGTATCGCTTAGGGAATTTTCAACAAATCCAGGGAAGCGTGTTTGCATGACCGAGAATAAAAAAGTTACCTTGTTTATCCAGTGCCTGGTCGACGTCATGTACCCGGAGGTCGGCGAAGCCATGCTGAAAATTTTCCGCAAACTTGATATTGCGGTCGACTGTCCCGTCGACCAGACCTGCTGCGGCCAACCGGCTTTCAATTCCGGTTACCACCGGCAGGCCCGGGTGGCTGCCAGAAGATTCATCCGGCTGTTTGAAGATGCCCAAAGCGTTGTCTGCCCATCGGGTTCCTGCGTCCACATGGTCCGGCACCACTACCCGGAGCTGTTTCGTGACGATCCTGCCTGGCTGAGACGTTCGGAAAGAATCAGGGACAAAACCTTTGAATTGACGGAGTACCTGGTCGATGTTCTCGGGGTGGACGATCTCGATGCGCGATTTGACGGCAAGATCACCTATCACGACTCGTGTCATCCCCTGCGCGGACTCGGAATCATGGACCAACCCCGCAGACTGATCTCGAAGGTCGGCGGCGCCGAGTTCATCGAAATGCAGAATTCGGATCAATGCTGCGGTTTCGGCGGGGCCTTTGCAGTCAAATATCCGGAAATTTCGACAGCCATGGTGGAAGATAAAGTCAAAAACATCATCGCCACCGGTGCCGATGCCGTAGTGGGTGTTGATATGAGCTGCCTGATGAACATCCAGGGGCTGCTCAGCCGTAAAAAATCGGACGTTAAAATCATGCATATTGCCGAATTGTTGGCAGATTAATTACAGGAATCACGTTAGGGGCTTCGCCCCAGTTGGAATGGTCGAATGCTGGAATATTGGAAAAATGGGTTTTGACCTCCGGCTCGGAGAGGATACGGCAGTATTGGGTAATATGGTCCGCCGAAGGAATGATAAAGTTAAAATGGATAATGTCCTTTAAAAACCCACTATTCCATCGTTCCACTCTTGTTCCAGAATTCCATGATTGAGGCAAAAACTTATGCCTCTAAAAATATTTCTCATTTTCAACTATTTGTAAATTCCGAGACGTTTATGACTGAAATCAGAACCGAACATTACAAAAGCCAAGCACGCGCAGCGCTGAAAGACAGAATTCTACAGGATGCACTGGCCGATTTCCAGGCTCGGCTCAGCAAGGGCACCGCCCAGGCCTACCGGGAATTGCCGGAAGGACCCGATCTGCGGCTGAAAGCCCATGACATTCGGATGCACGCCGTCGAAAATCTGGATATCCTGCTGGAGACCCTGGCCGAAAACGTTCGCAAGAACGGCGGTCAGGTCATATTTGCCGAGGATGGAACAACCGCCGTAAACGAATGTCTGGAAATCGCCCGGGAGTACAACGTCAAATCGGTGGTCAAAGGCAAATCCATGGTGACCGAAGAGGTCGGACTCAATTCGGCGCTGGAAAAGGCCGGTATCGAAGTCAACGAGACTGATCTGGGTGAATATATCATTCAGCTGGCCGGAGAATCCCCTTCGCACATCATTGCGCCGGCAATCCATAAAACACGGCAACAGGTCGGCCGGCTGTTTGCCGAAAAACTGGGCATCCCCTACAGCGATGACCCGCCGACACTCACCCGCGCCGCCCGCAAAGCGCTGCGCAAAAAATTTTTGGCGGCCGATATGGGCGTGTCCGGCTGCAACCTGGCATGCGCCGAGACCGGTCACATTACCACCGTATCAAACGAGGGCAACATCCGTATGGCATCAACCCTTCCAAGGGTCCATGTCGCATTTATGGGGATGGAAAGAGTCACGGCCCGCCTGCAAGACCACGACATCCTGTTCAGACTGCTGGCCCGCGGGGCTTCAGCCCAGCACATGCCCGGTTATGTCAGTTATATCGGCGGTCCTCGGCAGCCGGACCAGGTGGATGGCCCTGAAGCGTTCTACCTGATCATCATCGACAACGGGCGCACGAAAATTCTGGCCGATGAAGAGTTCCGGGAAATGCTGTGCTGCATCCGCTGTGCCGCCTGTCTGAACGTCTGCCCGGTGTACGGAAAGATCGGCGGCCATTCCTACGGCTATCCTTATTCCGGCCCGGTGGGCGCTGTTGTGACGCCGCTGCTGGTCGGTATCGATCGGGCCAAAGATCTCTTTCTCGGTGAAACCCTTTGCGGGGCCTGCAAAAACGCCTGTCCGGTCAATATCGACATCCCCAGAATGCTGCTGGCGCTGCGTGCCCGGCTGGCAGAAGGCGATCCGCACTGGGGTGCGACCCGCGGCAACGCGGCTGAAAAAGCGATGTACAGCACCTGGTCGCTGGTAATCCGCAATCGCAAAGTTTACGACGGTCTGCGGCGCATGTCGGCCTTTGGTCAGCGTGCAGCTACCGGCAAGGACGGCATGATCCATCATCTCCCCTTCCCGTTTGGCGGCTGGACCCGCAGTCGGGACATCAAGCCGCTGGCCAGGGAAAGCTTTATGGATCGCTGGAAAAAAATAAAAAATGAATAGGCAAAAAGCATTCATAACAAAAGTAAAGGCCGCGCTGGGACAAGCCGGCCCGGATGGCCGGCGGCGCACCGAAGTGTTTGGCGAACACGATTCGATCCGCCAGATGCAAATAATTCAAAAGATCCATGCGCGCACTGACGAGGAGCGCCGGACGCTGCTGGCTACGCTGGCTGAAATAGGCAAACCTCTGAACATGAAGGTCTTGACCGTTACCGATGCTGCAGCGGCCGCCAATGCCATCGGCCGGCTTATCCACGAAA